>Ga0182016_10000079_pt1 | contig 98586 bp, 91 predicted proteins | sample 712S2MmetaG_FD_120491 | JGI IMG/M metagenome (GOLD analysis project Ga0182016, IMG submission 120491) | Permafrost microbial communities from Stordalen Mire, Sweden - 712S2M metaG | ecosystem: Environmental > Terrestrial > Soil > Wetlands > Permafrost | place: Sweden: Stordalen | collected... | reverse complement strand
TTTAGAGGTCCTTTTCGGGGAGCTCCTCGACGTTGACGTCCTTGAACGTCACTACGCGCACGCTGGAGACGAAACGAGCGGGGCGGTACATGTCCCACACCCAGGCGTCGGCCAACTTCACTTCGAAGTAGGTGCGGGGCCCCTCGCCCCGGGCCTCCATACGAACGTCGTTGGCCAGGTAGAAGCGCCTTTCCGTCTCCACTACATAGCGGAACATGGGCAGCACGGCCCGGTACTCCTGAAAAAGCGCCAGCTCGATCTCGGTCTCGTAACGTTCGAGGTCTTCCGCGCTCATGGCACTCCTCTCAGATGTGCTCCCACTGGCACCATCGTACGACGCGGAGAGGCTCTGTCCAGAGATCCAGACGGCTCGGTCCGCACCCTCTCAGTGGGCGAGGCGCTTCTCTTTGATCTTGGCCGCCTTGCCTACCCGGTCCCGCAGATAGTAAAGCTTGGCCCGCCTGACATCGCCCAGAGTGACGACCTCCACGCGCGCGATCGAGGGCGAGTGGACAGGCCATGTCCGCTCGACACCGACGCCCGAGCTCACCTTGCGCACGGTGAACGTCTCACGCACTCCGGACCCCTTACGAGCTATCACGGCCCCCTGGAAGGCCTGCACCCGCTCGCGGTTGCCCTCGACCACCCTCACGTGCACTCTTACGGTGTCCCCAGGGGAAAACTCGGGGACGTCGTCTCGCAAACTCTCACGGTCGATCAGGTCGGTCGGGCCCATAAACATAAGAGATTAGACGATCGAAGCCCCACTCCGCGAGCAGCGCCCGTTCAGCAGGCGAAAGCCCGCCCCGCGCCGCCACGAGGTCGGGCCGGCGCTCCAACGTCCGGGCCAGCGCGGCCGCCCTCCTCCACCGGGCGACACGCTCGTGATGGCCCGAGAGCAGCACCTCGGGCACTCCCCAGCCCCGGAACTCGGCCGGCCTCGTGTAATGCGGGTACTCGAGCAACCCGTCGGTGAAGCTTTCCTCCTCGCTCGAAGCCAGGTTGCCCATGACCCCGGGGACGAGGCGGGCCACCGCTTCGACAACCACGACGGCCGCCGCCTCCCCGCCCGCCAGGACGTAGTCCCCGATGCCCAGCTCACCGTCGACGAGGTGCTCGGCCACCCGCTCGTCAACGCCTTCGTAGCGCCCGCAGAGCAGGGAGAAGCCCTCGCCTTGGGCCAGCTCCCGGGCCATCGCCTGATCGAAGCGCCGGCCACCGGGGCCCAGCAGGTAGAGCGGCCGCACCGGGGCCGCCGCCTCGACGGCCGCAAAAACAGGCCCGGGCGCCAGCACCATGCCCGCCCCCCCACCAAACGGGCTGTCGTCGACACTGCGGTGGGGGTCGTTGGCCCCCGCGCGCAGGTCGTGGACGACGATGTCGATCGCCCCGCCCCGCCACGCCTTGCCCAGAAGGCTGGCCCCGCACCAGTTCGAGACCAGGTCCGGGAAGATGGTAAAAACCTCGGCTCTCATGACTACAGGTCGAACAGCCCCGCCGGCACCTCTACCGTGAGCCGGCCCGGCTCGGAGGCGACGACGAAACGAACGGGCACCAGCGCCCCGCTGTCCAGCACGAGCAGGTCACTGGCCGGGTTGGCTTCGACCGCCACGACGGTGCCCCGGCTCGGCCCGGAACGCTCGACAACTTCGGCCCCGATCAGCTCGTGAACGAACAACTCGCCCAACGCCGTGGACGCCGGCTCTGCCCGCAGCACGGACCCCGTCAGACCTTCAGCAGCTTCACGGCTGTCGATGCCGGCGAAGCGCACCAGCCAGCGCCCCCCCTTCGGGCCGCCGACGGGGCCGGGCACCAGCTGGGAGCTTTCCACCACTAGCTCGCGGCCGGCGCAGTCAAGGGCGCTCCCCGGTGCCAGGCGTTCGTCCAGCGTCGTCACCAGCACCACCACCACCTCGCCCCGTAGCCCGTGGGGCCGGGCGACGCGGCCCACTTCCAGCAACACGGCGGTCAGTCCGCTATGTCGACGAAAACCTCTTCACCGTCGCGCGCCGCGGCCGCCCGGGTAACGGCGCGGATGGCCTGCGCGGTGCGGCCCCGGCGTCCGATAACCCGGCCCACGTCACCCGGCGCCACCTGCAATAACAGGCGCATGGGCTGCCCTCCGCCCCCTCCGGTCGTCTCCACCCCGACCGCGTCCGGCTCGTCGACTATGTGGCGGGCCAAGTAAGCGAGCACAGCGCTCGCCGTCCCGCCTGGGGCCCGGTTATAGGGGTCTGCTTCTGATGGCTCGCTCGAGGCGCGGTTGTAGGGGTCGCTCACCGATGGCTCACTTCGACTTGTCCGCGGGCGCCGCCGGCGCCGCCTTGGGCAGGCGAATAGGGGCGGCCTCCATAAGACCGGCACCGGCCAGCAGACGCCGGACCCGGTCGGTGGGCTGGGCGCCCTGGCTCAGCCACTTGGTTACCCGGTCCGCCTTCAAGACGACCTTGTTCTGCGCTTCGCGGGGGGCGTAACTGCCCACGATCTCGATGAAACGGCCGTCACGGGGCGAACGGCTGTCCGCCGCCACCACCCGGTAGGTCGGCTGCTTGGTCTTGCCCATCCGCATCAGGCGGAGCTTGACTGCCATGTCGTTTGCTTTCGTTCCCTTGTTCAGGAGCGGGCGGGGGATGGAGATTCCCCACCTCAACTGCCAGTGGACCCGCTCAGTCTAGGCGAGCCGAGACCACCGCGGGGCCCAGGCGCCGGGCGCAGGCGTCAACGACGCTTCTTGCGCTTGGCGGCAGCTTTCTTGCCGGTGCTCCGGCGTGAGATCCCGGCCAGGCCGGGGACCGTGCGCATGTAGGCCTGGACCTGCTTGAAACGGTCGAGAAGATCGTTGACGGCCTGTACCGACGTCCCCGACCCGGCGGCGATACGCGTCCGGCGGGAGCCGTTTATCAGTGACGGGTCGGCCCGCTCGGCCGGGGTCATGGAGTGGATTATCGCCTCCACCGGCTTCAGCATCCCGTCGTCTAACTCCATATTGCGCACTTCTTTGGGGACCATCGGGAGCATCCCGATCAGGCCCGAGAGCGGGCCCATTTTCTTCACGGCCTGCAGCTGCTCCAGGAAGTCCTCCAACGTGAAACGGCCCTCGGCCATCCGGGCCACGGCCTTTTCGGCGTCGTCGCGCTTTATGGCGGTCTCAGCCCGGTCGATCAGCGTGAGCACGTCGCCCATGCCCAGGATCCGCCCGGCCATGCGGTCGGGATGGAAGAGCTCGAAGTCCTCCAGCTTCTCGCCGGTGGAGGCGAAGGCGATGGGCTTGCCCACCACCTCCTTCACCGAAAGCGCCGCGCCGCCCCGGGCGTCACCATCGACCTTGGTGAGGATGACCCCGTCCAGCTGCAGCGTCTTGTGGAACGCCTCTGCGGTCGTCACCGCGTCCTGGCCCGTCATGGCGTCGATGACCAGGAACGTGTAGTGGGGCTGGACCGTCTCGGAGATCTCCCGGACCTGGTCCATCATGTCCGTGTCGATGTGGAGGCGCCCGGCCGTGTCGACAATGAGGACGTCGCGGCCCACGCGCACCGCTTCGGCCAGGCCCTTTTTGGCCACCATCACCGGACTGGAGTCCTCGGAGAAAACGGGTACGCCGACCTGACGGCCGAGGACGCGCAACTGCTCAACGGCGGCGGGCCGCTGCAGGTCGGCCGCCACTAGCAGCGGGTTGCGGCCCTGCTGCTTGAACCAGCGGGCCAGCTTGGCGGCGTTGGTCGTCTTGCCTGCGCCCTGCAGGCCCGCCAGCAGCACGACGGTGGGAGGACGCGGCGCGTATGTCAACCGCAACGCCGTCCCCCCCAGGATGCGCACCAGCTCGTTGTGGACGGCCTTCACAACTTGCTGGCCAGGGCTGAGGCTGACGGAGAGTTCCGCTCCCACCAGTTCGGCCCGCAGCCGGCTGATCACATCACGCACTACCAGCAGGTTGACGTCGGCCTGGAGCAAAGCCATGCGGATCTCCCGCAGCGCTTCGTCGACGTCCTCGGGGCTGAGCCGGCCCCGGCCGCGCAGGCGCGTGAAAATCCCGTCCAGCCGGTCGGACAGGGCCTCGAACATCAGCGGGCCATGCTACTGGCTGCGCCCGGGCACTAACCTGCCCGTGATGAAAGCTGCCCTCCCTACAGGCGCAGACAAGCAGACCGCCGTCCGCCACATGTTCGACGCCATCGCCGAGCGCTACGAACTGGTGAACGGGATCGTCGCCATGGGCCTGGACACCGGTTGGCGTCGCCGGTGCATCGAAGCCCTGGACCTGCCCCCCGGCTCGCTGGTGCTCGACGTGGCGTGCGGTACGGGCGACCTGTGCCGGGGGCTGGCTCGGGCCGGTTACCAGCGGGTGGGGGTGGACCTGTCCCCGGGCATGCTCTCCCACGCCCGGACCACCGCCCCCCTGGTGCTGGGCGACGCCCTGCACGCCCCCTTCCGCCCAGACTGCTTCGACGGCGTGGTCAGCGGTTTCGCCCTGCGCAATGTCGTTGACCTGGCCTCGCTCTTCTCTGAGCTCGCCCGTCTCACCCGCCCCGGCGGGCGCATCTCGCTTTTGGACCTCGGCGCTCCAGAGGCGCCCCTCCTGCGGGCGGGCCACCGCATCTGGTGCGATTACGGCGTCCCCCTGGTGGGCTCCGTCCTGTCCGACGGCGCCGCCTACCGGTACCTGCCCCGCAGCCTCGCCTACCTGCCCCCGGCCGCGGAGATGGTGCACCTGCTGGAACTGGCTGGTTTCCAGGCCGTCCAGCACGCTCCGCTCTCCGGCGGCATCAGCCAGCTGTACATCGCCACTCGGGGGGCGAGGAGCGGGCCCTCATGACCGTGGCTTCGCCCCGGCCGGCCGGTGCCGCAGTCGGCTTCGAGGCGGCCCGGGAGCTGTGCGCCGTCACGGTGATGGTCGGGCCTGAGCTGCTGGGCGACATCGTCCGGGCCGGCGGCCGGCCCGGGTCCCGTCTGTGGAGCCAGGGCGAAACGTCGCTACTCGGCCGGGGCGAGGCTCTCCGGCTCGCTCTGCCCGCCGGTTGGGCCCGTCCGGACCACGTCTCGCTCGTCGGCGAAGCTCTGGACCTCATCGGGACCGACGACCCCATAATGGCCCCCGGGACCGGGCCAGTGGCGATGGGCGCGCTCCCGTTCGACCCGGGCTGTGCCGGTCACCTAGTGGTGCCCCGCCTGCTCGTCGTGGCCCGGGACGGTCACGCCTGGGCCACGCTTACCGGCCCCGGCCCCTTGGCGCCTTCGGCCGCCGAGGCCCGAGAGGCCGTCGAACAGGAGCTGGCCCAGCTGCGTAGCCAGGTAGAAGAGGACTGCCGCGTCCAGTCCCTGCCCGACCGCTTCGAGCTCTCCGCGCACATGCCGCACGTCGATTGGAAGGTCCTGGTGGCTCGGGCAGTGGCGGAAATGGAAAAGGGCGCCTTCACCAAGGTGGTCCTCGCCCGACGCGTCGACGTCGTCGCCAATCGGCCGTTCGTGCTGCCCGAGGCTTTGTCGCGCCTGGCCACCCTCTACCCGTCGTGCGCCGTGTTCCACGTCGAGGGCTTCATCGGCGCCAGCCCCGAGACCCTCCTGCGCCGGACCGGCCACGAAGTCGTCAGCCACCCCCTGGCCGGGACCGTGGCGAGGAGCGGAGACTCCGCCACAGACGCCGCCCTGCTGGCCGGTCTTATGGCGTCGGGCAAGGACCGCCACGAGCACCAGCTGGTTGTGGACGAGATCGCCGCCAGGCTCCGTCCCCTGTGCCGGCAACTGGACGTCCCGGCAGTACCGTCGGTACTGGCATTGCGCAACGTCTCGCACCTCGGCACGGAGCTGCGGGGGACGCTGCTGAACGGCGGTGCCTCCAGCCTGGCCCTGGCCGCTCTGCTCCAGCCCACGCCCGCCGTCGGAGGCCTGCCCACCGAGGCGGCCGTGTCCTGGCAGCGAGAAAACGAAGGCTTCGACCGCGGTACCTACGCCGGGCCCGTCGGGTGGGTGGACGGGCGCGGGGACGGCGAGTGGGCCCTCGGCCTGCGCAGCGCCGATGTGTCGGGGCGCAACGCCGCTCTCTATGCCGGCAACGGCATCGTGGCCGGCTCGGTCCCCGACGCCGAACTAGCCGAGACGCAGCTGAAACTGCAAGCCCTGCTGGCCGCCCTGGTGCGCCCCTGAGCCAGCCGGCCCGACGCCGTCGTTGACCTCGCCCTCGGGCCTGCCCCTGGCTCGGCCGTAGTGCGCATGATCGGCCTAGGGGACCAGGGCCGAGACGGCGGCCTCCACCGCGGCGTAGAGGCGCCCGTGCACGGCCACGTTGTCGGCCCTGTCCGTCTTCACGATCAACACCCGCACGCCTTTGCCGGCCTCGGGGCTACGTAGGGCACTGACCAAGCGGCCCATGTCCCCCACCTCCTCGGCGTGGGCACCGTAGGCCCGGGCCACTGCGGCTATATCGGCGCCCTGCGGCGTGCCCCACATCCGCTCGAAGCGCTCCCGAGGCTGAGTGCCGGCCTGGGCCAGGAAGTTGAAGATCCCCCCGCCTTCGTTGTCCACGACGACAACGTCAAGATCGGGCCCGCCCCCGTCCCGCCCACCCACCAGGAGCGCCCCCGCGTCGTACAGGAACGCCAGGTCGCCCAACAGGGCGACGACGCCACCACGAGGACCGGCGGCAGCCACGCCTAGTGCCGTGGAGAGCACTCCATCGATGCCGTTTGCACCCCGGTTGGCCAGCACCCGGGCCCCCGCCCGGGGCCTGCTCCACGACTCGACGTCCCGGACCGGCATCGACGACGACACGACGACGCTGGCACCGTCCGGCACCGCCTCCAACAACGAACGGGCCACGCCCGGCTCGGTCATGCCGTCCTCGGCCCTTAGGGCCTTGTCGATGGCTGCTTGAGCACGCTCCTCGGCGTCGGACCAAGCTCTTGCCCACGCGTGGCGTCCTGCTGGGACGGCTCCCGCGACCGCCCGGCAGACCGCTTCGGGACTGGCCACCACCACCTCGGTGGGCAGGTGGTCGGGGGCGGCCCACGCGCCCCAGGGGTCGACCAGCACCTGTTGGCAACGCAGGCTCGCCAGCCATTCGTTCACGACCCGGGACGCCCACGGCGCGCCCAGGCGCAGTACGACTGCCGGTTGCCACGCCGCCGCCAGCCGGGTCCTTAGCAGGGCATCGGCCGCAGACACGGCCCCCGGGAGCCGGCACCCGCTGGGAGGACTGGCGAGGACCGGCCAACCCGCCGCCCGGGCCAGTTGCCAAACGGCGTCGGGACTGCCAGCTCCGACGCCGGCCACGATCAGGCCTCGCTCCCCCGCCCCGACCAGAAGGTCCACCACCTCCCGGGGCGGCACGACCTCCCGAGGACGGGCCACCTGGTGCCATGGGGCCCCACCGGCCCGGCCCTGAGGGCGGGCCGCGAATGCCTCGCCCGACCCGATGAGGGGCTCGCGGAAAGCCAGGTTCAGGTGCACCGGTCCGGGCCGCCGCGCCCCGCCCCGAGCCTCGGCCACCGACCGGGAAGCCAGCGAGCGCCAGGTCCCCGCCGCCTCTGGCCCCGGCACACCGGGGGCTGCTTCCCAGCGCACGGCGTCACCATAGAGACCGACCTGTTGCACGGTCTGAGGTGCACCGCAGTCCTGGAGTTCAGGGGGGCGGTCGGCCGTCACCGCCAGCATGGGCACCCCGGCATGGTGAGCCTCGACCACCGCCGGGTGAAGCTCGACTGCGGCTGTGCCGCTGGTGGTGACCACGGGCGCCGGCATCCCCGTGACCAGGCCCAGCCCCAAGGCGAAGTAGGCCGCCGAGCGCTCGTCCAGCACTGAGTGCGCCCGCAGGGCGCCCTGTTCGGCGGCCTCCGCCACGGCGATCAGCAGGGGCGTCGAGCGCGACCCGGGGCACGCCACGACATCGGTCACGCCGGCCCTCACCCACTCGTCGACCAGCACGGCGGCGAACGCCGCCTGGACGTCCTGGGCCAGAGGCCGCCCCGCCTGCGGCGAAGGCTGACCGGTGCCCGGTGACGGTTGGCCTGTCTGGGTCGAACGCTCGGCTGTCATTGGGGCAAGATCACTCAGTGGCAGCGTACATGGGCCTCTCCGCCCGCTTCATAGACGGCGACGGCAAGGGCTACGGGGGCGATGGTGCCAGGACCGATGGCCGGGAAGGAACGGGACCGGCGCCCCTGGTGCTGCTCCACGGTTTCACCCAGAGCGGGGCCTCGTGGGCGCCGATGGTCGATGCTCTGGCCGGCCGGGCGGCCCCCCTTGTGCTGCCGGACGCGCCCGGCCATGGTGGGTCGGCGCACATCGAGGCCAACCTGTGGGCTACGGCCGACCTCCTGGCCGGTCTCGTGCCTGGCGCGGCATCCTGGGCCGGGTACTCGATGGGTGGTCGCGCCGCCCTGCACGTCGCCCTGGCCCATCCCGAGAAAGTGGCCCGGCTCGTCCTTATCAGCACCAGCGCCGGGATCGAGGACCAGGCCGCCCGGAGCGCCCGTCAAGCGGCAGACGAGGACCTCGCCAAGCGGGTCGAGGTCGAAGGGGTCGAGAGCTTTCTCAACTTCTGGATGTCCCAGCCCCTGTTCGCGACGTTGAGCCCCGAGCAGGCCGGGCACGAGGCCCGCATGGTCAATACCCCCGCCGGTTTGGCCTCCAGCCTGCGCCTGGCCGGACAGGGCGCTCAGGAGCCCCTGTGGGCCCGGCTGGCGGAGCTGGGCCGGCGGGAGTTACCGGTCCTGCTCCTCGCCGGTGAGCGTGATGGCCGCTACGTCGACCAGGCCCGGCGCATCGCCGCCACCATCGGCCCTTCCGCCTCGGTGCATGTGCTGGCCGGGGCCGGCCACGCCTGCCACCTCGAGTGCCCGGCCGAGGTGGCCGAGGTCATGGTTGCGTTCCTTAGCCCGGGCCGAGCAGGGCCGACGAACAGGCGCCACCGTCAACACTAAGGGTGACCGATTTCCTACTTTGTGTGGTATCGCGCGCCGATAACCCGAGGGTGGAGCCCAGAGACAACCCTCAGCCCTTCCGGAGGCAACTCGGCCCGTCGGTGAGCATGAGCTTGGAGACCTTTTTCAGCCCCGAACTTGATGGGGCCCACCGTCCATGGAGATGAGCCCCGACCAGGCCATGGCGGCTCGGGGCACGACGTCTGGCGGACCACAGCCATGCGATAACCGGCGGTTCTGCCTGGTTGCCGTCCTCTTCGGACTTCTCACCTTGGCGTTCCTGGTTTGCATGGTCGTCCTGGCGGGACGGCGCACGACCTACGTCGCCGACAACGTCGCCCAACTGGTCGCCGGAGCCATGGCGACGGCAATGTGCGCCGTGGCCGCTCGGCGCCGAAAGCAACGTTGGACGGGGTGGGCTCTTCTGGCCGGCTCCCTCTTGGTCGCTGTATGTGGGAACGCGATCTGGATCTACTACAACGTCATCTTGAGCGGCGGGGTGGTCAGGTCGTCGACAGTGGGTGATATCTGCGCCGCTATTGCCATCCCTCTGGCGATCGGCGCAGTGTTGACCTTCCCGGACGCTTTAGGCACGGTCGGGTCACGCCTTCGCGGGGTCCTCGATGCTCTGCTGATCCTGACGGGAATGTTCTTCATCAGTTGGGCACTCGTGCTGCGCCCGGTGCAACAGCACACCTCGGGCGCAGTAGCCGTCGAGATGCTCAGCCTGGGCTACCCGCTGAGCGGCATGGTCGTCGCGTCGCTGGTCATCATCTTGGCCACCCGAGCCTCGAGCAAGCGCAGAGCGAGCCTGGGCCTGGTCTCGGCGGGCCTGCTCTGGATCACCGGGGCGGACTGCGCCTTCTCCTATTTGACGGCCCTGCACCGCTATGGCATCGGCAACACGACCGACATCGGGTGGGTGCTCGGGTACTTCCTGATCGCCCTGGGCGCCCTGTGGGCATACGACCACCCGATGGGCGAAGCGGCCAAAACTGGCCGCCCGACCCTGCGGGCCCTGGTCGGGCCCAACCTTCCCCTCCTCGGCGTCATCGTGGTGGCCGCCTGGCAGGTCTCTGGCCATCACTCGATGGACCGGCTATCCCAGATCAGCTTCATAGCGGTGATCTTGACGATGTCGGCCCGTCAGCTCCTGGTCCTTGTCGACTATTTCACTCTCAGCCACCAGCTCGAGGTCAAGGTCGAGGAGCGCACTTTAGAGCTGAAGCACCAGGCATATCACGACGGTCTCACCGGTCTCGCCAACCGGGCACTGTTCAACCGCTATCTGGGCGACGCCATCGAGGAACGCGGCGGTACGTGCACGGGGCTGGTCGTGTTCTTGATCGACCTCCACAACTTCAAACACGTCAACGACCTTCATGGCCACCAGGTCGGAGATGAGCTCCTGCGCCTGGTAGCACGAAGGCTGGAGTCGGTCTTGGGGGGCGCCGGCTCTGTCGCCCGGGTCGGCGGCGATGAGTTTGGGGTACTACTGCTAGGCCAGCGCGCCCAGAACAAGCATGTGGCGCGCCTGGTGGGCGCGGCATTGGGGCAGCCGTTCGCCATAGGTCAGACGAGCCTGGCCATCGCCACAGCCATGGGTGTCGTCGCCGGGGGGCTCGAGCAGACCTGCGGCGACGACCTCTTGCGCGACGCCGGTTTGGCCCTGAGCATCGCCAAGACAAAGGGCGGAGAATGTTGTGAGGTCTTCTCACCCTTGATGCAGTCGTCGGTCCTCGAAGCGCTGAGGACCGAGCAGGACATGCGCCGCGCCCTGGAACGTGAGGAGTTCGTCGTCTACTACCAACCGGTCGTCGACCTGGGCACGGGCACGGTCCAGGGGCTCGAGGCCCTCGTGCGCTGGGAGCATCCAGAGCGTGGCTTCATCGGTCCCGACGAGTTCATCCCGGTGGCAGAAGCAACGGGGATCATCGGCGCCATCGGGGCGTGGGTCCTCGGGCAGGCCTGTCGGGACATCGCCGCCCTGGGCAACCGCTGGCCCCCACTTTGGGTAAGCGTGAACGTCTCGGCCGTCCAGCTCGAGGACGAAAATCTGGTGGCCACGGTTTCCCAAGCGCTCGAGACGTCCGGGCTCGACGCGTCCCGACTGGCTCTCGAAGTCACCGAGACGGTGATCATGAACGACGTCCCTCGAGCGGTCCGGGTCCTGACGGCGTTACGCAAGGTCGGCCTCAAGATAGCGATCGACGACTTCGGCACGGGCTACTCCTCGCTTGGTGCCTTGCGCTACCTACCCGTCGACACTCTGAAGATCGACAGGTCGTTCGTGACCGATCTGGCCCGCGACCGAGCCTCCTCGGACCTGACTCGCCGCACCTTGCAGCTGGCCGCCGACTTCCATCTCCACACCGTGGCCGAGGGCGTCGAGGAAGTGGGGCAACTCGAGATCCTGCGCAACTTCGGCTGTGACGCGGTACAGGGTTTCCTTTTCGCCCGGCCTCAGCCCATGGCCGAGATCATCAAGCTGCTTGCTAGTGGCCGTAAGCTGCCCGAGCAGGCGGCGATGCCCGCGGCCACCGCCACCAGAGCCCTGGTCTCGACATGCACCGAGCGCCTTCGGATGGGCGCCAGGGCCCAGGTCTCGTCAGCCTTGACCGGATCCCGACACGCCGGGCCCGGCGCCACTGCTCAGTGCGGAGATGATCATGCCAGCAAACCTCGCTAAGGCTTCGAAGCTCGCCTGGTGGCGCGGCGCTCGTGGCGGTGCGAGCCGCCATCGGGCGTGGCTGGCGGTCACCGCCTTGGTGGTCGCTCTCGGCGCCATCGCTTCGGTATTGATGTCAACCTCGATGGCTATCGGCAATGCTTCCAGGTCACGCCAGAGCTTCGTCTCGTCATCTACGGCCATTGCCGCCACGCTCCAGTTGGCGATCCTGCACGAACAGGACCTGATGAACAGCGCTGGCGGTTTCATCGCGGAAGACCCGTACGCGATGAACTTCGAGTTCGCCCAATGGGCGGTCACCGTGAACGCATTCGCGCGGTACCCGGACGTGATGGGGTTCGGTTACTCGGTCATCGTCACCGCGGAAGAGCTTCCTGTCTTCGCCTCCGTAGCCGAGTCTGCTCCCGTCGGGACCTTGGCGCAGAACGGAACTCTGGAGGTCGTTCCGCCGGGGAAGCGTTCCTACTACTGCCTCATACAGAATTGGGTATCGCGCAACCCCGACAACTTGCTCCCGGCTGGCGATGACCTGTGTGCTCCCGGCCCCGACCGGACGGCAATGATGGCCTCGCGCGACTCGGGAATAAGCACTTACATACCGTTGCGGGTTGCCGGCAGGACTTTCTTGAATTTCCTTTACCCGGTCTATCAGGGAGGCATCGTGCCGACGACGGTGCGGGGACGCCGCGCCGCCTTCCTCGGTTGGATGGGAATGGCGGTCATTCCCCAGATCGTGCTCAACCAGGCATTGCAGGGCCACCCCCACACCGCCGTGATGTTGCATTACCACGTCGGATCTTCGAGCGTGACGTTCCTAAGCGGCGAGTCCCCGGCCGGCGCCCAGTCGGCGACGATCAATCTGCACAACGGCTGGACGGTGACGACCTTCGGAGCCGTCTCTCCCCGCGGAGTGCTCGAAGATGGCGCCGCGCTGGCGCTCCTGGCCTACGGGACCGCCCTGAGCCTCCTAGCCGGGACGCTCATGTTCGTGCTGGGCACCGGGCGGGCCCGGGCGCTGCGGGTGGTGCACCAACAGACCACTGAGCTGCGTCACCAAGCCTTGCACGATGCCCTGACCGGGTTGCCGAACCGGGCCTTGATCATGGACCGCATGGACCAGCTCCTGGCCCGCAGCCGCAGGCAAGGCACGAGTGGTGCCGCCTTGTACGTCGACCTCGACGAGTTCAAGAACGTGAACGACACCCTGGGCCACGGGATGGGCGACCGCCTGCTGGTGGCCGTGTCGGACCGGCTGAAGAGCGCGCTTAGGGACGCCGACACCATCGGGCGGATGGGGGGCGACGAGTTCGTGGTCCTGGTCGACGGGACGGCGCTCGGCTCTGCCCCCGAGGTGGTGGCCGAGCGGCTCTTAGACGTCATGCGCCAGCCGTTCGTACTCGAGGGGACGACGATGCCGTTGATAGTAAATACCAGCATCGGGGTGGCCATCGGGGACCGGCCCAGTCCCGAGGACCTCCTGCGCGACGCCGACGTGGCTTTGTACCAAGCCAAAGCGGCGGGCAAGAACTGTTATGAGATCTTCGACTCGGAGATGCGCGCCGAAATCCAACAGCGCATCGAGACGGAGTTCGACCTGCGCTCGGCCCTCGCCGAGCATCAGTTCCGCCTCGTCTACCAGCCTATTTACAACCTCGAAGACCTCAGCATCGTCGGCGCCGAGGCCTTGCTGCGCTGGCAGCACCCCAGCCGGGGCCTGGTCCTGCCCGACGAGTTCATCCCCGTGCTCGAACAGAGCGGCCAGATCAGGGAGGTCGGCCGCTGGGTGGTCGGCCAGGCCTGTGCCCAGATGGCCACTTGGCACGGCCGAGGTGACACGCTCGACGTCTCGGTCAACCTCTCGGGCCGCCAGCTCGATGACGATGCCATCGTCGGCTACATCGCCGAGGCCCTGAAAACCAGTGGCCTGAGCCCCGCCTCGTTGATAATCGAGGTCCCCGAGACCGCCCTCATGAACCACGTTGACGCCACCGCCCGGCGGCTCCAAGCCATCAAGGACCTCGGCGTGAGGATCGCGGTCGACAACTTCGGCACCGGCTACTCCTCTCTCGCCTACCTTCATCGGCTCCCGGTGGACTGCCTCAAGATCGACCGGAGGTTCACCAGCGCCGTCACCACCTCACCGGAGTCCAAGGCGCTGGTGGGCACGCTCGTCCAACTCGGCAAAGACCTCGGCCTCAAGACGCTCGCCGAGGGTGTGGAAACCATCGGCCAGATGGACTACTGCCGGCTCGAGCAGGTGGAACAGGTACAGGGCTTCCTCTTTGCCCGGCCCCTCGAGCCGGAACTACTCGAGGCTCAGCTCCTTGCGCCCACCAGATCGCGCGGAACGAAGAGCGGTCAGGTGTTGTGTAACACTAAAGTGCCAGGCCCGCCGCCAACAGGACGCCCAGGGCCAACTGGGCTTTCCCTGTAGCGCCGAGGACGGGGATGAGAGCTCGTCCCTCGGCACCCGCGGCCACGGCCCGCCACGGGGGCACGATCATGACTGTCGCCCCGAGCCCGAGCGCCGCCCACGGCCGGCTGACGGCGACCGGGACGACGAGCACGACGGCCACGGCCAGGCACAGCTCGTAGAAGTGCCGTGTGGCGGCCGGGCCCAGCCTCACGGCGAGGGTGTGCTTCCCGGCCGCGGTGTCCCCGGGGATGTCCCTCAGGTTGTTGACGACCAGGAGGGAAACCGCCAGGAGCCCGACGGGGAGGGCGGCAAGCACCTCGAGGGCGGTGAGCTCACCGGTCTGGACGTAAGCCGTCCCGACAGTGGCCACCAGGCCGAAGAAACAAAAGACGGCCAGCTCCCCCAGGCCGACGTACCCATAGGGCCGGGGCCCGCCGGTATAAAACCAAGCCGCCGCCACACAGGCGGCCCCCACGCCGACCAGCCACCAACCGGCTACGGCGGCCAGGGCCAAGCCGGCCGCACCGGCCACAACGAAAGCCGCCAGCGCCGCCCGCTTGACGGCAAAGGGGGTGGCCAGGCCCGAGGCGACCAGCCGCAGCGGCCCTACCCGGTCGGCGTCGGTGCCGCGCGTACCGTCGCTGTAATCGTTGGCGTAATTGACGCCCACCTGTAGGGACAGGGCCACCAAACCGGCCAGGACCGCTCGCCACCAGACGACGTCGCCGTAGGCCGCCGCCGCGCCGGTGCCCACCATGACGGGCACCACCGACGCCGGCAAAGTCCGAGGGCGCGCCCCCAGGGCCCAGGGGTGCGTCGGTGGCCTTTCCTGCTGCTGGCTCATGCTGGGGCAAACTAGCCAAGATGGCCGACCTCGTCGCGATAGACCTACCTGGCGGGCCCGCCTTTGTTGACGCACTAGTGCGGAGCTGGGAGGCGGGCGATGCCGTCGCCCCCCTCGACCGGCGCCTGGCCCCGCCCGCCCGGGCCGCATTGCTGGACGTCCTGCGCCCGGCGTGGGTCGTCGGGCCCGAAGGCCGCCGGCGCGGCGAGGACAGCCTGGCGGCGGCGGACGGCGATGCTCTGGTCATGGCTACCAGCGGGAGCACGGGCCAACCGAAAGGGGTCGTCCTGACTCACGACGCCGTGGCTGCCTCGGCGCGGGCCACCTCAGCCCGCCTCGGCGCCCGTCCCGACCGGCACCGTTGGCTGGCCTGCCTCCCCCTCAACCACATCGGCGGGCTGTCGGTACTGGCTCGGGCCCTGGTCACCGGGGCCCCCTTCGACGTCCTGGACGGTTTCGACGCCGCCAAAGTCAAGGCCGCGGCGGGCCCGGACGTCATGGTCTCCCTGGTCCCGAGCGCGCTGGCCCGGGTCAGAGGGGCAGTGTTCCATACCATCGTCCTGGGCGGTTCGGCGCCGCCCCCCTCGCTGCCGGACAACGTCGTCACCACCTACGGCATGACCGAGACGGGCAGCGGCCTGGTCTATGACGGAGTGCCTCTCGAGGGGGCGGAAGTGGCCATATCGCCCGCCGGCGAAGTCATGGTCCGCGGCCCCATGTTGATGAGGGCCTACCGGGACGGGACGGTCCCCTTCGATGCCGATGGTTGGTTCGCCACCGGTGACGGGGGCCACTTCGGTCCCGGCGGCAAGCTCGAGATCAGCGGCCGGCTGTCGGAAATGATCATCACGGGCGGCGAGAACGTCTGGCCGGTGGCCGTGGAGCGTATCCTGCGCCAGCACCCCGGCGTCAGCGACGTGGCCGTCGCCGGCCGCCCCGACCCCGAGTGGGGCGAGCGCGTGGTGGCATGGGTGGTGGCGGACCCGAGGGCGGGCGTACCCGCCCTGGACGACCTGCGGGCGCTGGTCCGGGAACAACTGGCCGCCTTCGCCGCCCCCCGGGAACTGGTCCTCGTCCCCTCGCTGCCGAGGACCTCGATCGGCAAGCTCAGGCGCGAGGAGCTATGACCCTGTCCCGGCTGACCCTGTCCCGGCTGACCCTGTCCGGGCTGGAGCTGCACCCGCCCCGACCGCAGCCGGGCCGTCGGCCGTGCTCGCCGGGACCAGGGCACTGAACTTCCCATTGCCCCGGCGCACGATGTCCAGGATAGAGGTGGCCTGCGAGGCCAGCCCGGCGACTAGGTCGCCCAAGCCCTCGGACCCGTTGAGGATGGTCACGTTGGCCTGGCGCAGCTCACCGGCGGCCGCCCCCAGGATCTCAGGCATCTTTTCGACCAGCATGCGCTCGAGCACGACGCCGTTGGAAGTGGCCGTCGCTTCGGCCTGCAGGCGGATGGCATCGGCCTGGGCCTTGGCCAGGGTCCTGACCTTCTCCGCCTCGGCTTCGGCCGGCCGCACGACCTCGGCCACCAGTTGCTGGCGGCGCAGTTCGGCCTGAGCGGTGGCCACCTTGGCCTGCTCTGTCAGGGTCTCCTGCTGGGCCTTGGCCTGAGCAAGCGGTCCCGCCTGCGACGCCGTTTGTTGAGCCCGGTCGATCTGGGCCTGGTACTGCGCCTTGGCCACCGCCGTCTCCTGCATGTACTCGGCCTGGTTGCGGTCCGATTCCTGGCGCACCTTGGACGACGCCTGGTCAGCCTGGGCTTGGGCGATCTGAGCCAACTGGTTGACGGCGGCGATATGGGGCTGCGACATGGCCCTTATGTAGCCCGCCTGGCCGTCGTCGATGGACTCGATCTGGAACGCGTCCACCACCAGGCCGAGCTTGGCCATTTCCGGCTTGGAGGCGTCGAGCACAGCCGAGGCCAACTTCTGACGCTCCCGGATGATGTCCTCCACCGTCATAGAACCCACGATGGCCCGCAAGTGGCCGGCGAAAATGCGCCCGACAAGCTCGGGCATGGAATTCTGGTCGTCCATAAAACGCCGGCCGGCGTTGGAGATCGACTCGTCGTCGTCACCAACTTTGAAGGCAATAACGGCGCGCACCTGCAAGGTTATCCCCTGCTGGGTCACGCACGGCTCGGCCACCTCTGCTTCCTGCATGGCCAACGTGAGGAGATAAGCCTTGCTACGCACCGGCATTACGAAGGCGCCGTGGCCCACGACTATGCGGAACGGGGCGTCCCCTCGCCTCTTGCCGCCAGAGATCAGCATTGCCTCGTTGGGAGAAGGAACGTGCCATCCAAACATAACGCAGCCCTTTCTATGGGGTGGCCCAGGTACATCTCATAACGACACGACCATCAACGAGCGCGCGCCCCGGTCGGCCAAAATGACCACCTGCACGCCTTCGTCCACCGGCTCGTCGGCGTAAGCGATATAAGACTCGGACCCGCCCCGCACCCGGACGAGCACCTCTCCGGGCCGAGCGCCTCCGGGGATGGCCACAGTGACGTGGGCCGTTTTGCCCACGACGCTCTCTGGCACTTCATAGCTCACGGTCATGACGTTAGGGCAGTGCGGACGACTTATCGCCCGACCCCCGCGCCAGGATCCTACTGCGCCGGGCGAGGCGGGACGCCAGCCCCCGAGCCTGACCGCGCTCTGCACATAATGGGGCATGGCCCGGCACCGAGCCCTCTGATGTACGTCCCCTCGCAGTTCAGCATGGACGAGGCTGCTACGCGCCGGTTCCTGGCGGAGCGGGACACCGCCGATTTGGTGACGGTGACCGCCCGAGGCCTGGTGGCAACCTTCCTGCCCATCCTGTACGAGCCGGCCCCGGACGGCTACGGGTCGGTCATCGGCCACGTGGCCCGTGGCAACGAGCAGTGGCGGCTGCCCGCCCTCGAAGACGCCCTTATGATCGTTCACGGCCCCGACGCATACATCTCGCCATCGTGGTACCCGTCCAAGGCTGTCCACGGTCGGGTCGTACCGACGTGGGACTACGTCACCGCCCACGTCTATGGCCGGTTGGAAGTACACGACGACCCGGCATGGCTGGAGGCGCTGGTCCGCCGGCTAACCGCCAGGCACGAGGGCCGCACCCCCCGGCCCTGGTCGGTCGACGACGCCCCCGCCCCTTACCTGGCCGGGCAGCTCCGCGCCATCGTCGGCGTCGAAGTCGCCATCAGCCGGGTCGAGGCGAAGGCCAAGTGGAGCCAGAACCGTCCGGGCGATGATATCGACGGCGTTGTCGACGGGCTCCGGGCCGCCGGCCACGACGATGCCGCCGAGGCCGTGGGCGCCGCTCGTCCGGGAGAGGGAGCGGAGAGGACCACATGACCGCAACCGACCACCTGGGCCAGCCTGTCGGCGAGCCTGTGCCGGGATGGGCCCCTCGGCCCCGGCCGGCGGCCCGCACCCTGACGGGGCGCTGGTGCCGGCTGGAGCCCTTGGACCCGCCCCGCCACGCCGAGGATCTCTACCGTGCCAACTGCGCGGACGAGCAGGGACGGATGTGGACATACCTTTCCTGCGGGCCGTTCGAAGACCTCGGGAGCTACCGCGGGTGGGCCGACCAGGTGGCCGGCGGCCAGGACCCTTTGTTCTTCGCCATCTTGGCCGGCGAGCCGCTCCGAGCCGCCGGCGTGGCCGCTTATCTCCGGGTGCAGCCGGGGGACGGCAGCATCGAGGTCGGCCACCTGGCCTTCAGCCCAGCCCTGCAATGCACGACGGCGGCGACGGAGGCCATGGCCCTCATGATGGCCAACGCTTTCGACGAGCTCGGGTACCGCCGTTACGAATGGAAATGCAACTCCCTCAACGCGCCGTCACGGCGGGCCGCCTTGCGCCTCGGGTTCGTCTACGAGGGTACGTTCCGCCAGGCGACGGTGGTCCGGGGGCGCAACCGGGACACCGCATGGTTCTCGGTCACCGACACCGAGTGGCCCCGGCTCAAAGAGGCTTTCCGGCGCTGGCTCGACCCCGCCAATTTCGGGCCCGACGGCCACCAGCGCGTCGCCCTATCGTCGCTCACCGAGGCCGGCGCCGGGAATGGCGCCGGGAATGGCGCAGGAGGCCTCTGACAAGCTCCGCACCCGCAGGGGGCACCGGGACGAGGTACGGGGGACGAGGCACCGGGCGTCGCGTCCCGTTGCCCTATCAGAGCTCGGGGCCGCGCTCCCACGCCGAGGGCTCGAGAGTGCCGTCTACGGCAGCCTGCGCGACGTTGGTCAGCAGCAGGTTGTGGTTGCGGGCGTAGGCCCGCAACCGTGGAAGCGCCACGGCCGGGTCGACGCCGGCACGCTCGGCGATCACACCCTTGGCCTGCTCGATCAAGACCCGGTTGCTCAAGGCGGCCGAAAGCTGCTCATTGAGCCGTTGAGCCTCCGTCGCGGCCCGGTACTGAAGGAGGCTGATACTGGCCAGGTCGGCAAACGCTTGGGCCACCACGACGTCGCGCTCGTCCATCGGCGCTTGGCCCACGTGGAACAGGTTGAGCGCGCCCACGGTCACGGTTCGCAGGTGCAGCGGGAGGGCGGACACCGACTGGAAACCGGCCTCCATGGCCATCGCCGCGAACCGTGGCCATGGGCCCGCCCCGGCCTGCAGCCTCTCGTGCTCGACACGTGAACCGGTGTGGAAGGCGTCCAGGCACGGGCCTTCTTGGGCCTGGAGCTCGAAGACTTCCAGTACGCGCATGGCCTCGCTGGAGGAGGCGACGAGGCGGAGGTCCCCTCTCGGAGAAGCGAGCATCACCCCGGCGGCCGACGCGCCGAGCAGGCTCACGCAACGGTCGGCCAATCCCGTCAACAGGTCGATGACGTCATAGTCGTCGACCAGGGTGTCGGCCATCTCGACCAGGGACCGGATCAGGGGCTCTTCTCGCCTCATCTCACTCCAAGCGTAGGGCCCGCGACACAATGTCCCGGGCGACATCGTTGAGAGCACGGTCGTGACTGAAGGCATAGGCCCGCAGCCGGATGAGGGCTACCGTGACGCTGACACCGAGCTGGACCGAGACCATGCCGGCGGCGTTCTGCGCGATGGAATGAAAATCGCCACCGTCCTCGAGCCTGGCCCCGAGGTCGCCTTCCGGCGCCCCCGCCTGTACGTCCAATACCCAGGTGGCGACCACATCGGCCATCACGAGGGCGTCGGCGTGCTGATCATCGCTAAGGGGCCCGGGACGGTCCCGGTACAGGTTGACGGCTCCGAGACGGGCGCCGCCCATCCGGAAAGGGAAGCCGAACACGGCCCGGACGCCGGCACTGAGGGCTAGAGGGGAAAAGGCTGACCAGCGGGCCACGGCGGGATTGGCCAGGTCGGGCTCGTGCACGACCTGGTTGTAGCGGTATGCGTCCACGCTTGGCCCCTCGCCCAGGGTGTACTGGAGATCCTCGATCAGTGCGCTCGCCTCATTGGTGCTGCACAACGACCCTTGAGGTACGTCACCGGACATGAGCATGATCCCGGTCCCCGAGACACCGATGAGGCGCGTGCTCACGTCGCACAGGCGGGCTGCGGGCGCCCCCGGGACCGACAGCTCGGCCAGGATCGTGCGCAGCCGGTCACCGGACACGCGTCGGCCTCGGCTTCACGGGGGCCTTGTGGGCCCTGTGGGTCGTCAACGCGTCGCTCCTTCGCACTAGGCGGGAAGGCGTCAACGGGGACCAGATCAAACGCTTGCCCGGGCCCGGCACGCGGGCCCATGGTCCACGCTACCCCGCCGGGCCCCGGTGCCAGACGGGTGGGCCGTGCGCCTCCGGGCATTTGGGCCGCCCGACGGGTAACTTGGCCACCTTGAACCACCTCGCCGACCAGCCCAGCCCCTACCTGCGCCAGCACGCGGACAACCCGGTCGACTGGTGGCCGTGGTCGGACGAGGCCTTCGCCGACGCCCGCCGCCGAGATGTACCGGTGCTCATCTCGGTCGGGTATTCCGCCTGCCACTGGTGCCACGTAATGGCCCACGAGAGCTTCGAGGACGACGAGGTGGCGCAGCTGCTCAACGCCCACTTCCTCGCCATCAAGGTCGACCGGGAGGAACGTCCGGACGTCGACGCCGTCTACATGGAAGCCGTCCAGCTCGTTAACGGCAGCGGCGGGTGGCCGATGACGGTGCTGGCGCTGCCCGACGGCCGCCCTTTCTGGGCTGGCACCTACCTGCGCAAAACAGCCTTCGTCAGGCTCTTGAGCCAGGTGGCCGAGCTGTGGGACGGGAAACGCTCATCCCTGGAAGACGATGCGGGGCGGTTGTCCGAAGCTGTGCGCAACGGTGCCGCGCTCCCAGGCCCCGCCCCGACGGCCGGGCCCGCCCTACCTCAGGGCCTCGACGCGCCCGGCCCGGGGACCGTCGACGACCTCGCCTGGCCCGGTGCCCTAGCCGGCCCTGACGGTAGCGAGGAGGCACTGGCCCGGGCCGCCAAGGCCCTGATGGCTCGCTCCGACCCTGAGTGGGGCGGCTTCGGGAACGCGCCCAAGTTCCCCCAGCCCGGGTCGCTCGACGTGCTGGCCCAATACTTCTGGCGCTCGGCGGAGCCCATCGCCCTGGGCACGCTGTGCCGGGCGCTCGACGCCATGAGCTCGGGCGGGATTTACGACCACCTGGCCGGCGGTTTCGCCCGCTACAGCACCGACCGTTACTGGCTTGTCCCCCACTTCGAAAAGATGCTCTACGACAACGCCCTGCTAGTACGGGCCTATACCCGGGCATGGCAGTTGACGGGGTCGCAGCGCTACCGCCAAGTGGTAGAGGAGACCGTGGGTTACCTGCTGAGACCGCCTATCCGGCTTTCGGTCGGCGCCTGGGCCTCAGCCGAGGACGCCGACAGCGAAAGCGAAGAGGGCCGGTTCTACGTCTGGTCAAGCGAAGAGGTCGACCGTGTTGGCGGTGCCGCCGTGGCCGATTGGTACGGCGTTACAGCGGCCGGTAACTGGGAAGGCAGGAACGTGCTGTGGCGCCCCGGCATAGGCGACCTAGAGCGCTCACCGGACGTTGAGGAGGCCCGGGCCCGGTTGGCCGAGCACCGCCAAGGGCGGCCCCGGCCCGGCCTCGATGCCAAGGTGCTCACGGAGTGGAACGCCATGGCCATATCCGCCCTGGCCTACGCGGGAAGAGCCCTGGACCGCCCACTGTGGGTGGCCGCCGCCGCCGAAACAGCCGACATCCTGATGGGCGAGCTCCGCGGCGCTGATGGGCGCTGGCGACGGTCATGGCTCCCAGGGATGGCCGGCCCGAAGCACCTGGCGTGCTCGGCCGACTACGCCTGGCTCGTAGAGGCTTTCACGCGCTTGAGCGAGGCTACGGGCGAGGCTAGGTGGATAAGCGAGGCCCGGGCCGCGGCCGATGCCCTCATCGAACTGTTCTGGGACCACGAGGGTGGAGGTTTCTTCACCACCGGCAACGACGGCGAGCAGCTCATCGCCCGTATGAAGGACATCCACGACGGTGCTGTCCCCTCCGCCAATGCCACCGCCGCCCTGGCCCTGGGCCGTCTGGGCGAGCTCACCGGGGCGCCCGGTTACGAAGAGGTGGCCCGCCGGACCGTCCGCGCCCTGGGACCAGCCCTGGCCGTCAGCCCGGCGTCGTTCGCGGCTACCGCGGTGGCGGCCGACTACCTGTCCGGGCCGAGGCGACAGGTGGTCGTGTCGTCGAGCGACCCGGCCCTCGTGCGACCGGTCTGGGCCCGTTACCTCCCAAGTACCGTGCTGGCGTGGGGAGAGCCCTACGCGGCGCCGCTGTGGGAGGGACGCGATGACGCCGCCGCCGCCGGGCTCGCCTTCGTGTGCGAGGGCCACACGTGCCTGCTACCGGTCCGCCAAGCCGACCAGGTGGCTGCGCTCCTGGTCCCACCGGTACCATCCACCTTTCGCGCCCGCTGAAGAGGCAGCATATATACGGTGCTCATGGGTTCGGGCCTGCGGGCCCCACTGCGGACCATGCCGATCCGCCACGACCAACCGGGGGCGACGTTGCGCCTGATGGTCGTCGCCACCGGCGAACATCACTGCATAGGGATAGACCTCGCCTCGGGCGCACTGGTCCGGGCGTGGGCGGCGGATCCGGTCGACCCCCGCCTCCAGCCCTACGATCTTGTACGGGTGGTGGTGGCCGATGACCCCGACCTGGTCCCGGACCCGGCCCAACCCGAGGCGGTCGTCATCGCCGGGGGCCCCGAGCCGACCGGCCGCCTGACCGGCCGACCGGCCCAGCGCCTCATCCGCCCCTTGCTGCACCCCGAGAACACCCCGTTGCTCGGCTCACATGGCCCCACGGTCCCGTTCTGGGAACGCCGGCCCGACCACCCGTCAGTGGCACTGGCCGAGCCAAAAGCTCCTCTGGTCGTCACGGCCGAGCCCGAGGGGCTCTGGTGCCACTTCCCCTGGGACGGGCGCCCGCAGGTCCTCGCTTGCACCGACCCTCGCCTGGCCGCGTCCCTGTACCGGGCGGGCATCGCTATGACCGATGTCCGGGCGGGCACGCACGTCGTGATCGCTCTCCAACCACCGGTCGACGGGTACTGCCACAAGGTGGTCGAAGCGCTCGTGCCCCGCCGCTGAGCCCCCGCCGCTGGCCCGGTCCCCGAGGTGGCCCCAGGGCCCCCGCTCAGGACCGCCTAGGACTTGAAGCCCGTGGCCAGCTCCTCCGACATAGCCCAGCCGAACACGATCAGCGCGTCCCGCCGCTCGCCGTCCATGGTGCCCATGAGCTCGACCACATCGGGGTCGATGTCAAAATCTTCGGGCTCGAAGTCGAACACCGGGCACGGCGACCCGTCGCCGCGGACCACGAAACTGCGGTCATCCACCTTTCCCTCGGCCCCGAAGCGCTTGGCCAGGCGCCGCGACCAGGCCCGTTCTTCTCCTGAAACCTTGTAGCCAGGCCGCGGGCAGATCTCTTCCAGGCCGTTGAAAGCAGCGAAACCGCCGGGCTCACGCAGGCGCGTCGCCACGAGGACGTCCTCGTCCGGGAAGGCAAGGACCGCCTTGCGGAACTGGTCGGCTCGCAGGGCGTCGAGGACCGCCTCCCTCTCGGCGCAACGTTTCACCGACACCAAGCCCCACAGCACGCAGGGCGTGCCCCCAATGCGTTCGAGCGTGCAGAACGAGAACCCGAGCAGGCGACCTTCGTCGCGGACCTGGGTAACCAAGACCCATTCGTCCCTCTGCTTCGAGAGCAGACCGATATCCAGGCCCGCGGGCCCGTCGGCGACGATGTCGGCCATGTCGGCCAGCTCCCCGTCAGAAAGGGCAGTACAGTCCTTGGTCTCGACATCGAACGTCATGTCGGCTAATCACTCCTCACTGGCTGGCGACCAGTTTAAAGGTTAGCCGCTCCGGACGCCTCCGTTCCACAAACAGGCAGGTCCGAGCAGTACACGCAGCTCGGCCAATAGCCCTGGGCTGGCATCTACGGAGAACTCCTGAGCCAGGCGCACCACCTTGGTGCCCACGTGCAGGTACACAGGCGAGGAGCCCGGGCGCTCGCTCAGCAGTTCCCGCAGGCGGGCGACGCGTCCGTCGTCGAGGGCGCCAGGAGCCAGCACCACGTGCAGCGGCTCGGCGCCGTCAAGGTCGAGCTGCGGGCGCTTGACCTCGGAGCAGATCAACTTGGGCACATCGTCGCGAAGGTCCAGCCGGCCCTTAACGCATACGACGGCATCGTCGGCCAGGAGGTACCCCACCTCGGTCATGGTGCGGGGGAAGACGAACACCTCGATCGAGGACTGCAGGTCCTCGAGCACGAAGGTGGCCATCAGCTCGCCCCGCTTGGTGTACTTACGGGCCAGGCCGGTGACGACGCCGCCCACCCAGCGGTCGGCGTTCCATCCTCCCGCCCCATGGCCTCCCGCCCCATGGCCTCCCGCCCCATGGCCTCCCGCCCCACGGCCACCGTTGCCGGGAGCACTTCCACCAGGGCCATCGTTGCCAACGGCCGCCTCCCGGCCCGCGCTCTCCTCCCGCAAGTCGAGGATCGTGCAATCGGCGTGACGCCGCAGAGCGGCTTCGGTCCCGACAAGAGGGTGGTCGCTCACGTACAGGCCCAACATTTCCTTCTCGAACGAGAGCTTGGTGTGCTTGTCGAACTCGTTTTCAGGTATGGGCACTCGCGTGTCGTCGAAGATCTCACCGGCACCGCTCTCGCCGAACAGGCTGAGCACGCCCTGGTCGGCCTCCCGGCGCCGGGCGAGGGTGCGGTCGACCACCTGCTCGAGGACCAGGCAAAGGCCCTGGCGGGGATGGCCTAACGAATCGAAGGCGCCGGCCTTGGCAAGTGATTCGACCGTGCGCTTGTTGAGCACGACGGGGTCCACCCGGCGGCAGAAGTCGTAGAAGTCCAGGAACGGCCCGTTTGCGTCCCGCTCGCCGACAATGCGTTCGACCAGGCCCTCCCCCACGTTGCGGATGGCGGAGAGGCCGAAGGGGATCACGCCCCTGTCCGAGCCCTGTCCCTGGCCGACGCCTCGCCTCTCGCCCTGGCCCGGGCCGCCGGCACGCACGGCGGTGAAGTCCGACGCCGAGAGGTTGATGTCGGGGACGAGCACCTCGATGCCCATGGACCGGCACTCGCTCAAGTACACGGCCATCTTGTCCTTGTCGTCCTTCACGCTCGTGAGCAGACAAGCCATGTACTCGACGGGATGGTTGGCCTTGAGCCAGGCCGTCCAATAGGCGACGAGACCGTAGCCGAAGGCATGGCTCTTGCCGAAGGCGTAGTCGGCGAAGGGCTCGATTATGTCGAAAAGGGCGGTCCCGATGGCACGGCCGTAGCCAGTGCGCTCGCAGCCATCGACAAACTTCTCCCGCTCCTGAGCCATGATCTCGCGCACCTTCTTGCCTGCCGCTTTGCGCAGGGTCTCGGCCTCGACGAGCGTGTAACCGGCGAAACGTTGGGCGACGCGGAGCATGGACTCCTGGTAGATCATGAGGCCGTAGGTGTCGCTCAGCACCTCGGCCAAGTCCGGGTGCAGGTACGTGATGGGCTGGCGGCCGTTCTTACGGTCGGCGTAGTCGTTGTGCATGTTGGCCGCCATGGGCCCGGGGCGGTACAGCGCCACCAGGGCGGCCACGTCACCAAGGTGGGTGGGGGCCAGGGAACGCACCAAGGCGCGCATGTTGGCCCCTTCGAGCTGGAAGACACCAACGGTGTCGCCCCGCTGCAACAGCTGGTAGGTGGCCGGGTCGTCGACCGGCAAGTCGTCGATGTTGGGCCGCTGCCCCGTGCCCACCTCGATCATGTCCAGAGCCCGTTCGATCACGCTCAGGTTGCGCAAACCGAGGAAGTCCATCTTCAACAACCCGAGCTCTTCGACGGCGTGCATCTCGTACTGGGTGACTATGGGCGCGTCTTCGGCGCGGCCACCGGGCTCGGGCTTGCGCTGTACGGGGAGGTGCTCGGTCAGGGGGTCGTTGGAGATCACTACTGCGGCGGCATGGATACCGTCCTGGCGACGGAGGCCCTCGAGGCCCTTGGCCACGTCGACCACCCGCTTGACGTCCGGGTCGGCCGCATATGCGTCCCTCAGCTCGGTGGCGACCTTGTAGCCGTCGGCATGCTTGGGGTCTTCGCGGAAGCACGCCCATAGCGGCGTGTCCCGCCCCATCACGAGCGGCGGCATCAGCTTGGCTATGCGGTCCCCGACACCATAGGGGTAACCGAGCACCCTGGCTGCGTCCCGCACCGCCGCACGTGCCTTGATGGTCGAGAAGGTGACGATCTGGGCCACATGGTCCGAGCCCCAACGCTCCGACGCGTAGCGGATCATCTCGCCCCGGTAGCGCTCGTCAAAGTCCATGTCGATGTCGGGCATCTGCTTGCGCCCGGGATTTAGGAACCGCTCGAACAGAAGGTCGTAGCGGATGGGGTCCAGGTCGACTATGCGCAAGCAGTAGGCGACGCAACAACCGGCAGCGCTGCCGCGGCCTGGGCCTACCCTTATTTTTTGCTGGCGGGCGTAATGGATGAGGTCCCAGCACACCAGGAAATAATCCGAAAAGCCCATCGACGCCACGACACCGAGCTCATAGTCGAGCCTTTCGGCCACGTTGGCGGGAACGGGCGCCCCGTAGCGTTCCTCTGCTCCCTTATATGTCAGGTGGCGCAAGTACTCGTCCGAGCCCTTGAAGCCTTCGGGCAGCGGGAAGGCGGGCAACTTCGATTTCCCGAGCTCAATATTCACATCGGCGCGCTCCGCCACCCACAGCGTGTTGTCGCAAGCGTCCGGGTGGTCGGCAAAAAGCCCGCGCATCTCCGCCGCCGTTTTGAGGTAGTGCTCCGAACCCTCGAAGCGGAAACGCTTGGGGTCGTCCATGCTCGAGCCCGTCTGCACGCACAGCAGCGCGTCGTGCGCCAGATGGTCCTCACGAGTGGTGTAGTGACTGTCATTGGTCGCCAATAACGGGGCCCCTATGCGGCGGGCTATTTCCACCAGCTGCGGGTTTGTCTTACGCTGCTTTTCCAGCCCGTGGTCCTGCAGTTCGACAAAGAGGTTGTCGCGCCCGAATATCTCCTGTAGCCGCGCCCCATAGCCCGTCGCCAGTTCGAAGTCGCCACGCAAAAGCGCTTGGTTGACCAGGCCACCGAGGCAACCGGTGGTGGCGATCACTCCTTCGTGATGGCGCTCGAGCAGTTCCCAGTCCGCTCTCGGCTTGTACCAGTAACCGGAAAGGTACGCCTCAGAGGACAATTTCAAGAGGTTCTTATAGCCCCGGTCGTTCTCGGCCAGAAGGGTCAGGTGGTAGTAGAGCTTGTCGCCCTCCTCCACCTCGCCGCCCGTGTCGTCCACGCGGCCCCGGCGCGGCGGGCGCTCCAGGCGGTTCTCGGCCGCCATGTAGGCCTCGATCCCGATGATGGGCTTCACCCCGGCTGCGTGGGCGGCCTTGTAGAAATCCAGGACGCCGTACATGTTGCCGTGGTCTGTTATGGCTATGGCCGGCTGGCCGTCGGCGGCGGCCCGCTTCGCGACCTCCTCGACCCGGGCGGCGCCATCCAACATCGAGAACTCCGTGTGCAGGTGCAGGTGGGCAAACGACGCGCTCACGTCCCAGGCCACCTCCTTCTGCCATCGCCCGCGTACTGGGCCCGCGTACTGGGCCCACAGGTACTTGTGGGCATCCTGTGGACAATTACAACCTTGTTGTTCTCCCTCAACCTAGCGCGCCGGACTGACCGTCGGCGGACCTCCGGGGCCCGCTGTGCCGGCCTCGTGCACGCCTTTGGCGCCTACAGGTAGTTACCGGGCATGGGGCGCTCCTCGCGCTCGCCCCCCCCGAACTGGCCCATCGGCAGGCCGCGCCGCTTGGCTTCCTCCATCTGGGCCCTTTGGGCCATTTGCTGAGCGAAGAAGGTCGCCTGGATGCCATGGAACAGGCCTTCCAGCCAACCTACGAGCTGAGCCTGGGCCACCCTCAGCTCAGAGTCGGTGGGCACGCTCTCGGGATGGAAGGGCGGCGCCATGCGCTTCAGTTCTTCGCTGAGGTCAGGCGAGAGGCCCTCCTGCAGTTCGCGCAACGACGTGTCGTAGACCTGGCGCAACCGGATGCGGCTGGCCTCGTCGAGGGGCGCCTGGCGCACTTCGTCGAGCAGTTGGCGGATCATCGACCCGATGCGCATCACTTTCGCCGGCAGCTCGACCGTCTCGCGCTCCTCCGCCGGCGGCTGCCCATCGGCGCCGGGACTGGACGGGGACTGGACGACGATCAGCCGAGGCTCATTGTCGCTGGGGTTGTTCGTCACGTTGCCATCATGGCGCATGGCCGAGGCCAGCCTGCGCACAGTCGCGGACAAGCCGGGACAAGAGGCCCCTTCTGGCCGTCGCCACCAAGCGTCAGTTTCAAATTTGGGCATCGGGGGCGGCGGAGCTCAGGCCCGGACCTCGGGCGCCACGGCCCGGGCCTCCCAGGTACCTAGCTGGCCGGGGGCGACAACGAACTCCACCCTGGTCCCGACGGCGATGTCTCTCGAGCCATCGACGATCTCGGTGCAATGGAAGGGAAATAGACGCCCGTCCGCCGCCCGCACCTGGCCCAGCCCGACGTGACCGTCGAAGCTTTCCACCGCACCTATCTGGCCCCGTCCACCCATCTGACCGTCTACCGTACGACCGGCCACCGTACGACCGGCCACCGTACGACCGGCCACCCGGCGCTCAGGGGACGATCTTGCTTATCGGCAGCTCGATGATGTCGGACGCACCGGCGTCCTTGAGCTCCGGTATCAGCTTGTTAATGGTGTCCTTGGGCACCACCGTCTCCACCGCATAGCTCCCGCCGCCGAAGAGCTCGGACACGGTCGGGCTCCGCATCGCCGGCAGCAGCGAGATCACCCGGTCCAGGTCGGCGGCCCCGACATTGAGTTTGACCAGGACCCGGCCACGGGCCTGGAGGGCGCCCTGGAGCAAGGTGTTTATGTCGTCCATCGCCTTGCGCCGCTCCGGGTCCCGGCTGGCGGCCGGGTTGGCGATCAGCTCGGTGTACGAGACGAGGATGGTGTCCACTATCCGCAGCCCGGCCGCGCGCAGGGCCCGGCCCGTTTCGGTTATCTCGACGACGGCGTCCGCGATCTCGGGCACCTTTGCCTCGGTGGCCCCATACGACAAGACGACGTCCGCCTTGACCCCGTTGGCGCTCAGGAAACGCTCGGTCAGCAGTGGGTACTCGGTCGAGACGCGAACACCGTCGGGCATGTCCTTGGCCGCCTGCCAGGGTGCGTCGGCGGCCACGGCCAGCACGACCTTGATGGGTTGCGAGGTTGCTTTGGAGTAGCGCAGCTCGCCCAGGGACACCACTTCGGCCCCGGTCTCCTCCACCCAGTCGCGACCCGTGATCCCGATGTCGAACAACCCGTCGGCTACATAGCGGGGGATCTCCTGAGGCCGCAGGATGCGCACTTCGGAGATGCGGTGGTCGTTGACCGTAGCCCGGTAGTCGACCTCCGAGCTGCGCGACACACTAAGGTCGGCCGCCTCGAAGACGTCCATGGTGGCGCGTTCCAGGGAACCTTTGGGTAGGACCAGACGAAGCACCGCTAGACCTTACACAGCGTGCGTCCCATTTGACCAGGCCACACCGGCTTCCTCTGGCCTCGGGGTCAGTGAGGTTGCTCGCCGGCCAGTATGCCCAGGGCGTGGGGCAGCAGCTCGAGGATGGCGGTCAGGCACTCAACCGCGGCCGTAGGCGAACCAGGGAGGTTGACGACCAGAGCGTGGCCCCTCGTCCCGGCGATGCCGCGCGAAAGCGGTGCCAGCGGGCTAGAGCGGCGCATGACCTCGCCCAAGCCCGGGGCATGGCGGTCGAGGACTTCGGCCGTTCCTTCGGGCGTGAGGTCCCGGGGGCCGAAGCCGGTGCCCCCCGTGGTGACAATGAGGCCGGTGAAGGCCGAAGCCATCCGGGCCAGGTCCCCGGCCACGGAGGCGGCCCCGTCGGCGACGGTCGACTTTTCGACCACTTCGAAGCCGGCACGCTGAAGGGCGAGGACGACCGCCGGCCCGGCGGCGTCCACCCGATCACCCCGCATGACCGAGTCAGAGACGATAAGGACCTTGGCCTGACGAGCCATCAGGACCTGTCCGCCAGCGCCCTGGTCGCCGCCGCACGCACCGCCCCCGCCGCGGCCACTGCGTCCTGCTGGCCGAAGATGGCACTGCCGGCCACGAGAAGCCGAGCGCCGGCGAGCGAAACGACGGGGGCGGTGCGGGGGTCTATCCCCCCGTCCACCTCCAGCTCAACGTCCAAGCCGGCCCGGTCGATGAGCTCCCGGGCACGGGCGATCTTGGGCACCACCTCGCTCATGAAGCTCTGCCCACCAAAGCCCGGGTGCACCGTCATCACCAACACCATGTCCACCCGGTCCAGCCACGGCTCGCAGGCCTCGAAAGCCGTCTCCGGGTTGACCGCCAGCCCGGTCCCGAGCCCGAGCTCACGCATCTGCGCGATCAGTTCTCCTGTGCCGCCGACCTCGACGTGGACGGTACAGCTGTCGGCACCTGCGTCGCGGAAGGCCTCCAGGTACTGGCCCGGGTTGTCCATCATCAAATGGCAGTCGAGGTAGAGGTCACAGTGGCGGCGGATCCACTTCACCACCAGGGGGCCGATCGTGAGGTTGGGCACGAAGTGGCCGTCCATCACGTCGACATGGAGCACGTCCGCTTCGGCCCCGACGCGGTCTATCTCATCGGCCAGGCGGGCGAAGTCTGCCGAGAGTATGGAGGGCGCGATACGCACCCGGCCCGGCAACCTGCCCGGGGCCTCTCGGGGCGCGTCCTGTGCCATGCGCGCCGAACCTAGTCGGCCGGCGCCGTTGCCCGGCGGAAGCTCGTCGCCCGCATGGTTTCGATGGCGTCGGCTCAGCGGCGCCGGTAAATGGCGAGAACGTACATCCCGTCAGTCCCGGCCGCCTGGGGCAGGAGCAAGGCCCCCCGGCCCAGCGGCTCCCAGGGTGGCCCGGGCGGAGGGGCGGCCTCCCATTCGCCGGCGAGCCCGCCGGCCGTCCACTTGTCGATATCGAGGGTTTCCCTCCGGGTCAGGGTGCAGACGCTGTAGATGAGCACGCCGCCCGGAGCCACCAGTGGCGCCGCCGCGCTCAGGAGCCGTCCTTGCAGGGAGGCCAGCCGCCCTATGTCTTCGGGCCGCGCCCGCCAGCGGGCGTCCGGGCGGCGCCTGAGCACCCCCAGCCCGCTGCACGGCGCGTCCACCAGCACCCCGGCAAAGCTCTTCTCCCGGAACGGCGGCTGGCTGCCGTCGGCCACCACCACGGCGACGTTCGCGAGCTGGAGGCGTGCCGCGTTGCCTGCCACCAGCGCGACCCGGGCCGGGGCCACATCGGCACCCACTACGAAGGGCGAGCCATGGGCCAGGAACGTGGTCTTGCCTCCCGGCGCGGCGCAGAGGTCCAGGACCGGCCCCGGCCGGCCGGCCAGCAGCCCGGCGACGTACTCGCCCACCGCCTGGCTGCCGGCGTCTTGGATATAGCCGTCCGGGCGGGTGGAAGGCGACGCGGCCTGGTTCATTTGCTGGAGGGCGGCCAGCGCACGCTCGGCCCCGAGGTCCTCGCCCAGGCGAGCTAGCACCCAATCGGGGTAGCTGAGTTTGGTCCCCGGGCCCGGCCACCTGATCGGGCCCCCGGCGACCAGGTCGGCTATCCGCCGCAGGACGGCGTTGAGCAGGGGCCGCGCCCGGGACGGGCACTCCGCCACGGTGGCGGACACCGCCGCGTAGGCAGGCACCCGCATGAAGGCGAGCTGGTAGGCACCGGCGCGCGCCGCTGCCCTGACCGTTGGCTCCAACTCGCCTTTGGCGAACTGACCGACCAGCCAGTCACAGGCGCGGCACATCCGCAGGGCTCCGTAGGCGAGCTCGGTGGCGAAACCGCGGTCCCTCTCATCGAGGCCGGAGACCGAGAGCATGCGGGGCAGTACGAGATTGGCCCGCTCCCCCTCCTCGGCCGCCACCAGGGCGCTGATGGCGACGCCGCGCGCCGTGACCCGGCCCTCGCTCATCTTGGGCTCCCACCCTGTTCGCCCAGGCGCTCGCCCGGGACCGGGCGGGCGCCGCGTAACCAGTCGGCTGCGCTCATGGCCGGCTTGCCCTCAGGCTGGACGACAATAAGCTCCAGGGCTCCCTCACCGGTCCCCACTCTGTCCCCCTCGATCTCCCCAGGCAAAAGCGTCCCGACGTCGGTGACCACGCCTGCCCGATGAACAAGCAACCGCCTGCCACGCCACGTCGTCCACGCCCTGCCCACCCTGACCTGCCGGTCGCACACCTCGGCGGCACGGTTGAAGTCGAGATGGAGCTCAGCGGGCTCCAGCTTGGCCGCATAGGTCGGCTCACCGGTCTGGGGCCGGGGCTCTCCCAGGCCGGCCGACAGGCGGGACACCAACAGCTCGTTGCCGATCTCACCTAGTCGGCGGCGCAGGTCGTCGGCTGTTTCGTCCGGGCCGACGGAAGTGACGACGCGGTCGTAAACGGGGCCGGTGTCGAGCCCTTCTTCGAGCGCCATGAGACATACACCAGTCTCGGCGTCGCCGGCCAGGACCGCCCGCTCCACGGGCGCAGCTCCTCGCCAACGAGGCAAGAGGGAAAAATGGACGTTCAACATGGGCACCTCGGCCAGGATCTCCGGCTTTATCAGCCTCCCGTACGCGACCACCACACCCAGCTCCGCCCCTGAAGCGGCCACATCGGCAGGCCGGTGGCTCACGGGCAGGCCCAGGGCCGCGGCCGCCTGTTTCACCGGGCTCGGGCTCTGTCCCGGGCCCCGCCCCCGCCGGGTGTCGGGCCTGGTGACCACGAGCCGGATGTCATGGCCTGCACCCACCAACGCCCGCAACGTCCCCGCCGCCACCTCGGGCGTGCCCAAGAAGGAGAGCTTCACGTCGAGGACTGGCCCCCCGCGCCTCCCTCGCTCTCGGACCGCCGGCGCAGTTCGCGCATCGCCGTCTTGCGCTGGTCATGGTCCAGTAACTCCAGCAACAGACGCCCATCGAGGTGGTCCAGCTCGTGCTGGTAAAGCGTCGCCTCGAGCTCGTCCGCCTCTATTGACACCGGGTTCGCGTCCAGGTCGAGGCCCTTGATGTGGACTTGCTTGGGCCGCACGATGCGGAAGTACAGCCCCGGCACGGACAGGCAGCCTTCCTCGTGCTCCCATTCCCCGTCGCTCTCGACCATCACCGGGTTGATCATGGTGCGCGGCCCGCTCTCGCCAATCTCGTACACGAAGAGGCGGCGCCCGACCCCGACCTGCGGTGCAGCCAGGCCCAAACCGCGAGCTTCCTTCATCGTGGCATGCATATCTTCGGCCAGGTGAGCGATACGGCCGTCGATCTCGGTGACCTCTTCGGCCCGCCTTTTGAGGACGGGGTCACCGAAGGTCCGGATCCGGAAGGGGGCCATACCGCCACAGTTTACGGTCCGACCGGGCCACAACCAATAACCAGGCCGCGCCGGCCCTGACTAGGCTGGCGCTCCGGATGGCCGACCACTACTTCACGGCGACGCCGTCCTCTATATCGCAACCGTCCGCCGTCGAACTGCACCTTCCGGACGTGCAAATGACCCTCATGACCGACCGCGGCGTCTTCTCGGGCAGCCGGGTGGACCCCGGGACATTGGCATTGCTCCGGGAGTGCGCCCTCCCGCCCGCCGAGGGGGACCTCCTCGACCTGGGCTGCGGCTACGGACCGGTCGCCTGCGTGCTCGCCCGTCGCTCGCCGGGGGCCACCGTCTGGGCGACCGACGTCAACTCACGCGCCCTCGAGCTCACCGGCGCCAACGCCGCCGCCCTGCGACTGGCAAATGTGAGGACCGCGCTCCCCCACGAGGTCCCGGCTGGGACGGTTTTCTCGGGCATCTGGTCCAATCCTCCCATCCGGGTCGGCAAGGACGCCCTCCACGAGCTTCTGTCCGTTTGGATGGAGCGCTTGGCCCCGGGGGCCAGTGCCTGGCTGGTCGTCAACCGGCACCTCGGCAGCGACTCCTTGGCCGCCTGGCTGGTCGGCCGGGGATGGGAGGTGCGCCGAGCGGCGTCCAAATCCGGGTACCGGGTCCTCGAGGTGAGGCGGCCCACGTGAGGCAGCTCGGCCAGACAGACCTGAAACGGCTGCACCGGGACTGGGGCAAACGCGCCACTGGTCGCATCGCCCTGCTCCTGGACGGGGTGAGCTCGCCGTTCAACGTGGGCTCAATAGTGCGCACGGCCGCCGCCTTCCGCGTCGAGCACCTTTACCTGGCCGCCGGAGCCACCTCGCCGGCCGCGGCCAAGGCGGGCAAGACGGCCATGGGGACAGAACGCTACCTGTCGTGGTCAACCTTCGAACGCGGCGCCGATGCCGCCGACGCCGCCCGAGAGGACGGCTACTGCGTGCTCGGCCTCGAACTGGCCGACCACGCCGTGCCCCTCTTCCAGGCCTCAGTTGGCCCCGACGTCTGCGTGGCCATAGGCCACGAGGACCATGGCCTCACGACGGCAACGCTCGCCGCCTGTGACGCCGTCGCCTTCATCCCTCAGCTCGGGAGGGTGGGCAGCCTTAACGTCGCCACCGCCGCCGCCATCGCCATCTTTGAGCTCCGCCGCCAGGACTGGTCCGGCGCTGGGCGGGCATGACCGGACCGCGCGCTGGGCGGCCGTGAGGTTCGCCAAGTCTTTCCAGCAGGCGATGGCGCTCACCTGCGGTGCCGTTGCCGCCTCCGAACTGCTGCACTGGAGCGCCTCGAAATGGGACCTCCCGGCCCTGGCCCCTCGCGGCCGTTGCGCTCTCGTAGTCCTAGGCCACCCGACCAAGCGCAGCGGAGAGCTGGGCTCCGTCCAGCGGTGGCGGGTCGAAACGGCCCAACGGGCCCTCGAGCGTCTTGGAGCGGAGCTGGTCATCTTCAGCGGTTCGGCGTCCAGGGGCAGGCCGGCCGAGGGCGACGCCATGGCCGCCTACGCCGAGTTGCTCGGCGTACCCGCCCGCCTGATAGCCACCGAGAGCCGTGCCTCGACGACGTGGGAGAACGTCGAGTTCTCCGTGCCCCTGCTCGCGAACTTTGACCGGGTGGCCTTCGTGTCGGACCCGCTCCACGCCGCCCGGGCCCGGCGGTACCTGAAACAACAGCGCCCGGAGCTCGCCGGACGCCTCGTCAGCGCCGGCGACTACCGCCTCCTGGAGCGCTGGTGGCTCAAGGTGCCGGCCGCGGGCTACGAACTGCTGGAGCTCTACCGCTCCCGGCACTCATTGCGCCGCCCGCCCGCCGGCTCTGTGGACCAGCCTCTCTGAGCGTTCCCAGTTTCCTCGCCCCTTATCTGGCATTGTGTACGACTATTAGCGCTGACTACGGGCACGAGGAGAGCGCGGCGCGTGCAAAAAAGCCGGTGTGCACAGAATAAATCAGGGGAGTACCGCTGAGAGGGCGACGGCTCGCGCTGTCTGGCGCGCCGCTGACGAAGGCGCGTCAACTCGGGCGACGGGCCAGTGACGCGCAGGCCAAGGCCAAGGCCGAGGCCGCCACCGCCGAAGCCTCCCGGCCGGGACCGGCGAGCCCGCTGAAGGTCCGCGCCTTCCGCTGGTTGTTCGCCACCGCGCTCGTTTCCAACATAGGGGTCTGGATCTGGGGGGTCATGGGCGGGTATGTCATGGCCCAGCTCACTCACGTCCCCTCTCTGGTTGCCGCCCTACCTGTCGCCCTGGCATTGCCGGGCGTGATCTTCGCCCTCCCGGCTGGGGCCGTGGCCGATGTGACCGACCTACGCCTCGTCGTACTTACGTCCAAGTTCCTCTACCTCCTTGGCATGGTGGCCCTCGCCCTTCTGGCTTTCGGGGGCGCTCTATCGCCTTTCGCCCTGATCGTGTTCGCCGTCTGGCTCGGCACCGTCGGGACCTTCTCCTCCCCGGCGTACTGGTCCACCATCCACCAGCTCGTACCCGAACGCCTCCTGGCCCGGGCTTTCAGCCTCGACGGGCTCCAGTGGAACATCGGCCAGGTGATCGGGCCCGTCCTCGGTGGCGCGTTGCTCGCCGCCCTCGGCCCCGGCGGGATGTTCGCCATCTCCTCGGGGCTGATCGCCACCATCGTGGCCTTCTTGTACATATGGCGCGGCCGCCAGCGGACCCGGCTCACCACCCCCGGCGAAGGCAGCGCCGAAGCCGTGATCGGCGCCGTAGCCGCCGGGCTCCGGTACCTCGGCAACGCCCCTGTCCTCCAGGTCATCTGCTGGCGCACGGTCCTTTTCGTCCTGCCGTCCGGTGCGCTCACGTCCTTGCTGCCGCTTCTCGGGTCGCGAGTTTTGGACCTCGGCTCGGTCGGCTATGGGCTCCTGCTCGCCGCCGTCGGCGCCGGCTCGGTCAGCGCCGCCCTGGTCCTGCCCCGGTTGTACGAACGCTTCCCGCTCGACCCCATGCTGGCCGTGGCCAGCATCATCTCAGCCTGCGGCACGGTGCTCCTGGCACTCGTCAACCACCGGGCCGTGGCCGCCGTGGCATTGGCCATTTTCGGCGCCACATGGCTCGTGTCGGTTACGACGCTCAACCTGAGCGTCCAGCAGGCCGTGCCCCGCTGGATCCTTTCGAGGGCACTAGGCGCCTACCTGATGGTCTTCCAGGCCTCAATAGTTTTCGGCGGCCTGCTGTGGGGCGCCGTCGCCGACGTGGTCGGTGTGCGCACCACACTCCTCATCGCCGCTGGCTGCCTGCTGGGCGGCGTTCTTCTCACCAACCGCCTCCACCTCCCCAGCGTCGACCGCCGCGACCTCCAGGTCGTGCCCCGGCCCCACCCAGAGCTCGTCTCCGAGCCCGAGGAAGAAGATGGCCCCGTGATGATCATGGTCGACTTCCGGACCGACCCCGAAAAGCACGAGGCTTTTATCGAGGCCATGGAGGAGCTGCGGGTCGTACGGCGCCGTGCCGGCGCGACGCGCTGGAGCGTATTTGAGGACGCCGAGCGACCGGGCCGCTTTCTCGAATCGTTCGTGACCCGCTCTTGGGGAGGGTACCTGCGCCAGCGCGGCCGCTACACGACGGCCGACCTTCGGATCCTGAACGCCGTCCGGGCCCTGGACCACACCGGCAACGGCCCCAAAGTTAGCTATTTCCTCCATCCCGAGTCGGTGCTGGCCTACCGGCGCCGGGCCCGCTGGAGGCGGCTACGGGGCGTGGACCGGGCCCTGGAGCCACCCGCGTCGCGCGCCGCCGAAGACAACCCCAAACACGAGGGCCGTTCCGGCGACGCTGTTTAGGGGGCCCGCAAAGGCACTAATGAGACTCGGGGGGCACGGCGTGGCCGCTCCCCCCAACCAGGAAATCGAAGTCCACCCCCCTGTCCGCCTGTAGCACGTGTTCGCGGAACAGCTGCGCGTAGCCGCGGTCCGCAACGGCTCCGACCGAGGGACGCCAGCCGTCCCGTCTGCGTCGCAGCTCCTCTTCGCCCACCTCTACGTCCAAGGTCCGTGATGGCAGGTCGAGGGTAATGAAGTCCCCCGTCTCGACGAGCGCGAGCGGGCCCCCGATGGCGGCTTCAGGCGCGACGTGGAGCACGATGGTGCCGTAGGCGGTGCCGCTCATCCGGGCATCGGAAATGCGCACGATGTCGGTGACCCCCCGTTCGAGGAGCGCGCGCGGCAACTGGAGGTTGCCCACTTCCGGCATGCCCGGGTACCCGCGGGGGCCGGCGTTGCGGACCACGAGCACGGAGGTCTCGTCGACAGCCAGGTCGGGGTCGTCGCGCACCGCGTTGTAGTCCTGCACCGAGTCGAAGACGATGGCCCGGCCGCGATGGGTAAGAAGCGACGCTGTAGCCGCTGATTGCTTGATGACCGCCCCGTTCGGGCATAGGTTGCCGTGCAGTACGGCTGTGCCCGACCCGGCCGGCTGGAGAGGGCGAGATAGCGGCCAGACGACCCTGCGGTCCGTTGTCTCCTGGAACCGGCAGTTCTCGGCGACGGAGCGGCCCGAAACCGTGGGGGCATCACCGTGGAGCAGGGGCGCGAGTTCGAACATGACCGCCGGCATGCCGCCCGCATATGCGAAGTCTTCCATGAGGAACTCGCCCGAGGGCTTGAGGTTGACGAGGGTCGGGACGGGCCGTGCCAGCCTGTCAAAGTCGTCTAGCTCCAGGCTTACGCCCGCTCTACCGGCCAGGGCCAGCAGGTGCACCACCGCGTTGGTCGAGCCGCCTATGGCGGCCAGCGCGACGATGGCGTTCTCGAACGCCGCTCGGGTGAGGAAGGTGGACAGGTTGACCCCGTCGCTCACCATTTCAACTATCCGGCGCCCGGTCAATTGAGCGAGACGGAGCCGGCGCGAGTCGGCTGCGGGCCAAGCGGCCCCGCCGGGCAGCTGGACGCCGAGCGCCTCGGTGAGGCACGCCATGGTCGAAGCGGTGCCCATGCTCATGCAATGGCCCATACTCCTCACCGCGCAACCCTCGAGAGCGAAGAACTCGTCGGCCGAGATGTCACCGGCACGGACCGACTCGCTCTTGCGCCACAGGTCGGTGCCCGAACCGAGCTGCTCGCCGCCACAATGAGCGCTGAGCTGGGGCCCGCCCGTCACCACGATGGCCGGTAGGTCGACGCTGGCTGCTCCCATCAGCTGGGCGGGCGTCGTCTTGTCACACCCACCGAGGAGCACCACGCCGTCGAGAGGGTTTGCCCTCAGCACCTCCTCCACGTCCATCGACATCAGGTTGCGCAGGAACATGGCCGTGGGCCTGATCATCTGCTCACCGAGCGAGATCGTCGGGAACTCGAGGGGCAGGCCGCCGGACTCCCAGACCCCCCGCTTCACGGCATCGGCCACGGCTCTCAGGTGCGCATTGCACGGGGTGAGCTCCGACCAGCTGTTGGCGATGCCGATGACGGGCCGTCCCGAGACGACGTCTTCGGGCAAACCCTGGAGAAGAAGGCCCGAACGATGGACTACGCCGTCACGGTCATGCTTGGAAAACCACTCTGCACTGCGCAGCTCACGCACGCTTATTCCTTCCTTCTCATCGGCTGGAAGGCCTTCTCATCGGCTGGAAGGCCTTCTCATCGGCTGGAAGGCCTTCTCATCGGCTGGAAGGCCTTCTCATCGGCTGGAGGGACTGGCCGGCGATGACGAGGCGCACACCATGGTCCCTGCACATCTGGGCCAGGTGTTCGTTTGGCTCATCGGTCACCACGGTCTCGACCCGGTCGGGGTCGCAGATTTTTACGAAGTCGGCTGCGCCCACTTTGGTGTGGTCCATCGGGACGACGACCCGGCGCGCCCGTTCCATGGCGGATATCTTGACCTGGGCCTCGTTGACGTCCGCCACGGTGAAGCCCAGTTCGGACAGGCCGGTGACACCGATAAAGGCGACATTGAGGGTGAAGCGTTGTAAGGCCTCCACTGTCAGGGGCCCGACGAAGCAACCTCCGAGCACCCGGTACTGCCCGCCCAGGACGTTGTGGCGGACGCCAGGCAGGCCGGCCACGGCCCGGGCTACCTCGAGGGCGTTGGTGAGGATGTTGACATTGACCGGGACGGGGACCGGCCCGCCTTCCACGGAGAGGCCGCCGTCCGGGCTGAACGCCTCGGCCAGCGCGATCATCGTCGTCCCGCTGTCGAGGAATATGGCGTCCCCGTCCTTGACCTCGGCCAAGCACGCCCGGGCGATGGCCCGTTTGCCGCCGACGTTGGTGTCGGCCCGGGCCGAGACGTTGGCCTCGTAGGCGGGCCGCACTGCCAGAGCTCCTCCGTGGGTACGCCGGAGGAGCCGCTGGGCATCGAGGTCGGTGATGTCCTTGCGGACGGTGGGCTCGGTCACGCCGACCAATTGGGCCAGCTCGCTCACGCGTACCCGGCCACGGGCGTTGACGAGCTCGAGGATCCGACGCCTGCGTTCGTCAGCGAACATCCGAGGCTCGCGCTCACCAGGTGGAGGGCCGTACATCGAGGCGTCGAGCGTCACCCTCAGGCCTCGGCCTCGTCAACTTGTGCCGGCTCGGCGGGGAGCATGTCGATAGGGGGCAGGCCGGCGATGAACCCGCCTGCCGCCGCCCTCAGGTCGGCCAGGTTGCGCTCGGGCGATAAGTCCCGCGGCGTGATCAGGGCCAGCCGAGCCCAGGGCAGGAGCCCCGCCAGCTCCTGAGCGAACTCGACTGGGTGGAGAGGGTCATCGGGCGCGCCGATCACCAGCGTCGGCGCCAAGACCGCCTGCAGGGCACCTGGGTGCTCGTAGGGGACGGCACCAGGAAGCTCCTCCAGCCGGCGTACTCGAGAAAAGGCAAAAGGCTTGGCGAACTGGTCGAGCAAGCTGGCACCGGTGCTGGGCGAAAGGGCCTTGTAGTCGTGATAGGTGGTGGACGCCTCGAACAGGGCCCGGCCCGCGACCGGGCCATGTTCGCGCATTAGAGCGGCGACCTCGGCAAAAGGGGCGAGGTTTTTGGGCCGTGGCTCATTGAGCCACGCCGGGCGCACCAGGACCAGGCCATGTACCCGCTCAGGTCTGCTGAGGGCGACCGCCAAGGCCGTAGCCGCCCCCATCGACACCCCGACCAGGACCAGCTTCTGGCCGAGATGAAGGTGGTCCACCAAGCTCAGCAGGTCCTGGGCCAGCACCCCGAAGTGGAGGGGCCCAAGCTCGGGGAGCTGGGTATGCCCATGGCCCCGGGCGTCCGGGGCCAACATGGCGGCGGGACGGCCACCGACCTCGGCGCCCGTTATCCCCCACAGCTGCTCCAGGTCGCCCCCGAGGCCGTGCAGGAGCACGATGGCGCCCGGGCATGGCGGCCCGGCCTCGAGGCGGTAATGCGCCTGCGCCGCGTACGAGCCGGCGACGACGCTCATCGGTCTGCCGGGCTCCCTGGCAATGACGTCGCCCGATCGAGCAGGAACGCCCGGGCGCGGGGGACGTCCGCCTCGGTCGCGTCCTGGATGATCACCGGCACGGGGCGGGGCAAACCGGCGTGGAGCGCGAAGACCAGGTCGTAATCAAGGCTGCCCAGGCCGGCCGCGGCGTAGCCTCCAGCGGTCACCACGTCCTTGGCATGGAGAGCCACCGTATGGGCGCCGAGGTCGTCGAAAGCGGCACGCAGGATCCGGTCCTGGTCGGCGACAGTGCTCGGCGTGACCAGGTTGGCCGGGTCGAGGACGATGCCCACGAGCCGGGAGTCGGGACCGAGCTCCTCGAGCAAGCGGTGGGCGCGCCTGGCATCGGCGACGACGTTCCCCGCCTCGGGCTCGATCCCGAGACGGACGCCGGCCCGCTCCGCCGCCGCCAGGAGCTGGTCGAGCTCGGCCCGCATCTCCCCCCACGCCTCCTCGGCGAGGTTGCCCGGATGAGGCCGCCACATGTCCTGCGGGTCGCGGCTGCCCGTGCACAACGTGACCACCGCGGCCCCGAGCTCGGGGGCCCGGCCGATGAGCGCCTGAGCCCGGGCCGTGCCGTCATAGCGCACCGAAAGGTCGGGGTGGACGACGTTGTAGGTAGCCGAAAGTCCCCAAATCGAGACTCGCTGCGCGACAAAAGCCGAACCGATCGCCCGTAGGTCGACCTCCAGGTCGACGGGCGGGAGGGTGGGCAGCCCGACAGAAGAAAGATTGAGCTGGGTGAGGCCGAAACCCGCCCCGGCGACGGCGGCGGCGACGTCCTCAGCCCGCGAACGGGTGAAGATGCGGGCAAATATGCCGAGCTCGACGGTCACAGCGCCACCTCAGCCCCTCCCCCGGCGGCACTGGCCCGGACAGCCTCGATGAAGCGGACGGCGGCGACGCCGTCAGGCCCGTCCGGAACGGTGGGCTCGTCGTCTAGGACAGAGCGGGCAAAAGCCTCGAGCTGGCGCTCATAGGGGTCGGTGTCGCCGAAGGACGGGCTCTGCGCCACCGAGTCGCGCTCGGTGAAAACGGTCACCTCGCTGGCACGGCGGAAAAACGGGAAGAACGACCGCACCCGAAGGTGACCCGTCTCACCGTAGATGTCAAAACCCTCGGCCCACAGGCCGTGGACACTGGCGGAGATTTCGAACGACGCCAGACCGCCCGACGTCGCCAACCGTCCGGTCCCGTGCCAGGTGAAGTCCTTGCCCGAGCTCGCCACCTCCGCCCGCAGGCTGGCGAGCTCGCCGACCAGGAAACGGAGCCCGTCAAAGACATGCGCTCCATGGGTGTTCAACAGATAGCGCTGGCGGTCCTGCTTGTAGTCGCTCGATGCCCCTAGCGCCGTTTCGTCGACCACCGTCCTCGGGAACAGAGTGGCCTCGGTGGGAGGACGCAAGGCCGACATCACGCGGTACCAGACCTGGGCGGTGAGGACCGCTCCAATCCGCGGGAGGACCTGGCGGGCGTACTCGACCCCCGGGTCGTGACGTTTCATGGCCCCGACCTGGAGCTTGAGCCCCAGCTCGGCGGCCCTGCGGCTGAGTTCCTCAGCGGCTTCGACTGTGTCCGCCAGCGGCTTTTCCACCAGCACGTGCTTGCCGGCGCCCATCGCCTGAAGAGCCAGAGCCAGGTGGGAGGGATCGGGCGTGGCCACGAGCACGGCGTCCAGGTCCTGGTCGAGGAACCGGCTCATGTCGGTAAAGCCGCGTACGCCATAGCGCTCCGCCACCTTCCCCACGACGACGGGGCTCGAGTCGCAAATGGCTGTCAACTGCACCCGCTCGGCCTTGGTGGCGGCGGGCAGATGGGCGACCTGGGAGATCCGTCCCGCGCCCACGACGCCCAGCCGGAGCTGTGAGCCCGGCGTGGTAGTGACAGTGCTCATCTTGTGCCTCCTGGCATGTGCTCGGCTGGCATGTGCTCGGCTGGCATGTGCTCGGCTGGCATGTGCTCGGCTGGCATGTGCTCGGCTGGCATGTGCTCGGGCCCCATGTGCTCGGGCCCCATGTGCTCGAGCCCCATGTGGTCTACGGCCGGCTCCTCGGCGGTGGGCGCCGGTCGAGGATGGCCAGCCCGGCGAACGGACGATGGCGCCGGAGCGTCGAGGACCAGCTCGGCCGCTCCTATGGCGCCGGCATCGCGCCCGAGCCGGCCAAGCTCGATCGGCGGCGGGGGCCTCACGGCGCGAAGAGGCCGGTCTTCGGCCAACGCGGAGCGGGCCGCCGGGAGCAGGTACTCGCCGGCGGCGTGGGCCAGGCTGCCGGCCAGTACCACGATGTCGGGGTCGACCACCGCCACCAGTACAGCGGCTGCTCTACCGATAGCCCTGCCTGCCGTACTGAGGACCCTGAGAGCGCCGGCGTCGCCGGCCCGAGCAGCGGCAACAACCTCAAAACTGCTGCTGGTACCGCCGGCCCGGGCGAGGCCCGGCCCACTGGTTAAGAGCTCGAGGCAGCCCCTCCCGCCGCAAATGCAAGGGCCTCCCCCATCGGTGACGGGTATGTGGCCCAGCTCACCGGCCAGGCCCCGGGCCCCGATCAACGGGGTCCCGTCCACGATCACACCCCCGCCCACCCCCGTGCCGAAGGTGAACACCGCCATGCACCCCTGGCCCAGGCCGGCCGCCCGGAACTCGCCCAGGGCGGTGGCGTTACCGTCGTTCTCGATGACGACCGGCACCTGGAGCCGACCGCGCAGCTCGGCGCCGAGCTCGTGGTCCCGGGCGGCGAGGTTGGCCCCCCAGACGAGATGCTCGCGGTCGGCCGATAGCCACCCCGCCACAGCCAGGCCCACGGCGCCTACCTCACCACCGAGCCCCGCCGCCACTACCTGGCACTCGGCGACGGCCGCCTCCAGGGCGACCACCAGTGCCGCCAGCCCCGCCCCCGGGCGGTCCAGCCAGATCCGGTGGACCACGGTATGAGCTCCGTCGACGAGGACCGCGGCAAGTTTGGTCCCACCGAGGTCGGCCCCGACCACCATACGGGCCAATGCGGGCATACGGGCCAATGCGGGCATACGGGCCAATGCGGGCATACGGGCCAATGCGGGCATGCGGGCCATTGCGGGCACGCGGCGCTGGGCGGCACCGGGACCAGGCGGCTCGACCATTGTTTACGAATCCTTTCGGACCGGTCTTGACTCGAATCCTTCCGGCGCAATACGGTAGCGTTCCGGAAGTGCCGGGACAAGAGCACCGGCGCCCGTCCTGCGGTCAGAGGGGGATTTGGAAGTGCTGGCCTTTGTGTCTCTATGGTCCGCCGACCTGTTGGCGCTGGGTGAGGCCGTGGACCGCGTGGCCGAGGTGGCCGATGCCTTCCACATCGACGTGTTCGACGGGCACAATGCCCCCGAACTGCTCTTTGGCCCTGACGTCGTGGCCGCTCTGCGTGGGCGCACGGACAAGCCGCTCGACGTCCATCTCAACGTCACCGACCCCGACTATTGGCTCGGTCGCTTTGTCGACGCCGGCGCCGACATGGTGACCGTCCAAAGCGGGGCCAGCCCGGACATCCGGGCCACCCTCGGCCAGGTCCGCTCCCGGGGGGCGCGCCCGTCGCTCGGCCTGGAGGTGCACGAGCCGGTGAGCCAGGCCGAGGCGTTGTTCGATGCCGTAGACCGGGTATTGCTGATGGGCACCGTCATCGGCATAAAGGGCGTCGGCCTCGACCCGAGCACCCCTCAGCGGGTCTCGGCCCTCGTGGCCGCCCGGGCACGGCGGTTCGGAGCCGGCCTCGGGCCCATCATCGTTGTGGACGGGGGCATCCGCGCCCACACCGTCGGGCCCCTCGCCGAGGCAGGGGCGGACGGGGTCGTGCCCGGGTCGCTCGTTTTCGCCAGTCCCGACCCGGTGGCGCGGATATGCGAGCTCCACGCCCTAGAGCCGGCGGTCCTGACGCCATGAAGGCCGCCGTCGTCACCGCGCCCGGTGATTGGGCCGTCCTGGACGTCGCGGACCCGGTCCCCGGCCCCGGCGAAGTCGTGGTCGAGGTCGAGCGGTGCGGGATCTGCGGCACCGACTTGCACGTCGTCGATGGGGACGCGGGCTCGCTGGCCTATCCCGTCATCCCCGGTCACGAGTTCAGCGCCCATGTGGTGGCATTGGGGGCGGGGGTGACCCATCCGGCGCTGGGGACCTTCGTGGTGGTGGACCCGATGGTCTTTTGTGGTCACTGCGTGCAGTGCCGCAGCGGCTGGACCAACCTGTGCGTCACCGGCGGAGGCCTGGGCACAACGGCCGACGGGGCGTTCGCCCGCTACGTGAAGGTCCAGGCCAACCAATGCGAGCCCGTGCCCGAGAGCGTCCCCGCCGAATGGGCCCCCCTTACCGAGCCGCTCTCGTGCGTCTTGCACGCCCTCGACCGCATTGGACCGGTGCTGGGCACCGACACCCTTGTCATCGGCGCAGGGCCCGCAGGCCTCATGCTCACCCGCATGCTCTCTCTGGGCGGAGCGCGCGTCGACGTGGTCGAGCGGCGGCCTGAGCGCCTGCAGTCGGCGCCGGCGTTCGGGGCCGACCGGACGGCGACGAGCACCGACCAATTGGACCGGGAGCGCGGTTGGGGGCTCGTGGTCGACGCCACCGGGAACGCCGCGGCCATCCAGGAGGGCCTGTCGCTCGTGCGCCGAGCCGGGACCTTCGCCGTGTTCGGCGTCTCCCATGCGGCCGCGAAGGTCGAGATTTCGCCTTACGACATCTTCAAGCGTGAGCTGACCATCGTCGGCTCCAATTCAGTCAGGCACAGCTTCGGTCGGGCCCTGCGTGCCCTGGCCGGTGGCCGGGTCCCAGGCGACAAGCTCCTTGACGAACCCGTCCCGCTGGGCGAGATCGCGACCGCTTTGCGCCGGACCCGGGACGGGAGCGGGCTGAAAGCGACCGTCCTGCCCGGGACGGCTTGACCACCACAGGGAGCCGGCCTTGCACGCTGTCGTATACGACCAGCCCCGCGAACTCCGTTTGGCCGAGATCGCCGACCCCGTCCCCGGCCCCGGGGAGGTGCGTCTGCGCGTCCTTGTCACGGGGGTGTGCGGCACCGATGTCCACCTGCACGACGGGGAGTTCTTCCCGGTATACCCCCTTGTCCCGGGGCACGAGATCGTCGGGGAGGTCGACCTCCTCGGGGAGGGGGTAGTCGAGGTCGCGGCCGGTCAGGTGGTGGCCCTCGACAACATGCTCACGTGCGGGCTGTGCGATAACTGCCAGCGCGGGCGCCCGGCATTTTGCCGCCACCTCCGAGCGCTAGGGGTGACCGACCCCGGTGGTTTCGCCGAGTACGTGGTGGCGCCGGCGGGCAAGTGCCACCCGGTGGACGACCTCGACCTGGACACCGCCGTCCTGGCCGAACCGGTGGCATGTGCCATGCACGGCCTCGATGTCCTCTCGTTACGGCCGGGCTCCGATGTGCTCCTGGTCGGCGCCGGGCCCAGCGGCCTCATCCTCACGCAGTTGCTCCGTAGCGGTGGCGCCGGACGCCTCACGGTCGCCGGGCCCACCCCGGCCAAACTTGAGCTGGCGCGTGCGTTCGGGGCCGACTACACGGTCCGTTTCGGCCGAGAGGACCCCGACCTCGCCGTGGCTGCGCTGCGCGAAATAGCCCCTGATGGTTTCGACGTCGTCATCGACGCCACCGGCGCGCTGGCCGCCCTGGAACGCGGCCTCGGGCTGCTGCGTGAGGGCGGCACACTGTTCGTCTACGGCATGGCGGAGAAACTGGCCCGGCTCCCCGTCAGCCCCTATGACGTGTTCCGTCGCGAGTTGACCATCAAAGGGTCGTTCGCACAGGCCTTCAGTTTCGACCGGGCCGTGCTGGCGCTACGCACTGGTCGAGTAAGGACCGGAGGGCTGATCACCCACCGCTTCGGCCTGACGTCCTACGCGCAGGCCGTCCAAACCGTCCGCGGCGACCGCAGCTGCGTGAAAGCTGTTGTCGAGCTCTAATTACCCGCGGACCAGGCCTCCGACGCCTATGACGACCTCCTTACCCGCGGTCAGTACAAAGGTGCGGCCCTGCGGGTCAAGCCGGTGGTAGGTCTCCACAAAAATGGCGGGGTCGAGGGTGGCCCCTTCGCCGTAACCCTTGTCGCTCCATAACCCGTAGTGGAACGGCACCGCCAGGTGTGCCTTCTGCTGCCAGGCCAGCATGGCGGCTTCGTGGGCGTTCATGTTGCCTGCCGTGCCGTTGATGGCGATGAGCGACGCGCTCGTCCGCATCGTGTCGACAACAATCTCGTTGTCGTACTGCGTGTCGCCGCTGTGGTAAACGCTAACTCCGTCGTGCTCGACCACGTAGCCGACGGCGTCCGGGGCCGGCTCCGGCTCGAAGGGGTGCCTTGCGTAGACCGCTCGTACCCTCAGGTCCCCGACCTCGACGATGTCGCCCCGCCGGACCGGGGTTGTCCGTTCGGCGGCCACGCCCTTGGAGACCACTTTGGCGACCGCCAGAGGAGGCCCGATAAACCGGGCCCTTTCGTGGCTCATGAACCCGCTGATCGAATCAGGGTCTAGGTGGTCCTCATGAGCGTGGCTCGCCACGAGGGCGTCGAGCGCGGCGACGGCCGGGTCGATGAGCGCGGGCACGGTACGGGCCTGTTGATAGGACCGAAGGACAGCATCGGACAAATAAGGGTCGATGCAGACCAATGTCCCTCCCGGCGACTTGACCACCAGTCCCGACTGGTAAAGCCACCACAAAGACACGGTCCCCGGTGCCACCACGGTCCCGAGTATGTCGTCCCACAGCTGGGTCGTAGCCGGTGCCGGCATCTTTCTCCTATTCGGTAGGTCTTGGCCCGGGTTTAGTCCGGGCCCGGGGTTTCAGTACGGGGCGGGGGTTTCAGTACGGGGCGGGGGGGACGAAGTCCGCTGGCAAGCCCTCGCCGCCACGGTGGGCCCGGACGCCGGGCTGAGCGGTGAGCCCGCCCAGGACGGATCTCATCCGAGCACCCTGTTCAGTGAACCAGTTGTGCAGGATCCCAACGTCGTGACCAACACAGAAATGGCGCACACCCAGCTCCAGGTAGTACTCGACGCTGCCGGCATCGGCTATTTCGGCGCGAGGTGTGACACCGTGGCGGAACGCGGAGGCGATCACTTCCCTTTCGGCTTGGAGGATCTGTTCGGCGTCATCGACGCGCGACAGGCCCATGCTCATGGCGTAATCGGCCGGCCCGAACTGCACCATGTCGATGCCGGGGACATCGAGGATGGCGTCCAGATCCTCGACCGCCTGCCTTTTCTCGATCATGAGGGCCACCACTGACGAGGCCAGGGCGTCGATCCAGCCCGGGGAACCGACATGCAGGATGGTACGGGCGTCCCGGCGCAGGCCGACCCCGTGAAGGCCGGCGTGAAGGGGGTGCTCGGGCCGTACCGAACGGACGCACTGGCGGGCGTCCTCCACCGTGCGGACGTCGGCGAACAGTACGTTTTGTAACCCTGACCCAATTGCTCGCATGGCCAGATGACCGCGCGTGTCCTGTTCGATCTTGATCATGCCGCTGAAGTCCGGGAAGAGCTCTATGGCCCGGCCCAGGTTGTCGAGGTCGTGCATGGTCCACGGCGCGTACTCGGCCACGAACTCGACATAGTCGAACTGACCGGTCTGACCCACGAGCTCGGTGATGGTGGGCCACGTCGACATCAGGTGCGTACCGAGGCTCGGCAAACCCTGGTCGAGGAGCTCACGTAGGCGGTTCTTACGCAAAGGGTAGAGGTCCACGGCTTCTCCCGGTCGCGTTCCAAGCTAACCTGATAGGCAGTGGTCGTCAACAATTGACAAGAGGCTCTTGGCGCGGCACACAATGGTGCTGGATGATGGCGTTGCCAAGGAAACATGAAAGGTGCCGCGCTCGTGCCCGATGAGATGACGTACTCAGCCGGCTTTGCCTCAGGCGTGGCCGAAGAGATGGCAACCAACCCCGACATCTTCGTCATCGGCACCGACCTTGTTCACCGCGGTGGCCACTGGGCGCAGATAAAGGGCCTCGTCGATGTAGTCGGGCCGGGAAGGGTCTTCGACGCGCCGATCTCCGAGGCGGCCATGGTCGCCACGGGAGTCGGTGCCGCCATGGCCGGTATGCACCCGATCGTCGACCTGAACTTCATCGACTTCGCTTTCGGGGCCATGGACGAAATCGCCAATCAAGCAGCCAAGATCCCGTTCATGCTCGGGCGGCCTGTCCCCTTGGTGATCCGGGCGACGGCCGGCATCGCCCACGGCGGGCCACAGCACAACAACAGCCTCGAGTCGTTCTTCATGCACCTTCCCGGTATCAGCTTGCTCGTACCCGCCTTCCCCTACGACGTGAAAGGTCTAATTAAGACCGCCCTCCGGACGCCTGAGCCTGTGATCTTTTTGATGCACAAGCGCCTGACCGGCACGAGAGGCCCGGTTGGCGGCCCGGACGAGCTTGTCCCGTTCGGGCGGGCCAATGTCCTACATCCCGGTACGGACTGCACGATAATCACCTACGGCGGCGCGGTGGCCAAAGCGCTGGCCGCCATGGAAAGCCTCGCCGAGGACGGTACCAGCGCCGAGGTGATCGACCTGAGGACTCTCGCCCCCCTCGACGTGGAGGCCTGTGTCGCCTCGGTGAAAAAGACAGGTCATGCCGTGGTAGTCGACGAAGCGCCGAAGTTTGGGGGGCCGGCAGCCGAGGTGGCGGCGGCTATACAAGAGCTCGCCTTCGAGTACCTCGATGCCCCGGTTGGTCGTGTCGGCGCCCTAATAACCCCGATACCCGAGAACACTCCCTTGCTCGATAAGGTACTGCCCAGCGTGGCCGACGTCGTCCAAGCGGTGCGGCGCACGTTCACCGCCTTCGAAGAACCCGCTTAGCCAGGGCAGGGCCCCCACGTGGAGGCGTTCTGCGCGCCCGTGGAACAAGAACTGGGGCCAGTCGGGGCCCTGGTCACCAACAGCTCAGCTGTGGCGCACTGTGCTGGCCACATTGCAAATAAGGTTGCCCCCGTCCACTGGCAAGGCCAGGCCCGTAACCATGGCGGACGCCGACGAGAGCAGGAAACAAACGGGGCCGACCATGTCCTCAGCTGTCACCAACCGGTTCATGGGCACCCCGTTCAGGAACTTGAAGCCAAGGGTCTCCCCGTCGAGCGAGACGTCTTCCATCCAGGTGCGCATGGCCGGGGCGTCAACCTGCGAAGGCTGGATGGCGTTGACCCGGATCCCGAAATGGCCCCACTCCAAAGCTAGCTCCCGGGTGAAGTGCAGGACGCCCGCTTTGCTGATGCTATAGACAAAGTTGCCGCGGCCCATCGCCGTGCTCCCACAGGTAGAGCTGGTGTTGACTATCCGGCCGGCGATCTTCTTGTCGATCATCTGGCGGCCCACAGCCTGGGCCATAAGGAAGTAACCGGTGAGGTTGAGACGCAGGACCGCCGACCATTCGTCTAGGCCCAGGTCCTCAGGCAGGGTATGAGAGCCGGTGCCGGCATTGTTGAAGAGCATCTCCACGGAGCCGAAGCGGCCGCATACGTCCGACACCAGGTCCGTGACTTGCGAGGGCTCCCGTACGTCGGCGACCGCCACCATGACCCGTTCGGCCGGCAGTTCGGCGGCCAAGGCCGCCAAGGCGTCGCCGTTTACGTCGACCAGAGCCACTCGGGCGCCGCTGGCAACCAACCCCCGGCTCACGGCTGAGCCGATGCCCCCGGCTGCCCCGGTCACGATGGCCGTCTCGTTGTCGAACTGAAAATTGATCATCTTGGGCTCCTTATAGCGCTCAGGCCGGATTTCCGGCCTTCATCGACAAATTAAAGGCTTGCTCTCAGCCGCCGGTCGAAGTGGTCGAGGGCCTTGTCGTCCGCTCTGCCCCCTTGTTGAGGATCTTCAGAGTCTCCACTGCGCCCTGCTGGGCCAGGTGGGTGTCCGAGGTTACATTGACCAACTGGAAACCTTCGCTCGCCCACTGAACAGCATCATCGGGGTCGGCGGTGTGGGCCACCGGGATTTTCCCGTGCCGGCGGCAGGCATCCAGCACCTTTTGGCAGAGGTCATGGAGCACGGGGTTGGTTACCCGCCAACTCAGACCACCTCCGTGGGACAGGGATAGGTCCTGGGGCCCAATGTAGGCACCGTCAACGTCTTTCACCGCCAAGATGGCGTCGAGGTTGTCCATGGCCTGGCGGGTCTCGATCTGTACCAGGCAAAGCGCCCTGCGGTCGCCCTCCTCAGGCGAGTAGTCCGGATCGGTCATCGCCACTCGCCAAGGGCCCCAGCTCCGGTCGCCTCTGGGAGGGTAACGAAAACAGCGGGAGATCTTTTCTGCTTCGTCAGCCGTCTCCAGCATGGGGATTATCACCCCTTCAACGCCGGCGTCGAGAGCAGCCATGATCGCTCCGAACTGGGTTTTCCAGGGCGCCCGGAGGAAGGGTGCGCTCTGGCCCAAGGAGATCGCCTGGACCATTCCCAGCAGCTCTGACGATGAGTTGAGCGGTGAGTGCTGCATGTCGATGACCAGCCAGTCGAACCCAGAACGGCTCAGCATCTCGGCCATGAGCGGGCTACCGGCACTTAGGAACGCTCCCCAGAGCGGCGCCTCTCCCCGTTCGATCCTCTCCCGCATGAAGGTCACGCGACTTCTCCTTTTACAAACGGTTGGCCTGGCTCTGCCGGCCCCGGACGTCGTGGTGGCTCGGTGGGATTGTTTACCATCGACAATATACAATATGCGAGGCGTTCACCTCGGGCCCAACTTCACCGCCGGCACCACCGCCTCGGCGAACAGTCGCACCGTCTCGTCGTCGCGCCCGTTGATGGTGGCCAGGAAGTACTGCACCCCCGCATCGGCCAAGGCCTGGTAGTGGGCAATGGCCGTCTCGGGGGTAGCAAAGACGGGCACGCTGCGCAGTTGACGGTCCGGGATCCGGGCATCGCGCCGCTTACGCTCCAGGTCGTCCTCGTTTTCGGCCAGCGTGAGCAGGGGTGTGTAGTGGCTGCGCAGCACCGAGTCATAAGCGCGGCCTACCGCCTCGCAATGGGCGCGCAAGGCACTGTACTTGCGCTGCACGTCGGAGATATCGAAGGCGGAGCCCGACCACTCGTGCGGTGCGAAGTTGGACACGTCAGCAAATCGAGCGACCTGGCGTAGCGTGACCCTCTCTCCCCCACCCCCGATAAGTATGGGCACATGCGGCTGTTGTACCGGCTTGGGAGAAAGCCGAGCCTGGTCAAGACGGAAGTACTTGCCCTCGAAACTAAAGGTCTCCTCGGTCCAAAGCCCCTGGACCACAGACAGTGCCTCCTCCATTGCCTCCTGTCGCTGCGCCACCGGAGGAAAGGGCAGGCACATTTGGTTGAACTCGGGGACGTCGTCGCCGATGCCGATACCCAAGACCAGTCTCCCCTCGCTGATCCGGTCCACGTCGGCCGCCTGGCGGGCGATCAGGAGGGGGCTACGGTAATAGATACAGCTGACCAGGGAGATCAACCTGATCCGCTCGGTCGCCATGGCCAACGCGCTGAGGAACGTCCAAGTGTCCATAGAGCGATTGGGGTGGTCGTTGGCCCAGTAGGCATCGAAACCGAGCTTTTCGGCCCGCAGCGCGAAGCGAAGAACCTCTTTCCATTCGGACAAGAAGACCGACACGATGGCGAACCGGGCCCGTTTCTGGCCTTCGGCCACCCACGGGTGAAGTTGCCTCGTCGTACCGGTCAACGGCTCAACTGAGCGGCCGGGCAATTGTCTGGTGCCGCAGGTAATCGAACAACGTCTCCGGGCTGTTGACCCCGCCGCCGTAGCCGCTCAGGTTGACTCCCCCGTAGGGGAGACCGTAGGCGAAGACGTTGTGAGCGTTTATCCAGCTGTTGCCGGCTTCGAGCCGTTCTGCCACCCGGTTGGCCCGGTCTAAATCGCCGCTCCAGACGCTATTTGCAAGTCCGTAACGAGAACTATTGACGCTCCCGATGACCGTTTGCTCGTCCCGGAAGGGGATGACGTAGGCGACAGGGCCGAAGATCTCCTCCTTCGCACAGACGTTGTCCGGTCCCCCGGCGAGGAGCATAGGCCTCACGTAGTAACCGCCCTCATGGCCCTCAGGCCGTACGGCACCTCCCTCCAGCAAGGCAGTGGCACCCGTGGAGATCCCTTTGTCCACGTAACCGAGCACACGCTGGCGCTGCGTCTCGCTCACGAGCGGTCCCATGGTGGTGGCCTCGTCGTCGCCTGGGCCGATGGAGATCTCGGACAGGGCCTTTGATGCTTCTGACACAAGCTCATCGAGCACGTTCTGGTGGACGAACCAGCGTGTGGCCGTACAGCAAACTTGCCCCGTGTTCAAGGTGATGGCGCCGGCCAGCTTGCGAGCGGTATCACCCACGTCTACATCGTCGAAGATCACCGCGGCACCCTTGCCGCCGAGCTCGAGCTTGCAGGGCACGAGGTTCCTAGCCGCCTCTTGGGCAACCGCTCTTCCCACTTCGGGCGACCCGGTAAAGGACATGCGGCGGATACCTGAATGCTGGCTGAGCGCGGCTCCCGCGGTGCGGCCCAGGCCCGGCACCACATTGACCACTCCGGCGGGGATCCCGACTTGTGCGGCCAGGTGGCACGCGTACAGCGTGCTGAGGGGGGTCAGCTCGGCGGGCTTGACCACTACCGTGTTCCCCGCGGCTAGAGCCGGGGCCACGCCCCAGGCATAAAGAAGGAAAGGGAAGTTCCAGGGGAAGATGAAGCCGCAGGGCCCATAGGGGACCTGCACCTGACGAGCTTCGATGTGCTCCACGGGCAACGGCTGTGACCGGCGGACGTTCACGGACAGGTCGGCAAAGTAGCGGAACGCCTTGGCGGCGAAAGGGACGTCGAAACCAGTGGCGTCCTTCACCGGCTTTCCGACGTCAAGCGATTCCAGGTTGGCCAACACCTCGGCGCTGGCCTCAATGGCATCAGCGTAACGGTGAAGCAGGGTAGCCCTCTCATTGGCGGACCGACCCGCCCACTCGGGGAAGGCCCGGGTTGCCGCAGTGACAGCGTCGTCGATGTCCGCGCCGTCTCCCGAGGCCACCACGGCCAGCACGCTGCCGTCCGCCGGCTGCCTGACCTCAAAGGCCGCTCCCCCTCGCGCTGGCGTCCAGCTACCGCCCACGTAGAGCGGCACCGCCGAGCTTCCAAGGAACCTGTCGATCTCTGTCTGGACCACGCTCACAGCACTCCCCCTTTTGAAACCCACGCGTTCCCTCATTATGGCCGACCGAGAGACGGCAAGGAAGCCCTGACTTGGCTATCCAGCCACAACTGTCTGGGCAATAGCATGGTCGCCTCCCCGGTCCAGCTTGGGGTCGCCGACTAAAACTATGAGGTCGTCCTGCGCCTCACCCCGGTCCCTGCTTCGGCCACCGGGAGCCTCTCACGTGTACTGCGGGCTCCGCCCTGAGAGCTGTTTACGTCGCCTTCGGCGTCGACTAGGGTCCGGGATGTTGAACTCTTATGATGTCGTCCCCATGGACAACATAGCGCTCGACGGGCTGGACGGCATCAGTTGACGTCCCAGCCACCGCCATTTCCTGCGCCACCGGGCGCTCCGCCGGCGGGAACGCGCGGGCCGCATCTCGACGTGGTCGATATCGACGGCGAAGAGGTGTTGGTGTTCGAGAACGACTGGTGGCGACTGAAGGTCCGGCTCGGCCAAAGCCTGAGCCCGTACCACCTCTACAGCATCCCTACCGGTCAGCTCCTGGCCGACCAGCACTACTGCTACCAGCTGGCCGCCGGGCCGCTGGGCCCATCAGGCTATGTGGGCCCGACCACCCGGTCACAGCGCGTGGAGACCGTGGGCTGGGCCCTCGTGCCAGACGAGGCTGCAGATCATCTCGTGATCGAAGGGCGGTTCATTTTCTCCGCCGATGGCCCGACCGACATCCGCATAGAGCACACGTTCAGCCTGTTCAGGGAGGCCAGTAGGCTCGAGGAGCGTATTTCCCTGGTACACCGGTACGGTCGTGACCGCCACGAGCTAAGCGACCTCCGCTTTGGGTTCCGCAAGCTGCTGTTCGACCGACAGCGGTACACGTGGGTAAACAATGCGGATAGGTCCCGACTGGTCCCCGTGCCGTTCGGACGGCACATCGGGCAGTCCGTCGACCACCGGATGGCCAGCTACGCGGCGACCGACCTGGTCCCCAACAACTGGGCCCACGTAGGCCTGCCTGACCGCGCCGCGGAGGCATGGATCTGGGCCGACGACAAGGTCGGCTTTATCTCGGCCAAGTACTCCCAGGAACACATCGAGTTCGGTGTGGCAGACGGGGAGCTCGTGGCCCAGCCCGGTCGCTCCGCAGGTATTGGGTCGAGGCCCATAGACAGCGCCGATGAGAACCTGTGCCTGCGCTTCGGGGGCGTGGGTATAGCCCGCGGTTGCCCCGAGAAGGCAGCCACTCTCTGCTCTGAGCAGCGGCTGTCGTTTGGCGTCAGCATCTACGAAGCCTTCGGCGGGGAATGGACCGTCGGGCTTGCCCGCTATAAGGATATCTTGAACGACCGCGGGCACGGGCTGGTACCCACCTATCGCTCTAGGCTGCACTGGAACGAGCTCTACAACCTGGGCTGGAGGTGCGGCTCCAACGAGCCCCTCCAAGAGCTGCCCGCCCTGTGGGCGGAAGCCGAGCTAGCGAAGTCCGTAGGGGCTGAAGTGTTCTACTTCGACCCGGGTTGGGATCTCCACGAGGGAAGCTCGGTGTGGGACACTTCGAGGCTCGGTGACGTCGGGGACTTCGTGACCACTCTTCGCTCCAAGTTCGGCTTGGAGCTCGCCCTCCACGTCATGGTCCACACCAAGTCCACCGACGAGGACCCTCGCATCTACCGTCGGCGACGCGACGGCGAGATAGACCTCTGGTCCGATGACACCCCATATGCCGGTGGCTACATATGCCCGGCGTCTCAGGCCTGGCAAGAGCAGAAGACGGCGAGGTTGGCCCAGCTCGCCCAGGCCGGCGTCGCCTTCTTCATGTTTGACTTCGTCAACTATGGGCGGGCGGTCCCTGAACGCTACATCGATCCTGGGAGCGAAGTCCCGAGCTGCTGGTCTTCAGAGCACGGCCACAACGTCCCGCTCACGCGTGGGGAACACGCCGCCGGCATCATGGCGGTTGTATGCGCCGTGAAGAAGCTGTTCCCTCATGTGGTGATTGAGGCGCACGACCGGATCGGGGACAACTTTGCCCCCCTTTATTACCAGCACGGCAGGCCGTTTGCTCACGACGAGCTTTGGGGGTTCGAGTACATGTGGGACCCCTATCTCGACCTCCTGTCCGGCAAGGCCCTCTCCTTGTACGAGTACAACCTCGCTTACGACATACCGCTGTACCTTCATTTGAACTCGAGCCACGACAGCGGCACGTGGCTGGCCTTTTGGTGGTACGCCTCATGCTGCCGGCACCTGGGCATAGGCGGCCTGACACCGGAGTCCCCTGCCTGGCCGGGCCTCTTGAGCACGGTCCGTACCTATCATCGACTGTACGACTTCCTCGCCCGAGGAGATTTCGTGGGGATCGACGTCCTCGCCCACGGTCACGTGCTCAGGGACCGCAGCTCCGCCGTGATCATCGCCTTCAACCTGGGCGCCTCCAAGATCCGACGCGAACTGGTCGTGGACAAGGACCGTCTCGGTCTCAGCACGGTCCATACCGTTAGCGGGGCAGATGTCTCGGTCCGAGACGGCAACATCGTGATCGGCGTGGAGATCGGTCCTATGAGCCCGACAATCGTCGAGCTCAACGTGCCGTCGGGTCGCTAGCTGTCAACCCTCGGCTAGAGTTAGGGCGCACAGCCCCGCAAGCAGGCGGCTGCGAGGGGACTGGTCCCATTGTCGGGACCGTGGCAAGCGGAGGACCGACCAATTTGACGGGCACCGTGGAAGGGCCCCGGTTCGGGGAGGACGAACTCGTCGGTATTGCCTCGGATTTCCTCCACGCCCTCGGTGCGCCTACGAGCACGGCGCGCCTCGTAGCCGCCTCTTTGGTGCTTTCGAACCTGGTTGGTCACGATTCCCACGGGATCGTACGGCTGGTCGATTACACGCAAGCCGTTAGGAGGGGCCAGATCCGCCCGGATGGCGGACCACGGGTCGAAGCGGCACACGGCGCGGTGGCAATTGTTGACGGCGGGTGGGGTTTTGGCCAACCAGCGGCACAGTTGGCCACAGACCTCGCCGTCCAGGCCGCCTCCACCAGCGGGGTCGCCGCCGTGGCGATAAGCGCCTGTAACCACATCGGCCGTCTCGGCGAGTACGTAGCCACGATCGCACGAGCCGGTCATATGGGCATGGCGTTTTGCAACTCCGGACCGGTTGTGGCCCCTTTTGGCGGCGTAGGACGTGTTATGGGCACGAACCCGCTCGCCTGGGCGGCGCCTGGGCCCGATGGCCCAGTCGTCCTCGACTTCGCCACCTCGAAGGTAGCCGAAGGAAAGCTCAGGATCGCGCTCGCCGATAGCCGAACTGTCGCCCCGGGCTGCATCATTGACCGGGAGGGCAAGGCCAGCGTCGACCCTGCCGACTTTTATGCCGGTGGCGCCATGTTGCCCTTCGGCGACCACAAGGGTTCAGGGATGTCCATGCTCATCGAGCTGACTGCAGGGCTGGTCTCGAACATGGGTGCCTCATGTGACCCGGGATACAAGAACGGCAATGGTACCCTCATCATCGCGCTCGACATCGGGGCGTTTACCGGCCTTCCGCAGTACTTCGAGCAGGCGGAGACCTTCGCCAGGCAGACGAAGCGCATTGGAGGTGGTCCCGCCCATGCCGACGTCATGCTCCCTGGTGAGCTCGAAGCTCGGACACTCGAGACCCGCCGTGCCGGGGGTTTGCTCGTGGCCTACGAGATCCGTCGGCAGATAAGTGAGCTGGCAGACGAGATCGGCGTGGACATTGGCCCGCTCGGCGTGCGGTGAGCGGCATCGGGCCCGCCGCTCCAGTCCTCTTGATCAGGTGCCGTGCCTTCGTCTACTGTAGACATCTTAGGTGCGCCTCGACAGCGCTCCTACCCGCCGTAAGGGACCGAGCACACACGTAGGGAGAAATTGTGACGACGGAGCAAACGTTCGTGCCGGCCTCGGAGGCCGCGTTGCCGGTCCCGACCGTGATCGTCGTCGCCGACCGCGCTTTCAGCGACCGACAGAGCCTAGTGGACCAGTTTGACAGTGCGGTGCTCCACTTTTGCGACCTTTCCGACCCCGCCACTCTGTCGGCTGCCACCTCTGGGGCGTCGGGCGTCGTTGTAACGCTCCAACCGCTGCGTGCAGCCCACATTGAAGCCTTGGCGCCGAGCGTTAGGGTGATTGGGCGCGCCGGGGTCGGCCTGGACACCATCGACCTCGATGCGGCGCGCGCCGCCGGCATAACGGTTGTCAACCAGCCGACCTATGGCACCAAAGAGGTTGCATCCCATGCGGTCGCGCTTCTACTTACCTTGCAGCGGCGCATCTGTAGTCTTGACACTTTCGTCCGCGAAGGATGGTCTGGGTCGCCCGTTCTCGCTCCAATGAAAGCTGTCGACGAGCTTGTGGTGGGCCTAGTCGGCAGCGGGCACATCGGCAGCGCTACCGCGGAAATGTTGTCGGGCTTGGTGGGGCAGATCCTGGCTTTCGATCCCGCCAACCCTCCGCTCCCCGCTGGCGTCGAAGCCGTTGGCGAGTTGCGAGATGTCCTCGCTCGCTCAGACGTGGTATCGCTTCACTTGCCTCTAACGCAGGAGACCGCGGGGATGGTCAACGAGGCCTTCCTCGATGCCATGCGCCCCGGCGCGCTTCTAGTCAATGTCTCCCGTGGCGGATTGGTCGACGAGGTCGCACTAACAGCGGCTCTCGACAGCGGGCACCTCGGCGGCGCCGCGCTCGACGTCTTCGCCACTGAGCCCCTTTCTTCGACGAGCCCGTTGCTCAACGCAAAGAACACGGTGTTCTCGCCCCATTGCGCCTCATACTCTGATCGTTCGTCCTGGCGTCTCGCACACTGGGCCCTGAGCGACACCATCGCCTGGGCCCAGTCCAGCAACATCAAGTACGGCAATATCGTCGTCCGGGGGGACCGGTGAAACCAACCAAGGGCGCTCCGCCCGTGACCATCCAGTGGCCGGTAACCGGCCCGCGACGGTCGTAATGGAAGAGATTTTCGTGCCGGCTTCGGGCATGGCGATGGAAGACGTCCTGTTCACCGAGTGGTTGAAGCAGCCTGGTGACGAGGTCGCCGCGGGCGACGGAGTTGCCGTTGTAGAGACCGACAAGTCGACGATCGAATTGAGCAGTACGACCGCGGGCCGGTTATCTGGCCATCTTGTCGCCGTCGGGGAGCGGGTCCTCGGCGGTGCGACTGTGGCCTACGTGCTCAAGGAGGGGGAGGTCGCACCCGCAGCGGTCAATGCCGTTGTCCCAGTGCAGGTGCTCCTGCCCGTGGAAGCCGAGCGGGCGTTGACGGCGCCACCGCCGCCGGGACGTGACGCCGATGGGAAGCACAAGCTGAGCCCCCGGCAACGCCGCGCCATGGCGGGAGCGGCTGCGGCTGGTAGCGATGCGGAGGAGGGCGAAAGCCTGGTCGTGCCCGTTGCGAAGCGCGTTCCAGGTCCCTCCTCGCGCAACCGTGAGGCGACCGCTGTGCTTGTCAGTGAGTCATGGCGGACGGTCCCCCACTTTTCCGTCGGGCGGGACGTGCGCGTGGACGGGCTCGCAGAAACAGTCGCCGCCGTCCGCGCTGACGGTACGGCCGTCACGGTCACCGACTTTCTCATTCTTGCGCTGGCACGATCTCTGGAAGCGCTGGGTGAGCCGCCGGACATTGGTCTCGCTGTCGCCACGGAATGGGGAGTACTGATCCCTGTGCTCCACCCACTCTCCGGTCGATCGGTCCGTGAGGTCGCCACCCTGCGCACCGCGGCCGTAAACCGGGCGCGCAACCGCAGGCTGGAGTCAGCCGACAGCGCAACAGTGTTCGCCACGCTCTCCAACCTCGGTACAGCCGGGGTGACCTGGTTTACCGGAGTCGTCCCCGTCAATCAGGTCGCACTGGTGACGGTGGGCGAGATCAGCTTGCGCCCCGCCGTGGAGGGACGAGGGCTTGTCGTCGCCCCGGTACTTACGGCCGTGGTTACCGCCGACCACCGCCGCTACGACGGGATAGATTCCGCCAAACTCCTAAGCGGGTTTGTCGAACAGTTGGTGGCGGTCATCGAGGAAGAGGCGAGATGAGCGCTCCGTCAGCGAACGCACCGAGTACAGACATTTCCGAGCAGGCGCTTGGCTGGCTCCGCACCATGCTGCTCATCCGACGCTTCGAAGAACGCGCTGAGCAGTTGACTATGCGGGGCAAGATCCCTGGTGGTGTGCACCCTGCGGTTGGGCAAGAAGCGACGGCCGTGGGGGTCGCGGCAGCTTTGACCGTGCAAGACACCGTCTCTGCCCCCCACCGCGGCCATCACCACGCTTTAGCCAAGGGCATGTCACCCGATGGCCTCATGGCCGAACTGTACGGTAAGGCGACGGGGGTATCCCAGGGCCGGGGCGGCTCGATGCACCTCGCCGGTTTCGACATAGGTTTCATAGGATCCAACGGCATCGTTGGCGCCGCCGTGGGTATCGCCCTCGGGGACGCCTTTGCGGCCAAGTTCCGGGGAGAACACCGCATCGCAGTTGCCTTCTTCGGCGACGGTGGCATCAACACCGGTCGTACCTGGGAGTTCCTCAATCTTGCCAGTGCCTGGGAGCTGCCCCTGGTGGCCGTGTGCGAAAACAATCTCTACGCCGTGGAGACGCCGACAGCGTCGGTGAGCGGTGGTGGGTCGATGACACAACGCGCTGAAAGCTTTGGGCTAACTGCGTTAAGCGTTGACGGGCAAGACGTGTTTGCCGTCTATGAAGCAGCAGTGGCAGCGCGCGAGCGAGCAATCGCCGGTAATGGGCCAACTTTTATCGAAGCGCGTACATACCGGTATTCGGGGCACGGCTCGGGTGAGGGCGTCGGTGCCTACCGCAGCGCAGCAGAGATAGCCGATTGGCGAGAGGCGCGCGACCCGATCACCCGGTGCGCCGGCCGCCTGAGGGAAATGGGGGCCCTCGCCGAAGGGGACCTCGAGGTCCTGGACAAACGAGCCACAGAGATCGTTGACGCTGCGGTGCTCTTCGCCGAAGAGTCACCCTGGCCCGAGACTTTCTGACCCGAGACTTTCTGGGGGCCGCCGGCCTCCCTACTTGAGCGCTCCCGCAGTTAGGCCCCGGACAATGTGGCGCTGCGCAAACAGATAGAGCGCCACGGGGATGATGGAAAAGATCAGCCCGGCCGCCAGCAGCTGGTACAGCTGGACGACTACGTTGCCTATGAACGTGGAAATCCCCAGCCCAGCAGTGTACTTGGCTCGCTCCGTAATGAAGGCGGAAGCGAACAGGTAGTCGTTCCAGCTCGCGAAGAAGGCGACCACCATGACCGCCACCACCCCCGAGCGCGAGAGAGGGATGAGCACCCGGCGAAGCGTCCCCATCTGGCTACAGCCGTCAACAAACCCGGCGTCGACAATGTCATTGGGCACATTGTCGAAAGAGGACTTGAGGATCCAGCACCCGAGGGGCGTGGAAAAAGCGGCGTAAACGACACCGAGCGCCAAAAGGTTGTTGGTCCCATGCAGGGTGCGGAACCACTCCAGTTCCGGCACGACGATCATCGCCCCTGGCATGAGCTGCGTGAACAGCAACAGGAACCCAAACGCCCCGCTACCGCGGAACCGGAGGCGGGACAACAGGTACGCCCCAGGGATGGCGAGGACCACCGTTATCACCACCGTCACCGCCGACACTTCAAAGGAGTGCACGATCCATGACGCCAGGGGCTGGTCCTTGAAGAGCGAAGTTATAGCGCTGAACGTGAAACCTTTGAAGAACAGCGAAGGCGGGTAGCTAAGCGTGTCGTCCTCGGGCTGGAAGCTCCCCACCACCATCCAATAGACGGGGAACAGGGCGACGACGCACACGCCGATGATCCCGACGTAGCGTGCCACCCGCCTGATCTTCTTGCGCCGACGCGCCCATTTGATTTTGGCAGAATATTTGGGAATAGACAGGACGGCGGAGCTCATCTGGTGATCACCAGGGCCCGGGTCGGGCTCCCGTGGCCGGTCACGGCTCGGCGGCAGGGTCTCACGCTAGCCCCTCCTGGAGGTAACGGGCGCGGATCACGCGCCGCTCGACTACCACAAAAACGATCGTACCGAGGAGGGCAAGTACGAGCCCGCCCACGCCCATGGCGGCGGCGTAATTGTAATTGAAGTACTGGAACGCGGTGTTGTAGATGTAGATGGCAAGGGTCGACGTGGCCTGGCCCGGTCCGCCACCGGTGGTCAGGTAGATGAGCGTGAACTGCTGAAAGGAGAAGATGAACGCCAGCAGGGCCAGTAGCGACAGCGTCGGTACTAGGGCCGGGAAGGTTATCGACCGGAAGCGTCGCAGAGTCCCGGCGCCGTCGACCATGGCGGCCTCGTAGAGGTCGTCGGGGATCGAGGACAGGCTGGAGAGGATGACCAGGCCGAAGAACGGGAAACCCTTCCAGCCGAGCATGGCCACGATCGAAATGAAGGCCAGGTCCGACTGGCTGAACCAGAGGATGTGGTGGTTGACCCCGAAAAGCACTGATGCTATGTGGTTCAGGATCCCGAAGTTGGGGTCGAGCATTACGATGAAGGTGATCACGGTCGGGATGTCGGGGACGGCCCAAGGGATGGCAAGCAGACCACGGACCAAGGTGCGGCCCTTGAAAGACAGGTTGGTGAGCAACGCCACACCAAGGCCGAGGGAAAGCCACACCACCACCATCGACAGTGTGAACTCGAACGTCGTTCGTACCGAGGCCCAAAAGTAGGGGTCACCGAACATCTTGTCGAAATTGGCGAAACCGACCCACTTGGTAGTGCCATAGTTCGTCTGTTGCAAAGCGATGAGGATGCCCTTGACGATCGGGTAAACGACAAAGAGCCCCTCGAAAATGAGGATGGGCGCCAACAGCTTCAGGTGCAAACGCGAGCTGCCACCAGCACCTTTCTGCGAGGCCGACGTGAAAGAGCGCCGGTTCCTGCCCTGCATAGGGCCACCTGGCCCGGCTTTGCTCGCCGGCCCTTTAACGCTCGGAAGAGCGTCGGTAGTTATTGCCAATTCCTTTGAGCCTCGCTTGGCAGACACTGGACGGGTTGGGCCTCGCTCGGCTGGGACCACCGAGGTCTGCCCGCCGCTCCGCCAAGCGTCCCGGCGGAGCGGCAGGATGGCACCACGAGCAGGTACGGCCACTCAAGGCTCCAGGGACCGTCGCTGGTCCCCGAGCCTCGGCTCCTGTGCGCCTGCCGCGTACCGTTTTCCTAGAGGTTCAGCTGCACCTTGGCCTGGGCCTGAGCGGCCGCCAGGGCCTGAGCGACCGTGGACGAGCCCGAAACCGCTTTCTCCAGGTTCTGGCAGATGATGGTCCCCAGCTCGGCGTAAGCGTACGTGTACTGGCCCAGGATCTGGAACTCTCCGACGTACTTGGTCTCCTCGTAGCCCTTGAGCCAAATGGTGTCCAAGTACTTCGCGTACGCAGGGATGATCTCGCCGAAGTTGGTGTAAGGGATGATCGGGTAGCCGTTGGCGACAGTGATGTCGTACAGCGTCTGGGGAGTAAGGATGTACTTGACAAGCGCCATCCCCTCCTCTATGTACTTGGACTGGTTGTTGACGATCAAGGGGTGCAACCGCTCGATGGCCTGCTGGCTCGGCCACGGAGGCGCCACACTGCGCATGTGCGGGTAGTAGGCCGGCGCCAACTTCTGCAGCGAGCTGAGCCCGGCGGCGACATTGAAGCTGAAGCAGACGCGGTTCTCGTCGAACAACTTTGTGAGGACGGCCTCGGACTCGCCCTTGACCCCCGAAGCGTTCACCAGGGAGAGCCAGAACTCAATGCCCTTGACGTTCTCGGGCGAGTCGATGGTGAGCGTGGTCCCCTTGGCCCAGGCGCCTCCGTACACTAGGCAGAAGTTTTGCAGCGCGTTCCACCAGTCCGAACCGTCGGAGACCAGGTTCAGCAAGTTGGTCCCGAAGTAGCTCGGCGCCTTGGACACGGCCTGGACGGCGGACAACCACTCGTCAGTCGTAGTGGGCGGCGCCAGCTTGTGGGCCGAGAGCACAGCCTCGTTGTAGAGCAGGGCGAAGGCTACGTCGATCACGCCGAGGGCATAGAGGTTGCCGTTGCGCACGTACGACTCGTGAGCGGCGTCGGGGACGAGGCCGACCTCCTTGGCGATGTTCCCTATGGGTACGCCGATGTGGTACTTCTGCACCAGCGTCGAGGCAGCCTCGGGCGTTACCATGATCACGTCGGCGTCAACCTTGCCGGCCTGTGCCTGCTCGACAATGTTCTGGTCAAAGTCGCTGAACGGCCAACCCGTCCATACCACGGTGATGTTGGGGTTGGCTATCTCGAACTGGGAGATCACCTTGATCCATTCGGGGTACTCGTACGGCTCGCCGTACGGCTCCCACGACATCAGGCTAAGGGTGACCGGGGCCAGCTGCGCCCGGAGGTTGACAGTCTTCAACTTCTCGAAGAACTTGCTTGGCGCCGCGGCGCCGGTCAAAGCGACGGCGCCCGCGGCAACGGCTGCGGCACCGAGGAAGTTACGTCTGCTGATCGGGGACTGGCCGGACGGCGCGTCCTCGCTCAGCCCGGGCGCTTCGCCGGTATTGGTGACCTCGTTCTTATCGGACATTGCTCCCCCACTTCTCTGGATGATTTCGGTAGGCCTATCGATTGCTCGAAGGTGCTCCTATCATTGCACTGCGACCAACGTAGCATCGCGCGCGCTTCGTCAACTGTCAACAGTGCCCTGCACCGATTGCCCTCAGGACTGAGGTCGGCCACCTTTCCGCCTCAACCGCCACGCCAGTCACAAAGGGCCCCAAGGTTACGGGGGCCAAGCCACCACGACCGCACTGAGCAGCGATAACGCTCAGTAGCTTCGTCATAAGGACTCCAACGCTACGGTTGAGGCGGCTACGACGTCGGCGTACAGACGGTCCTCACGAACGACGCAAGCGAACCCAGCCCCCTCAGAAAAGCTCCGGCAGCGCCGCCCGGGCCAAGGGCGCCAGTGCAGCGACCGTCTCATCCGGCACCCATGAGTAGGGCCAGCGTACCCGGGTGCCCACGGGAGCCCACGCCCCGATAGCGGCGAGAGCCTTATCAAGCGCCGTGTTCGAGTAACCCTGCGCCTTCAAGGGAGCGATATAACGCTCAAAGAAAGCTATGATCCGCTGGCCGAGCGCGTACGCCCCGTCTGGGCCCACGGTCATTTGCCTCTCCCACTCGAGTGCGCCGACGGGGCTCAGGGCGGCGACGTTTGAGAACGAGCCGGACGCGCCCAGACGCCGCGCGTGAGCCAACTCGTGGCCCGGAGCAAAGATCAATAGCTCTGGCGCGGCAGCGTGCAGCCGCGTGTAGAAAGCGTCGTCGCCGGCGATCTTGACGCCCACGAAGCCGGGCAAAGCCTCAGCAAGGGCCGCCAGCTGCTCGGGGCCGCAGACCGTTTTCGCGTGTGGCGGGTTGTAAAGCACGACCGGCACCGGGTCTGCGGCTGCCACCATGCGCTCGAGGGCGACGCGCACCTCCCTCTGGCTGAGAGGAAGCCAGTCGGGGAGTACCACCTGGATGGCTGCAGGGGCAAGCGAGCGCGCCCTGCGGATGCGAGAGAGGCAGATCTGCCCGCTCATGTGGCTAGCGCCGATTTGGAAGGCGGAGCCGGCGCGGCGGCTCCTTTCTGACACCAGTTCGCTCAGGGCGTCGAACTCGTCTTCCTCGAGGGTGTGGAACTCACCCGCGGTGCCACACGTATAGATCCCGGCCAGCCCGACCTCGCAGAGAGCGTCAACCTCGACGCCCACCAGGTCGAAATCGATGCTCTCGTCGGGTCGCAACGCCAAGAGCACCGAACCCCACGTACCGCGAAGACCCGCCTTGGTGGAGCCCGGCACGGCTCCTCCCCCATCCGGGCCCCCTGCCCTCGACGGAACGCTCATGGCAGGCTAAACGCCCCCACGTCCACACCGAGCTCGCTCGCCAGCTCGGTGATCTGGTGACGGATAGGCGCGGGGACCGACACGCCTCCAGCACGACGGCGCTCGAAGGTGCGCGCCTCGAGCTCGCCCGGCAGAAGGATATCGACGGAACTGGGGCCACCACCGAGCCGCTTCGCCTCGCGACAGAACGTGTCCGCTTGATCGAAGTACCTGTCGGCGCTGACAAAGGCGGCGATGTCGAGCGCCAGGATGAGCGCCCCATTGCCTCCCAGGTACTCCGGGTCGCAAGAAGTGCCCATCTTTGACACGAGCCCGGCCGTCAGCTCGATCAGCATCGACATCCCTGAACCCTTGTGCTCGCCAAACGCCAGCAGCGCGCCGCCATCATAAAAGTCGGCGGGCTCGACACTAGGCTGACCGGCCCGGTCGACGATGCAGCCCGGGGCCACCGTGCGTCCCTCGGCTAGCGCGATCTTGAGCTTGCCCTCAGCCACCTTCGATGTGGCGAAGTCGACCACAACGGTGCCTTCACGCAGGGGCGCCGACCACGCAAACGGGTTGGTGCCCATCACCCTCCCAGCGCCACCGAACGGGGCAACGACCGGGCCCGAGTTGCAGAAAGCCATACCCATCTGACCTGCGCCGGCGATCGTCTCTACGTACTCTCCCAGGCGGCCGACGTGGTTGCACGAACTGATGGCGACGGCGGCGACGCCCTGGTCGGAGGCCAGCTCGATGGCGAGCCGGGTAGCCGCCTGCGCCGCCGGCTGACCGAACCCCCACCCGCCGTCGACGGTGGCCACCGCGCCGCGAGCGCGAACGACAGTCGGTGCGCCCCCAGGCTGGATCTGGCCGGTCCTAACCCAGTCCGAGTACTGGATCAGCCGCACGATCCCGTGCGAGTCGTGACCGACAAGGTTGGACAATGCCAGCGAGGTGGCCACGAGCTGCGCCGTCTGTTGCGGTGCCCCGAGCGCGCCCAGGACGGCCGCGGCCGTACGTACGAGGTCCTCCTCGCTGAAGCGCGGACCGGTAAGGTCGCCGGTACCGCCGTCTGCTGTCTGCTCGCCGGTAGCCCCCATTGCGGACGGTCCTCTCTCCCTGGCACTGGCCCCCCTGACAGGTGGCGGGACGAGCGTAGCGGATTGTTGACAGTTAGCGATGCTACGATGGTGCGGTCAAAGACATGTTAGGGGAGGCAGACCGGCGATGAGCGATCAGTCAGCACGCAAGGGCGCAGGAACAGCGGTCGTGGAGCCAGGCCGGCGCTGGCTGACCGGTATTGTCCCTCCGGTTTGCACCCCTTTAGGAGAAGACGGCGACGTGGATGCCGCGTCGCTGGAGCGTCATATCAGCTTCTTGCTGGAGGCGGGTGTACACGGCTTGTTCGTGTTGGGATCCTCGGGCGAGGTGGCCTTCCTCACGGACGCGCAGCGTGACCGGGTGTTGGAGGTTGCCGTCAAGACCAACGGAGGGCAAGTCCCGGTACTGGCCGGCGCCATAGACATGACCACGAGCCGGGTGATCGACCACGCCCTACGAGCCAAGCAGCGCGGCGTCGACGCCATCGTCCTGACCGTGCCGTTCTATGCCCGCGCCACTCATCCGGCGGAGGTGAAGCTCCACTTTCAGACGGTCCGCGACAGGGTCGGGCTACCGCTGGTCGCCTATGACATCCCCGTCGCCGTTCACTCCAAACTCGATGTGGCCCTTTCGCTCGAGCTGGCCAGCGAGGGTGTCATAGACGCCATAAAGGATTCGAGCAACGACCTCACCGGCTTTCGCGGCCTCGTCACGGGCACCCGGCGCTTCGAGACCTTCTCAGTGTTCACCGGGTCCGAGTTGGTCGTGGACTGCGCCCTGTATTTCGGGGCGGAGGGAGCAGTCCCGGGCTTGGCCAACGTCGACCCTCATGGTTTCGTCGCCCTGTACGAGAGCTGTCGGGCGGGTGACTGGGCCAAGGCCCGGGAGATCCAGGAGAGACTGGTCCGGCTCTTCGACATCACCACTTGTGCCGACCCGCTGAAGAAGGGCCCGAGCTCTTCGGGTCTCGGCGGTTTCAAGACGGCGCTCATGCTCCGTGGCGTGATCGCTCACAATGCCATGGGCCTCCCGCAAATCCCACTGGACGCCGAAGAGGTCGCTGCCGTCCGCGCCGTGCTGGTGCGGGAAGCTTTGCTATAAAGATCCGGGGTCAGAGCCCGTCGGGGGGCTCTCGATTTGCTTGGAGGACGCGCTGGTAGGTGCCGTCGATATGGGCTTCTACAAGCTTCACGGCCGGCGCACGTTTGCGGCGCGTCAACACCTCAAGGAGATCCTCATGATCTTTCAACCACGACTGTGCGAAGTCGTGACGTAGCGCTCCCCGGAACACTAAGTAGAGGAAAATCTGCGAGCGCAGCGAGAGCCACGCACGGTAAAGTCGTTCGTGGTGAGCCGCCTGGAAAATGGCGTCATGGAAAGCAACGTCGAGCCCGGCCACCTTGGACCGTGTTAAAGGTCGCGGCAGCTTGTGGAATTGCTGAAGCACGGCGGCGATGCACTCGAAGTCGGCGTCCGTGGCCTGACGGCAAATACACTCGGCGGCGAGGCGCTCGAGCGCCATGCGCAGAGTGTAGATTTCGTGGACCTCATCAAGACCCAGCTGCGCCACCGTCGCCCCCCGGTGGTGCTCCATGTGGACGAGGCCCTCCTGCGAAAGTACCACCAGCGCTTCGCGCACTGGCCCGCGGCTGACGTTCAACATGGATGCCAGCTCTTCCTCGACAAGCCGCTGCCCAAGATCTATCCGGCCGGCAAAAATGGCATTCCGAATTGCGTCCGCCACCTCGTCCGCCAACACGCGCCGACGCGCCGGACCGACCATGGGCCCCCCAGCGACGAGATCGGTCACGTCCGCCTCTCTAAGGATGCATCGCTACCCGTAAGGAACAGCCATTGTACATTCTCGCACGATGCGCAGTCGGTTCCCCCGATGGAGGCCCGGTCACGCGGCGCGGCAGCGGTTGACGAGGCTGCCGATGCTTTCGATGGATGAGGTAACCGTCTGCCCCTCTTGGAGGAACACGGGGGGCGACATGCCTTGGCCGACCCCGCCCGGGGTACCGGTGAAGATGAGGTCGCCCGGGTCGAGGGTGATGATATGGCTGAGGTACTCCACCAGCGCCACCGGTTTGAACAGCAAATCGGAGGTCCGCGATTGTTGGCGCACCACTCCATCGACGGCGCAGCTGATAGCCAGGTCGGGTTCGACGCCCGTCACGTCGGTTGTCGTCATGCACGGCCCCACCGGCGTCGTCGCCTCGCACGTCTTTCCCTGTAACCACTGTGAGGTCCGGCCCTGAAGGTCGCGAGCGGAGATGTCGTTGCCGACGGTGAAACCTCCGATCGCCGCCGCCGCCTCTTCGGCCCCGGCATCGCGTACCTCTCGGCCGATGACGACGACAAGCTCTACTTCCCAATCGACTCGGCTGGAGATCGACGGCAGGATGATAGAGTCGCCGTCGCCGATCAGAGCCCGGGTGAACTTGGCGAACACGGTGGGATAGTCGGGCCGGGTCGAGCCGGTCTCCTCGATATGCTTAAGATAGTTCTGCCCAATGCACAGCACCTTGGGCGGACGGGGCACAAGCATCTCGGTGCGCACGGCATCCCTCGGAACGTGCGCCGTTGCCACCGCGCCACGCGCCGCCTCCAATCCGCCCGGGGCGGCCAGTAAGGCTCCGACGTCCGCCGCCGGCAGCAAGTCGACGTGGTCGTCCTCTACCCGGGCGGCGTGAGACCGGCCCTCGTAGCTTACTGTGGCCAAGCGCACGTGATGACCCTCCTCGTTAGGCGCCACCCTGAAGAGCCGGCGCTCTTGTAGTCTTGTCTACAATAAACAGCTTACTCCGGCACAGACGTGCTCCGTCGATCGGTTCCGTTCGAGGCTGTCGCGGGTGCCGTGATTTATGTCAACTTTGGATGTCTCCCCCGTCGTCGACGAGCCCTGTCACAGCGCCGAGGGATCACGATTGGCTTGGAGGACGCGCTGATACGGGCCCTCGATATGGTCCTCCACGAGCTTGAGCGCCGGGCCCGGTTTACGGCGCACCAGCACCTCGAGGAGATCTTCATGGTCTTTGAGCCACGACTGCCCAAAATCCTGATGCAACGCTCCTCGGTGCACCAAATAGAGGAAGATCTGCGAGCGCAGCGAAAGCCATGCCCGGTAGAGCCGCTCGTGGTGAGCTGCTTGGAAAACGGCATCGTGGAAAGCCAGGTCAACGCCAGCCACACCAGAACGCGTCAACGGGCGGGGAAGGTGGTCGAACCGCTCTAGGACAGCGGCGATCCGCCCGAAGTCCTCCGCGGAGGCACGACGGCAAATGCACTCTGCCGCCAGACGTTCCAGAGCCGTGCGCAGACTGTAAATCTCGTGGACACCCTTGAGGTCCAGCTGCGCCACTGTCGCCCCCCGGTGGCGTTCCATGCGCACGAGGCCTTCCTGTGCCAGAAGCACCAGCGCCTCACGCACCGGGCCGCGGCTAACGTTCAGATTGGACGCCATTTCTTCCTCGACCAGCCGTTGCCCAAGATCGATCTGACCAGCGAATATTGCATTGCGAATTGCATCGGCGACCTCGTCCGCCAGGACACGTCGGCGCGCTAGACCGACCACGGGGCCGTCAACCTGAAGATCGGTCACGTCAGCCTCTCTAAAACGACAGAGCCAACCCGTCGGCACCGACTATAATAGGTGCTGGCGGCGCGTCGGCGCCTGCTTTTAGCGCCCCCGCTCGATAGCCGTTCCCTGCCTCAGACCCTGGCCACCGCTCTCAGCGGTCAAGGCGGGAATCCTCAGGCTGCCGGCCCTGATTCTGGTACCAGACCTTGCCGTCAACGCCCTTCCCCGTCCTCCCGGGGCGCGATGACTTCGAGATCATCCAGTGCTGCCTACAATTACTACGCCATGGCTCTCGACCCCCGCCTCGTGCCGGTTCTCGGCACAGACGCCGCCAGGCCTCGCCTGGCGTTGCCAGTGAGCGAGGCGCGCGCTCGGTCCACCGAGCTCCAGCAGCGCCTTCGCGACGCCCACTACCGGCCGGGGCCCGAGCCCGCCGCGACCTTAGACTTGCAAGTACCGGTGGAAGTGCCGAGATCCCGCTCAGGTGCTACCGGCCCGAAGGGAGGCGAGTCGGCGAGAGCTAACCTGGCCGCGGTTGTCGCACTGATGGCCCGGGACCGGCGAGGGCCCGAGATCTCTCTGCAAGTCCTTTCGGTGGCAGTGACCGACCTCACGGGGAGCCAACCGTCCGTCGAGGAGTTCGCCGAAGGCTATCTGCTGAGCCGGGCGGGGATGCGAACTCAACGCGAGCACTACCTCGGCGACGCGGTCGACCCCCGGCACCACGTGACCCGCGGGACGGATTAAACGGGGGGACGGTCGGCAAGACCCGTCCCCCCCAAAACACCCGCGAAAACCAACGCGGGCCCGACCGGTACTGCAACTACCACGTAGGTACTACTTGATCCCGAGCACCTTGTTCTCGTAGGTGACCGTCTCCGCGACCAGCTGGGGATGCTGCGCGTTGTAGGCGCTGATGATCGACGCAGCATCTGTGTCGTACTCCGACAAGGCCGTCCCCAACGAGATATAACCGTCTACGTACTCGAGGTAGAGGCCATCGATTGTCTGGAAGGAGGACGACGTCAAGCTGTCGAAGAGGGCCATGGGGTAGTAATACTTCGACTCCGAGTTCAACTGGTTCAGGATCGGCTGCAATTGCGGCGATGTCGTCGCGCCCTGGATGATCGGTAGGTCGTTACCCTCGGCGTTCACAATCAGCGAGTTCCACTTCGGCGACGAGATGAACTGAAGCCACGCCAAGGCAGCCTGAGTTTTCGCTGTGGTCATCGACCTATCGGATTTGGAAGACGAAATGCCGTATTGGAAGCTCTGGGTCGGCCCCCCGTTGTCCTGCCATGTCGACAGATCCGTCGCATAGGGTGAGGTCCCTTTCAAGCTCGTGATCTCAAAATACCCGACGGGGAACTGCTGGGACTTCGGAAGAGACGCCACTTCCCTCGGGATGGCGTACCCGTTGATGAACACGTACGCCACCTGCTGGCCCAAGAAGAACGTGCTACCGTCTATCGAGGCACCGCTGGTGAAGGGGACATTTACGTCCTTGGGGGCCCAGGTGTCCATCAGCGCCTTGCCTAATGGGAACCAAGTGGTCAGCGCCGGGTTCTTGGAAGGATTTAACCAGCCACCATCATTGGAATAGAAATATGACTGATAGGCGGCGGCATAGGGAGCGGGGATCTTGAATATCGTTGACATCTTCCCCAGGCCGAGGTAGTTCGCCCCGAGAATGTGCGCGAGCCAGTTGTACATGTACGGTGCGATCGCCGCACCGGCGTAAACGTGCTTTGAGGCCAAACGCACGTCTATCTGTACGGAGTCTGCCTGGAGCTGGCTCCACGTCGTCGGGGCAGCGGTGATGCCGGCCTCACGGAACAGGTTTTTATTGTAATAAAAGCCGATGCCGCCCCAGTCCCCGTTCACCACGAATATCCCGCTCGAACCCGGCGTGTTCCCAGGCACGGTATCCGCACGCAAAGCAACCTCGTTCATCGTGCTGATCCATTTCGTGTTGCCGGGGATGAACGGGTTTGGTTGATTGAACGCCGGCGTCAAGTCCTGGAACAGACCGGTGGGCAAGGTTACGTTGACATAATAACCCGGCACCCAAGAAACATCGGGCAGGTTACCGGCGGCTGCCTCGGAAACATACCAGGTAGGGGTCCCGAACTCGCGGGCTCCCGGCACGAAGTTGATCGTGATCCCGGGATAGAGTTTCTCGAACGCGTTTGCGGCGTCCTGCATCTCGGGGTCCGCGATAGTGCCCGGCGCCTGCTTGACCCCGGTGATCGGGGGTGTGTAGGTGGAGGCGTACATGCTGATCGTACCCTTGTAGGTCAGGTTGGGTATGCCCGTGGCGCTCGCCGTGCTGGACAGCGTGGCCGTCACGCCACCGGCCAGGACGGCGGCACTAATAGCACAACCCCAAGCCTTGGTTGCCCGTTTCGTTCTTTTAGTTGTTGATGGATTCGCTATCATGACGCTAGCTTTTCCTCCCTTGGTTGTTGTTGCATTGATTATGAGATGGTGAGCGCTTCACATCTTTACGGCACCCGTAGCCAACCCAGCGATAAAGTAGCGTATGAAGAAAATAAATAGCAGTATTATGGGCACCGAAACGATCGTGTAGGCAGCGAACTGCAAATTGACGACATTGATGTCAGGGACCGAAGGCGGCGGCTGGAAGTTACCGACCGCCATGGCTGCTGTCGACCGAGCGACCGGCAGCACGAGGCTCGGGAAGACGTAATCGCCCCAGATCGAAGTTATGTTGAGGAGCCCGACGGCGATCATGATCGGTCGGGACAGGGGCGCGGCAATGCGGAGCAGCATCCTCAGGTGAGTGGCACCATCGATCCGTGCCGCCTCGAAGAGTTCCTCGGGGATGCCTTGTATGGACGAGCGGAACACGAAGATGGCAAAGGCCTGCCCCCCGGCTATATAGGGCAGGATCAACGCCGCCGGGTTATCGATCAGGCCCATGCCTCTGATCTCGAGGAACAAGGGTATGAGGGTGAGGAAGCTGGGTATCAACAAGAGCCCGAAAACTACATAGAACAATACGGTGCTCCCATAAAACTCCATACGTGCGAACGCGTAGGCGCTCAGCATCCCGAGGACCGTTATGCCCGCTACGCTGGCTGCAGTTATAATGATCGTGCGCAGCATGTCATCGTCTATGTAGTCCCAGGCCTGGCGGTAGAAGATCCCGAACGGGTGGTTTATGGCCAGGCTGAACGGGTTCTGCTCTAGCTGGATCCCGTTCTTCAGCCCCGTGACGGCCATGAAGTACATAGGGAAGAGAGCAAGTACCCCGATGACAATTAGAACAAAGTAATGGGGTACCCTGACCCCCAAGTGGTGGCTTCGACGATCGGTCATGCAACCCTCTTCCGTGTCTCGTTATCGGTACGGAGGTACCTCATAGTGATCAGAGCCAGCACCAATGAGACCACGAACAATATAAAGGCGATCGAGAGAGCGTAGCCCATTTGGGCGTACTGGAAGGCGTTCTCGTACATGTACAGCACTGGCACCCAGGTGGTGTTAGCAGGTCCCCCTTGAGTAAGGAGCAGGGGCGGGAGAAGATTTTGTGTTATCCCGATGATGGACAGGATGAGGATCACCTTCAACTGCCCCTTTATAAGGGGCAGTTCTACGTGCCAGACCCGCCTCAGCGAGGAGACGCCGTCGACGGAAGCGGCGTCAAGGATTTCTCCCGGGATGCTCTGCAGGCCAGCGTAGAACACGAGCATGGCGAAGGCGCCCACCCAGGGGAAGCCCATGAAGATGAGCGCGCCGAGAGCGGTGTGGGGATTTGCCAGCCATGCAGTGTCATACCGGCCTAGCCCAACGTCGCTGAGGAGAGTGTCGATTACCCCACCGATCTCGTAGAAGTTCGACCATGTGAGGATGCCGACTATACCGGGCAAGCAAAGGGTCAGGCTGAAAGCCACTCGGAACCAGTACTGCGCCCTTCTACTGTCCAAGCGGTAGATGAGCAGCGCCACGAGCAGGCTCGCCCCCATACCGACCGGGATCCCGATGAGGGACCACCAGAGCAGATGGAGGAATGAACCTAAGAAGACGCTGTCATGGAGGAGCTGGTCGAAGTTGTGGAGCCCGACCCATTTGGGAGCTGATACTCCGTCCCACGACGTGAACGCGCCTTCGAGGGCCCGGATAGCCGGCCAGTAGCAGAAGGTGCCGACAAAGATAAATGTCGGGGCCAAAAAAGCCCAGGCTTTGAGCGTCCGCGATATGTGACGTTTCCTCGGAGGGGCGGTGCCCGGAGGGCGGGCGGTCCTGGGGGCGACACCAGCGCCGACAGCGGGAGAGCTACTAATGATCACCTTGTATTCCAATCCATGATATTGGTAGAGGGACGCAAACGGGTAAGTATGCGCGGGCGAGATGCTGGCGCCGGCGCGGGCGCCGAGAGGGTGTAGGCCGGGTCTGGGCTCATGACGTGGCGTAACGCAGGAGGTTGGCCGTCAACTGGTCGGCAACGGCAAGAGAGCCGAGATGGGCCAGGAGGTCGAAGGTACTGACGACGACCCGCCCCTGCCCGTGGCGGAAGCGGGCTGCGAGCAGGCCCGAGGCGTACCCGCCGGGACAGGGGAAGCCGATGGCGACGGCGAAGGCGGCGACTTCCTCGGCGTCTCCCTGCAACAGATGACGCGGGAGGACGGGACCGTAGTAGCGCCAGTTCATGAGGCCTGGCTCTGTCAAGCCCTCCACGAGCGCGGGTTCACGAGCGAAGCATTCCTTGTGATAGAGCCAGTCCCGAAAGCCATTGCAGGAGATCGCCGTCGCGAACGGCAGCGTGGCGGAAGTCTCCCCGGGCACGATCAGCTCCCAGGGGTTAAGTACTATTGCCGTAGCCCCTCGGTCGACCACGGCGGCCAGAGTTCGCCAGTCTTCACCGTCGAGCTCGCCCGCGTGCCCGACAATAAGTAGGGCGCTGTCAGTGGGGGCTTCGTCCCGCCGCACGATGTCGAGCCCGTGTGCCTCCATCCAGCCCAGCTCCGCGTCGCCGAAGCCGAGAGCGGCGGCAGGCCGGCGCGGCGTCAACGACGCCGGACGGGCGATCACATCGACAGCGGTGCGGCCGGCCGCCGGTGCTGCCATAGTGCCCAGGGATGCGGCGCAGCGGTACCGGCCCGGAAGGCTGCCAAGCGTCACCCGCTCGGTCAGCACCGGCACCGCGAGCGGCCCCCGGCGGGCATCGATTACAACTTCGGCGGACTGCTGCCAGCGCCAGCCCCCGGGCCCGACGATGGCGACGCTGGCCGGGTACCGGCCCACCGGGAGCATGTCTTCGTTGGCGAGCGAGAGATCGAGCTCGACCTCGCCGCCCGGAAAGCTCACCGCCGGCGCCAGGTCGAGGCACCATCGCAGCGGCGACCATCCCGCCGCCGTCGTTTCCATTGCCGACGGCTTCCAGCGGCGCCAAAAAGTCCATGGGCCCTCACCGGTGAGAGCGTGATCGAGCATGCCCGTGAGGTTGTAGCCCGCGATATTGCCGTTGGCACGGATCATGTCGAAGGTGGTAGCCCGGTGCCGGGACTGGTTGAGCTCGCTGTCAGCCAACGCGTCCTCGGGAAAGCAGTACATCTCGTCCATCCCGAACCGGTCCCAGTCAAAAAGGAAGCGCTCGGCCATAGACCGGACGTACGCGACGTCAGGAGGCTCTCCCATTTGCTCGGCCGAGGCGTTGGCGGCAACAAGGTGGTGCGATGCTTGGGCCAACGCGGTCACGGCGTCGAACAGGCTGCCGACGCCGTACTCGGAGAGGAAGACTGGTTTCGATCCGGTACCCATCGTGCGCACCAACTGCTTGGCGCTCGCCGACTCGGGGAGGTTGGGGTACAAGTGCACGTCCCCGGCCCCGGGGACGTAAGCGGCCCGGTCGAGGTCGTGCGCCCATCCCACTTCCGCCGCCGCGGCTCCCGCGGCCTCGGATCCCCACTCGTGGCGCCAGGTCGCTTCACCCGGGTTACATATGGAGCCGACCGTGAGTTGACCGTCCCAGCGCCCGCTGCTAAGCAGGACGAGCCGCGTGTCGTCGAGCTGGCGAAGCCTGGGCAGGTAGCCCACCGCATGCCGGAAGACGGGCCCGTCGAAGGTCTCGTTGAGCAGGCCCCAGATGACCACGCTCGGGTGGTTACGGTCGCGCCGGACCATCTCGTCGAACGATCGGTCGAAGTGCTCGCCCATCCGGGGCGAGTCGGCGAGCATCCACGACGCCCGCGTCTCCTCGTAAACCATCAGCCCGAGCTCGTCGCAGAAGTCGAGCTGGTCCTCGCGTGCGACCCCGGCTATGAAACGGACGGTGTTGAACCCGGAGGCCTTGGCGTACACCAGGTCCTGGCGCACCAGTGCGGCATCCTGCGGCACGATCTGGCCGATCGGGTAGTGGTTGCCCGTGTGCGTGGACCGCAGGTAGATCCGCCTGCCGTTGAGCTCGAACCAGCCGTCTCGCAAACGCAGCTCGCGGAACCCGGTGCGCAGGATCCTTTCGTCCTGAGAGGTGCCACCGCCCTCGTGCTCAAGGCGCACACGGACCAGGTAAAGGAACGGGTCGTCGATGTCCCAGGGCCTCACCTCGCCCGGGGGGACCTGCAGTTCGACATGGACGACGGGGTCGTCCCCGGGCGAGGTGCCCCGTACGACGGGCCGGCTGGCCGCGGCAACCTGGAGCCCGCTGCTGGCTTCGCTCACTAGTACGCTGACCACCATCTGCCCGCCGGCCGCCCCGGTAACCGATGGCGTGGCGTTAGGCACGGTGACATCCACGCTGATCACACCCGTTGCCAGCTGCGAGCGGACAACCGGCTCGACCAGGCTCGGCGCGGGCTCGATGTGCAGGACAACCTCGCCGGTAACCCCACCGAAGTTATAGGCCCACCCGGGCCGGAACTCGCCCGGTAACGTCTTGTTGGCGTGTGGCACCTCGCTAAGGGTCAGGCCGTCGATCGGCTCGCCCGTCGGGTTGATGACACGCACGGCGAGCAAGTTCGCCCGTTGCGGCAACAGGTATTCGGTTGCGTCGAGCACGAAGGGCACGCCGTCGCCCTCGTGAGAGCCGATCTCGTGGCCGTTCACCCACACCTTGGCCGCATAGTCGACTGACTCGAAGTCGAGTAGCGCCCGATGACCGGTCGGGACCAGCACAGGGGCCAGTTCACACCAGTACCAGGCAACTCCGTGGTAGTCAGGAAAAACCTGCTGGATGATCCCGGGCACCGGCGCGGCCACGGCGCCGTCCGGGACTCGGGCCGGCCAGTTGGCAGCAACACCCTCATCAGCCGGGTCGGTACGTATTCTCCAGTCGCGGGTTCGCTGGACGTGCACCTTTACCTCAGCAGCCGACGACGCGGAATGAGACGAATTGGCTGAATGCGACGCCGCAGCGCGAGCTCTTGGGGCCGGCACTGTGTTTTACGTTCCATGCATGGCGCCTCTGCGCGTGATTTTTGCCCAATCCCGCCTGAGTGAATCCCGCGTAACAGTTGCAACTATTGGTGGGCTCCGGGAACATCCGGGAGGCACTAGCACCCTCTTGCTCGGGCCAGAATGAAAGCGATCGCAGAGCCCTGCACAGCCCTGGAGTATTCGTGGCTCCCCCTCCACTCGCGGTCGGCAAAACTGAGGCTATAGCAGGACCCTGAGCAGTTGAAAAGCTCCCCCCTTCTTCTGCCGTTCTTGCTGCACCGCATGTCAGTGACGGACGACACACAGTCTCTTAACGAGATTCGGACTCTTGTCCAGACCACCCCATAATTGTTAACAATGTTAAACGATGACTGTTAACAATAGTATACCCACCTGCCCCGGGGGCGCAAGGCAGACAGCGCCGCTGGAGAACGGCGTTTGCCACTTCCGGCGGTCCACCTCCCGGGCCTAGACCGTCAGGCACCGCCCAGCGATGAGACGCGGACGTGAGCGTCCCGGCGCGAGGCGAGGTCCGGCCTCAGTTCGACACCGAGACCAGGCGTCGCCGGAGGCGTGACCCGTCCGCCGCCGATTACCGGTAGGCCCACGACTATCTCGTTGTACCAATCCGTGTAATAAGCGCGGACGGTCTCCTGGATGAGCGCATTGGCCGTGGCTACGGAGAAATGGGCTCCCACGGCCAGTGCCACCGGGCCGACGCAGTCATGGGGCGCCACCGGGAGCCCGTAGGCCTCCGCCAGCGCGCCGACCCGGCGGCTCTCGGAAATGCCGCCTCCCCAGCCGAAGTCGAACATGACAACATCTACCGCGCCAGTGTCGAACAGGCGCTTGTAAGCGTGCAGGCCGGCCAGAGTTTCGCCGAACGCGAACTGCGTTGTCGTCGCATCGCGCAAACGAGCCAACGCGTCACCGCTGTCCAACCTTATGGCGTCCTCCACCCAGTAGGGCGAGTACTCAGCCAGGGCTCTGCAGATCTTGATCGCTGGCGCGGCCTCCCACAGGCCGTGTAGCTCGACCATGATCTCCATGCGGTCACCGACGCAGCCGCGTACCTTCTCAAAGGGGTCGAGACAGCTCCGCAGCTCTTTGGCCGAGATGTACTGACCTGCGTTGGCCCGTGCCACCTCGTCGAAGGGCCAGATCTTCATGGCCGTGACCCCTTCGTCGAGCAGGCTCGAGGCGAGCTCGTCGGCCCGGTGCAAGAACGCGTCAAGATCCTCGTACGGTCCTCGTGGCGTTGCTCCCCCACCCGCCCCGCCGGCACCGCTCGGGCGGCTGGTACCCCGGTGGCGCGCCTCCGCCTTGCCGTAGTGATAACCACCGCAGGTGTTGTAGATGGGCGCGCTCTCCCGTACCTTGCCACCGAGCAGCTGGTAAAGGGGCTGGTGGCAAACCTTGCCGAGCAGGTCCCACAGGGCGATGTCGACCGCTGAGTGTGCCCGGGTCGAAACCCCCGTCCCCCCGTGGGTCACGTAAAACGACGGCAGGTCTTTGGCGTGGCGCTCGATCGCCAGGGGGTCTTGGCCGAGGATCCGGGGGGCGACCGATTCGTGTATGTAGGCCTCCACCGATTCCGGTCCGAAGCACGTCTCCCCCAGGCCGTCCAGGCCACTGTCGGTCCGCAGGACAACGGCGATGAACTCGGCGTACTCCTCGACCCGCACGGTCTTCACTTCGACGATCTTCATTTTCGTCTCCCTCGGTTGTTCTTGCTCCGCTCCTGGACGCCTGCCGAACTACCCGTCGACAGACGGTCGACGGGCCTCCCGAGGACCGCTCGGGCTGGGCTCCAGGCCGGAGATCAAGCGGTAGACGAACTCGGCCCGGGGGACCTCGGTCCCCTGAGCGCGAGCGCGGCGGAGGAGGTCGCCGAAGGTCTCTTCTATCTCGGTCCGGCGACCGGCGGCCAGGTCTTGGACCATGGAAGAAAACCCCGGAGGGGCGTCCCCCGCCGGCAGGGCCCGACGGGCCATATCGGTCGCCCAGTCGTCGGGACTGGGCTCGAGGTAGCTCCTCATGGGCAGGTCGGGGAAGTCGGCGATCTCGACGCCCTCAGATGCGGCGACGGAAGCCGCCTCCTCAAGCAGCGAGCGGTAGGCCAGGGCGAGGGGACGGCGAGCGAAGATCTCGCCGGACGAAAGGCCTGTCACCGCCGAGACCCCGAACACCCCGATGGCATTGCAGAACTTGGCCCAGAGCAGCACCCGGATGTCCGCCACGACGGCACAGGGAAGGCCGGCGCCGACGAAGGCGGCCCTCACCCGCTCCGTGCGCGCCGAAGTGGGGGCGTTGAACTCACCGAAAAAAGTCGTCCCGAGGCCCGAGACGCTGACCGCGCCGCACGAAAGGCGACGGCTGCCGAGGACCGTGGCGGCGCCCACGACAGCGGGGGCGCCGAACGCCTCTGCCAGGAGCTCGTCCTTTACCACCCCGTTCTGGACACCGGCAACGAATGTCTGCTCCGTGTGCTGGCCAGGCCAGTGCCGGGCCACCTCCTCGATCGCCGCCGGGAGGTCCGGCCCCTTGGTGGTGAACAGGACAGCATCGGCGAGCGTCAAGTCCCTCGCCCCTTCGGCCACCGATACCTGCCCCGGGCGGGCAGGGGCGGCGCCCGCAGGCACGCTGAAGTTGAGCCGGCCGCTGACTTCGATGTGGCCCCGCTCGAGCAAGTCCCCCGCCGACCCGGGACGTCCCATCAGCGTTACGAGATGGCCGGCGCGGGCCAGGGCGGCGGAAAAGGCCAGCCCGAGCGAGCCTGTCCCGACGATCGATATGCGCACCGGGGAGGTGCTGACAAGGGGCCCCGGCGAGTCGGCGGTCGTCACGGGAGGAACTTAGCCTCGACCCGGCCGAGGTCCCCAAAGTCAGCGAGGACAGTGTCGCCCGGCAGGGCGAAGAGGTGGCCGGTGCAAGTACCGGTGCTCACGAACTCGCCGGCCTCGGCACTGCGCCCTCGTTCTCGCAGCCAGTTCAGCATCCAGGTAAGGCTCGTAAGAGGATGGCCCATCGCCGCCCCTCCCTTTCCAGACTTGACGTAGTAGCCGTTCAGGTAGACGTCCATGGCTGCGTTCGGGAGGTCCATAGAGGCCCAGTCCGGAACCGCTGTCCCTTTCACGAAGGCGGCTCCGCCGCCGTTGTCCATGCACGAACCGAAGTAAGCACTGGCGCCGTACCAATCGAGGAACACCGTGTCGCCCAGTTCCAAAGCGGGGTACATGGCCTCGACGCCCGCGGCTGCGTCAGCCTCGGTGTACGGCTTGTCCCGGGCCGGGAAGTCGACGGCCAGCTCGAAGGCGAACTCGCACTCGCAGTTGCGGTAGTTGATGAACAGCTTTGAGGGGAGTTCGGCCGGGCTCTCGAACACCGTATGGCGGTAAATTCTCCCGGGAGAAGGGCTGGGGACGCCCTCGGCCCGACGGATCTCCTCGGCCGCGGCGCCGATCTTCCAACCGGCCCGTTGCCCGGTGGCGCGCTCCTCCAGGGCTTGGGCAACAGCCAGGACCGACCCCCAGTCCCGCGTCTGTAACCGCTCAGGCAGGGTCTCGGAGTGCCGCTCCGAGCGTCCTCGGTAGATGATCGCCACCACCTCTCCGACCTCGTCGGCGCTGAGCGCGCTCGTGCGCGGACAAGGTACGGCCCCTGAGGGTGGCGTCGGGCCGTACACGGACCGGCCGAGAGCCCCCAGCCATGACGGGCGAGGACGGAGCTCGTCCTTGTCGTCGGGCCCTGGCCCTGGCTCCAGGCCCGCTTTGGTGCCTGCGTCTTCGCCCACGGCGAATCCCCCTTTTCGAAGCTGACGGCGGCTTGCCGATCCAACCCCCGGTAGGTTAACGCACCACTGGCGAGGTCGGACAGCTGCCTCTGGTCCACCTAGGACGCCAGGGCTACCGCGCCGGGGCGACCGGCCAAGGTGTTGCCCACGTTGGCCCCGACGACCAGAGCCAGGGCTACCCACTCTTGAAGCGTGAGTTGCTGGCCGAGGACCAGGAAGCCCGCAGCCGTGGCGAGCGCCGGGTCGAGGCTCATCATCACGCCGAAGGCCCGCGGGGTCACCCGCCGCAGGGCCGCCAGTTCGAGGCTGTACGGGATGACCGACGCCAGGACGGCGACAACAGCCCCCAGGCCGAGGACGGCGGGCCGGAACAGTGCTGCCCCAGCGCCGAGCACACCGACCGGGAGCAGCGCCAGCCCGCCCGCGGTCATGGCCCAGGCCAGGCCGTTGAGCGAATCGAAACGTCGACCCGTCTCCTTGTTGAGCAGGATGTAGGCGGCCCAAAACGTGCCGGCCAACATGGCCAGGGCCAGGCCGGCGGGGTCGAGGTGATGTCCGGCGCCCGTAGCCAGCAGGGCGACCCCGCCGCCCGCGGCGAGGGCCCACAGCCCGTCCAGCCACCGGCGCGACCCGATCAGGGCCACGGCCAACGGGCCGGAGAACTCGATGGTGACCGCAACCCCAAGAGGGATACGGGCTATGGCCTCGTAGAAGCTCAGGTTCATGGCCGCCAAAACCAGCCCGAAGACGATGGCCACGGCACGGTCGGCGCTCGAGGCACGACGGGCCACGGGACGACTGCCGGCGGACCGGGAGCCCAGCACCAGTCCCACCAGGATGGCGGCGGCGATGACCAGGCGCAGGGTCGCCGCCCCCGTCGGCCCGACCCGCCCGAACAGTTTGGTGGCCAGGGCCGCTCCGAACTGGACCGAGACGGCACCCCCTCCGACCAGGACAATGGCCGGGGAACGCTCCAGGGCCCGGTTCGTGGTCACCGGCCGATCGTAGGGTGATGGCCATGACTGAGGCCTACCCGGACCTGACGAGGGACGGCCCCGCGCCCCAGCAGGGCGGCAGGACCGGTCCGCCAGTGACAAAGGCGGTCTCGCTAGCGTCGAGCCGTGCCGACCAAGCCGAGCCGTAGGGAGCCAGATGGCAGCCGATGCCGATGCCGATACTTATACAGCCGATGATTTCCGGGTCCTCGAGGGGCTCGAACCGGTCCGGCTACGCCCCGGCATGTACATCGGGTCGACCACCTCGCGGGGGCTGCACCACCTGATCTGGGAGATCGTCGACAACTCAGTCGACGAGGCCCTCGGCGGCCACTGCCAGACGATCGTCGTCGAACTGCTGGAGGGCAATGTAGTCGAGGTCACCGACGACGGCCGGGGTATCCCTGTTGACGTCCACAAGCAGACCGGGCTCTCCGCCATAGATATCGTGTTCACGAAGCTGCACGGCGGCGGCAAGTTCGGCGGTGGCGGCTACAAGGTCTCCGGGGGCCTGCATGGGGTCGGAGCCGCCGTCACCAACGCCCTGTCCTCCTGGCTCGAAGCCGAGGTCCGCCGCGACGGCTTCACCTGGACCGTCCGCTACGAACAGGGCCAGCCCGTCCGGGCGGTGACCAAGGGCGCTCCCCTCAAGGCGGGGGCGCAGCGCGGGACGACGGTCAGGTGGCGTTTTGACGGCACGGTCTTCGAGCCCGACGCCCGGTACTCTTACACCACCGTGGAAGCCCGTCTGCGGGAAAAGGCGTTCCTGGTGAAAGGCCTGAAGTTCGTCCTGCGCTGGCCCGGTCACGCCGAGGCTGCCTTCTGCTCGAGCAACGGGATCGCCGACTACGTCCGTGACATCGACGCCAACGCCGAGCGCGCGCCGGTCCATCCCCATGTCGTCTACCTGTCATCTGAGGACCACCCCGACCCGCAGTTCGCCAAGCAACCCGTCTCGGTCGAGGTGGCCCTGCAATGGACAGCCTGGAACGGTAAGACAGATGAAAACGAGCGCGCCCACTCGTTCGCCAACGTCATCTCCACCGTCGACGGGGGCACCCACGTCGAGGGACTGAAGGCCGCCCTGACCAGCGTGCTCAACCGTTACGCCTTCGAATGCGGTCAGCTCAAGCAGGACAAGAAAGAGTCGTTCCACCCCAAGGATATCTGGGAGGGACTGACTGCGGCCGTGTCGGTGAAGCTCGCTGACCCGCAGTTCGAGGGCCAGACCAAAAACAAACTGAACAACTCCGAAGTCAAGGGCGCCGTTCAGACCTTCGTCTATTCGGCCCTGTCCGAGTGGTTGCGCGACAAGGCCTACAAGAAGGACGCCGAGGCAATCCTGGCCCGCTGCACCGAGGCGCGCGACTCCCGGCTTGCTCGCAGCCGCGCGGACACGAAGAGAAAGAAGGGCGTTTTCGACGAATCACCTTTGCCCGGCAAACTCGAAGACTGCCTGGAAAACCTTCCGGTGGAGGGTCGCGAGATCTTCATCGTGGAGGGCGACTCAGCTCTCGGCACCGCCGGGGACGCCCGGGACAAGACGTTCCAAGCCGTGCTCCCCGTGCGGGGGAAGATCCTCAATGTCCTGGGGGCCAGTAACGACCGCATATGGAAAAACGCCGAGATCGAGAGCGTGCTCATAGCCATGGGCGGAAAAAAGGAGGCGGTGGGCAAGCGGGTCGTTGCCTCGCTCGAGCCCGGGGACCGCCGGTACGGCAAGATAGTGGTCCTTACCGACGCCGACACCGACGGCGCTCATATCTGCAACCTCCTGCTGGCCATGTTCCACGAGCTGTTCCCTTCGCTCGTGGCGGAAGGCCGCATATTCGTGGCCCGCCCACCCTTGTTCAAGATCAACCTCGACTCCAAGGGAGAGAAGTTCGTCTATGCCTACGACGAAGGCGAGCGGTCCCGCCTGGTGAAAAAGCACGGCCGCAAAGGTGACGACGTCAGCCGCTTCAAGGGCCTGGGCGAGATGCCCTGGCAGCACCTGCGCGCCACGTGCTTCGACCCCTCCACCCGCAAGCTCCAACAGGTCATGGTGGAAGACATAAGCGAGTCCGGCGAGACCCTCAACCTGATAATGGGCAACGGCCCTGCTGCCGCCGCCAAGCGCAAGAGCTGGCTCGAAGAAGTCGGCCTAGAGGTGTTGGTATGAGCGGCACGGGTCTGGGAGGGACAGGCAACGGCCTGTCCCTGTTCGGCCCCGACGACGACCAAGAACTGGGCGACGGTGCCGACGCGGTGTTTTTCTCCTGGGACGGCGAGCAGGTCGACTATAGCGACGCCATGCTCACCCGCGGCCGCTCTTACGGGAGCTACGTCAACACCGCCCGGGCTCTGCCAGACGTGCGCGACGGCCTCAAGCCGGTCCAGCGCCGCATCATCGTGGCTATGGACGACCTGGGCTTACGGTCTGACCGCAAGTACTCCAAGTCGGCCAAGACAGTCGGGCACGTGATCGGGACCTATCACCCTCACGGCGACACCGCCGTCTATGACGCCATGGTGCGCATGGCCCAGCCCTGGCAGTCGAACCTGCCTCTGGTCGACGGCCAGGGCAACTGGGGCAACCTGCACAACGAGGCGCCCGCCGCCGCCCAGCGTTACACCGAGTGCCGGCTCTCCCCGGCCTCCACCGAGTTCCTCACCGACCTGCGCCCTGAAGTCGTCGCCTACGAAGCCAACTTCGACGAGACCAGGCAGATGCCCAGGGTGTTGCCCGTCACCTTCCCCAACCTGCTCGTCAACGGCTCCATGGGCGTGGGCTGGGCCATGGCCTGTTCGGTCCCGCCCCACAACACCGCCGAGGTCATCAACGCGGCCCTGCTCGTCCTCGACGACCCCGACGTCACCATCGACAGGCTCCTCAAAGTGATGCCGGGGCCCGACCTCCCCGGCGGCGGGATCATCGTCAACCCCGAGAACCTGGCATCCATCTACGAGACCGGCCGGGGCACGGTAATGGTCCAGGGCCGGATCGAACAACTGCCGGGCCAGCAGGTCCTCAGGATCACCGAGCTGCCCTATCAGGTCTCGGCCAAGTCCATCGTCGAACAAGCGGTGGACGGGGCCAAGGCGGGAAAGATAACCGAGATTTACACGGCTGAGCTGCCGAAGAACCTGACCGATGCCAACGGCATCGATGTCCAGGTGAAGTGCAAGCGGGGCGGCTCCGTACAGCGGCTCATGCACGAGCTGGTGGAGCACACCAAGCTACGTGACACCCTCGCCTTCAACTTCACGGTCCTGGTCGACAACGTCCCCCAGACCTTGTCGCTGCGCCAGATCCTGGTCTGTTTCCTTGGTTTTCGCAAAGAAGTTGTGGCCAAGCGGTTGGAGCACGAGCTCGAAGTGCTCCGCCGCCGCCTGCACCTATTGCTGGCCGAGCGGGCGGCCGCCGACGTGATCGACCAGGTCGTAACCATCATCCGTACGGCCAAGGACGACGAGGACTCCAAAACCAAGCTGATGGCCCGGCTGCGCTATCTCCCCCACGGGGCGTCGAAGTCCGAACCCATAGACGAGGTCCAGGCCGAACACATCTTGGACATGGCCCTCAAGCGCATAAACACCCTCAACCGTTTCCGGATCAATGAAGAAATCCAGCAGAAGGGCGCCCGGGCGGACGAGATAATAGCCATACTCGGCTCGGCGGACGGTGTGACGAACATCGTGCGCGAGGAACTGAAGGACGTTCGCAAGCGCTTTGCCCGGCCCCGCCGTACGGTGATCTCGGCCGCGACCACCAGTGCCACACGCGAGGTCCTCAGCGCCAACGGCAAGTCCAAGGCCGTCATACTGGCTTCGGCCCCCTCCGAGGACGTCTGGGCCTACGTGACATCGGACGGTGCCGTCCTGGTTACCGCCCGAGCGGCGAGAGCACCTTCGTCCGCCCCGGTCAAACTGGCCGGCTCGTCCTCGCTAGTAGCAGTGGCCGCGGCCCGCTCCGATCAACGACTGCTGGTCTTTACCGAGCAGGGCCAGGCCGTGCGGGCCACCCTTTCCGATCAGCCCATCGGTCGCACCGGGCCCGGTAGGCCGTTGCTGTCCCTGCTGGGCCGGGACGCCGTCGTCGTCGCCTTCAGCGGGGAGGACGCCCCCTTCTACCTGCTGGTCTCGGCCGAGGGCCAGGTAAAGCGCATACCGGCAACGACGGTCGCCAACGCCAGTGCATCGGGGACGACCTGTTGCCGGGTGCCCGACGGCGACCGGATCGTCGCCGTCGTGGCTCATGAAAGCGACGACGAGATCCTCATCGCCAAGGCGGGGGGCCAGGTCCTGCGCCTCGAGACAGGGGCGAAATTGCGTCCGGTGCCGACGGGCGGGGCAGGCATGGTGGTGGGGGTCAAAGTGGACGCCGGGGACCGGGTCGTCAGTGCCGTCAGGGCCGAGGGGGAGTCGCTGCTTAACCTGCATACCTCAGGCCTGGCCCTGGCCGTCCCCCTCGACGAGTACCCCGCCAAGGGCCGCGGCGCCGGCGGCGTGCAGTCCGTCCTCGTCGACCGGCCGGCCAAGTCCCCGGCCGGCGAGCTGGCCCTCGTCGTTTGCCAGGGACCTGGCCGCGAGACGGACGTTTTCACGGACCGGGGCGGTGTGTACCACGCCGCCCACCAGGACAACCCTCAAGTCCGCCGGGCCACCAACTCCCGGGCCTTCCTGCCCCTGGGCCCGGGCGAGTCCCCTCGGGGACAGGTCCAGTGGGCGCTGCGATAGGGGCCTTGTCCCGGCGGCCCGGCATGTCGAGGACCGAGGAGACCTAACTCATGAAACACGTCCCAACCGGCGTGGTGGTCACGGTGATGTACCTGTCTGTGCCTTTGGGAACATACGGGTTACTGACCACCGTGGCCGGTGCCGCCTCGGCGCCGCACACGTTGCCCGTGGGCGCGGCGACAAGTTATCTGCTCGGCTACACGAAGTACGGGTCAACGGCCAAAAAGTGACCGGTGGCAACCTTTCCGGAGCCGACCAGTCAGTCTGGACCGACCAGGTGGAGATCCCTCTGGCTGAAGTAATCGGCGCTGAACTGACGACTTCGGACTAGCCTCCGAGACCCACGACGGGCGCAGCGACGATGGGCCGCATGTACGAGCTACCTACTGCTCCGCCGCGAAAGCGACCGACTCGTCGGGAGGAAAACCAAAGGCCCAGGCGGACATACCATTGTCAACGGCGAGGACGTGCCCGTTGATGGAAACCGTCCGGTCACTGAGGAGGAACGCTACCGTCTCGGCGATCTCTTCTGGCTCGCTGATCCGGTGCATCGGTGATAGGTCCTCGGCCGTGGCGGCAAACGAGGCCGGTTTCGGCTCATCTGCAGCTACTGGAGCGACAATATCGGTGCGCACCGGCCCAGGGGCTATTGCATTGCAGCGGATACCAAGGTGGCCGTACTCAGTACAGACATACCGCGTGAGCGACTCCATCCCTCCTTTTGCCGTATCGTACGCCCCGTAGCCTGGAAAGGCCCTCTGGCCGTGGATCGAAGACACGTTGATAATCGAACCGGCTACCCGATTGGCAAGAAAAGAGCACAACGCCTCACGGGTACCGAGCACCACCGCGGTCAGGTTGATGTCGAGCAGCTCGGTAACCACGTCAGGGCCCATGAGGTGAAGCGGGGCCAGCCTGACCACGGCGGCGTTGTTTACCCAGGCCCGGAGCTCGCCACGCTCCTCAGCGGCGCGGCGAGCAGTCCTCAGCACTTCGAGGTCCCGCACATCACCGGCCACGGCGACGCCGCCGATCTCCCCGACTGCCTTCTCCAGTAGGGCTCGGTTCCGCGCGATGCCGACTACCGTCCAACCAAGAGCCGCCAACGTTGTCGCTATCGCCCGTCCGATCCCGATCGACGCGCCTGTGACCACGGCAACACGTGACGTTGCCCCGTTTCTTTCCATCTCTGCCTCCCTACGAGTTCGTTGCCGCCTTGCCGGACCGACCCTCCGCGAGCACGACAACTGTCAACTGTCAACTGTAGATGGAGCGATGCCAATCTGCGAAATGGTCGGCTGCGTCCACCTCGGCCTAGGTCTACAGGCCGTGCATCACCATGCCCAGGACGGTGCGGACCTGGAGGGCGAGCTCCTTAGGCCCGGTACCGCGCAGCGGCCCGTCAACGAGAAGCGTGGCCAAGCCGTGGACGGCCGCCCACGGTCCGATCTCGGCACCTCTCCTTCGCTCGGACGGCAAGGCTCCGGTGGCCACCAGTTCGTCCAGGCAGCCGGCAAGCAGCTGGAAGGGGTCAAGGCCCGAGTCCCCGGAACCCTCCCCCGGAGCGATCGGCCGGAGCTCTAGGGGCACACCGAAAGCGGTGCGGAACCACCCTGGCTCGGCCAGCGCGAACTCGATGTACGCCTGGCCGGTTGCCTCAAGAGCTTCCCAGGCATGGCGTTTGCGGTCTCGCCTAGGAGGAAGCTCTGCCATTCGCTTTTCCATCCGGCGGGCAAGCTCGCTCATTGCGCGCTCGCAAACCGCCCACAGCAGGCTGTCACGGTCAGGGAAGTGCCGGTAGGCGGCGCTGTGGGAGACGCCGGCGGCCCGGTTGACCTCCCGGAGCACCACGGCCTCCGGGCCGCCTACTTGGGCGAGCCGCATACCGGCGGCAATCAGCTCCTCTCGCAGGTTGCCGTGGTGGTAGGTGTCCCGGCGCTCTTTACCCGAAAGGGTAGGCGTGACCTGTGGTTCCAACGGCGGCCGGCCACCGCCCTCGCGCCTCGGGTCGTAGACAGCGTCCACAGACCGGAAGCTACCAGGACCCCGACTCGAGCGGGTCTTGGGCCTGCAGGAGGGCGGGCGCAACCTCAGGCCACTCCGCCCACGATCACTGGCTCCTCCTGCCGAGGGAGCACCTCCGGAGGGACGTCAGAAAAGGATGGCGCGGGCGGCTGAGCCGGTAGAGCTGCGGCCGCGGCGCCGGCACCGACCGCGGCTACCGCGCCGGCAATGGCGCAGGCGACAGCGATGGCATGGATGAACGAAGATGAGGCTGCCCCGTGTACGAGCTGGCCGAGCCGTCCTTGCCCTCCGGTGGCCAGGTGCTGCGCCACGGCGTAGGCGGCGCCCACCGACTGGCCGGCCAGATCGCGCAGGCTCGCCGGCAGTGCCGCCGGCAGGTGTGCGCTTAGCCGGCCGGTGTACAGCGACCCGTAGACGCTGCCTATCACGGCTACGCCGAGAGTGCCCCCCAGCAGCCGAGTGGCGTCGTTCACGGCGGACCCGACGCCGGCTTTGTCTTTGGCGACGGCGCCCATGATCGACTCGGTCGCCGGGGCCATCGTGAGGCCAAGGCCCACCCCGTACAGGACCATCTGGGTGGCAATGACGGCGTAGCTGGTCGAGGTGGTGATCGTCAGGGCGACCCAGGCATAGAACCCGGTGACGAGGACCAGGCCCGTCGTGACCACCTGCTTGGTGCCGAAGCGGACAGCCAATTTGGTCCCGATGACCGAAGCGGCCCCTACGCACAACGCGACCGGAAGAAGGCGAACGCCCGTAGCGAGGGGCGAATAGGAACGGACGAACTGGAAGTACTGAGTTATCAGGAATATGAACCCGAACAGGGTGAACGCCGAGACAGTGACGGACCCCGAGGCGGCGCTGAACCGGGGGTTGGCGAATAGGGCGACGTCGAGCATGGGGCTGTGGTTGCGGCGTTCCCAGGAGACGAACCCAGCCAAGACGGCCGCCGCGACGATGAGACCGCCGAGACTGCGGACAGAGCCCCAGCTGGCGTCGGGGGCCTCGATGATGGTGTAGACGAGCACGCCCATGGCGACCGTGGAGGACCCGAAGCCACCCCAGTCCAGAGCTCCCGCCTTGGCGCTACGCGAGGTCGGGACGAAAAAAGCGACCAGGGCAGCAGCCAGCACAGCCACGGGCAGCATGGCCCAGAAGATGGCGGGCCAGCTGGAGCGCTCCAAGAGCCAACCGCCCACGACCGGGCCGAAGGCGATAGCAGCCCCGGCACTGGCGCCCCAGGCTCCTATGGCCTGAGCCCGTTCTGCCCGCCCCGTGAACACGTTGGTGATGAGCGAGAGCGTGGCCGGGAAGATCATGGCCGCGCCGAGGCCCATGACCGCCCTCGCCGCGATCAGCTCGCCGGGGCTGGCGGCCAACGCGCCGGCCGCGCTCGCCACGCCAAATGTCGCCAGCCCGGCCAGCAGAGCCCCTTTGCGGCCCCAGCGGTCCGAGAGGCTGCCTGAGGTGAGGACGAGGGCTGCGAACACGAGGTTGTAGGCGTCGACGACCCACTGCAACTGGGTGTCGGTGGCGTGCAGCTGGCGGACCAGCGCTGGCAACGCCACGTTGACGATCGTCGTGTCGAGGTTGATGGCAAACGCGGCCGCGACCAGAGCGACGAGCACCAGCGGCTTGCGAGGCCGCGCTGCTAGGGAAACTGATCGGGACACTCGGGTACCTCCCTTGATGTTGACACTGACTACATCGTGACCTTACCCCGGAACGTGGACACTGTCAACATGCTCCCCGGCAGCTCCGGTACCGGTCCAGGCACCTCCAGGCCACACCCCGCATCGGTCGCGGGCTCTCTATTACCGCAGGGCATCGCCTTCCCAACCTGTGGTGGGGGCGATATGGGACTGCAGTTACTGTCTACTCCTACAGCGTTGACCGGCCGGGTGTAAGCGCCTGCACGGGGGCGGGCGCCCTCACCTGGCTCCCGCTTCTCACGAGAGGCAAGCCCGAGATTGACGAAATGGCGAACACCCATATCGTGGCGCAGGATTTTGGCTCTATCCGTCGACCTGACGGTACTGAACAGGTCACCTAACAAGACAAACCGTTATACCTCTACTCCGCAGAGGGTTACCTCTTCGCGCAAGGCAACGCGGCACCGCCGTCGCAGTCCGGTACCGCCGGTAACGGCAATGGGCTCCGAGGCCCTAGAGGCGGAACTTTCTCCATCATCTACTTAGGCCAATGACCACAGAGTTGCGGTCGTGGCTAGCGGGCCACGTGCAAGTTCCCTGTCGGGAGTGACAACCTATCCGGTGTCAGGTTCTCGTTCGCCGCTCCCAACCTCGATCGTGGTGCCACGACTCGATCACCAAGTGGTCGGCGGGCGTCCCGACGTAGGTCAAGACAACCTCCGTGATGTCCAACCTGAAGAACCTGGCCCCCTCGTACGGGGTGCCGGCCGGTGGCTCGATGTCCACCAGCGAGCCGCTCATCTTGGCGTCCCCCGGCCCAGAGCTGGGATCATCCTTCGGCGGTTCCAAGATCGGGCTGTGGAGAGCAACCCGCGGGTCGCGCAGCACGTCGAAGAGCTTCATCGAGCCCGCCATCATCCCCAGAGTGACCTCGCCATCGGAGCTGAACTCCATCTCTGACGCACTAATCCGAGGTGCCCCGTTCCGCCGCAGCGTGGCCAGGGTCTTGTTGGTCCCGGCGTCGAAGCGCTCCCGCACTCGACGCGCAAAATCCGCTGCGCCGCGCTCGATCCCACTCCAGGCAGCCATAGCTACATTGTTGTCGATGACGGTGACCGAATGGCGCAACGGCATTCTCGACAGGTGCCCTCTAGGGCGGTGCCAGCGTGCAGATCAGACGGCACTGACGCCGGCCCAGCTCCTGCGCTGCAGTAGAGCGCCCGAGCAGAGTGCGCCTCTGTTCGCCAAGGCCGCAGTTGGAACATACTGGTCGCTCCGATCGAGCCCTCGCCGTGTAGTGAGGCGCCCGAGGCCGAATAGGCCATCATTACTTGGGTTCTTGCTGAACTGGGGGCTCGGCCCAATAGATCCAGCCAATCATGGGCGCCTGCCAGGTTGGGCCCGTAGGGGGCGCCGGACGGGCAACCTCCGTGCAGCGTGACCCTACGCTTGGCCGGGCTCGGTGAGGAGCCGGAGCAGCCCATCAGCGAAGAAGCGGCCAAAGCGGTCGGGCGACCAGTGGCGTGCTGTGGTGAGGCGGTCATAGACGGCCGGGTCCATGAGCAGCCACACGATGTCGATGGCTTCGGGGCGGTCGAGGCCGGCTCGCAGAGGGGTCTTGCCGGTGAGCCCGTCGACGATCCAAGCGGCCGTCACGGCGCGTTGGGCACGTAGCTGCTCGGCGAGTGGGACCAGGCGGTCATCGCCGCGTGCGCCTTCGAGGGCGGTGAGCACCAGCGCGTCGGAGCGCTCGGCGGCCGGCACAAGGATGGTGGCGACCGTGTCGAGGAAGGCGGTGGCGTCAGGCGCCGCTCGGGCCGATTCCGCCCAAGGGCGTTCGAGGACAGGTACCGGCTCGTCGTCGCCGGCGATGGCGACGTCGATCGCGGCCTTGAGCAGATCAGGCTTGGTCGGGAAGGCCAGCTCCACGGCGGCCACCGACACCCCGGCTGCCTCCGCCACCGCGGCGACGGTCGTCCCGGCGTAGCCGTGGGAGCGGAATGCCTGGTCCGCTGCCTCGAGGATCCGGGCCCTGGTACGGCGGGCCTGCGCCTGGCGCAGGGGCGAGCGATATTTACGACGACCGTACTTTGGCGTTGGGGGGGGTGCACCGGCTTTAGTATTCACTAAGCTATAACCTTAGCGAATCGTGTCGGCGCCGAGGAGGGCCCTGTGGACGTGGTGGGGAGCGGTGATGCCCTGGTAGTGCCGCGCGTCGAGGTCCAGCTGTCGGTCCACGATGGGCGTCAGGCGGTGGCGTTCTACGAAGCCGCGTTCGGGGCGCGGACGTGCTTCCGTCTCGGCGGGACCGACGAGCTCCCAGAGGTAGTGGCGCAGCTCCAGGTCGGCTCGACCCGGTTCTGGGTGGAAGACGAGTCACCTAAGCACGGGAACTTCAGCCCCCGGGCCCTCAAAGGTGCGACCGCACGGCTGCTGCTCGTCGCCGACGACCCGGCAGCAACCGTGGAACGGGCGTTGGCAGCGGGCGCTCGCGAACTCCAGGCGGTGGCCGAGGTCTACGGCTGGCTGCTCGGCCGCGTGGTGGACCCCTTCGGCCACCACTGGGAGATCGGACGGCCGATCGGGCCGTGGCCCCCGACTGACAGAGTCGGGGAGGAACGCCGATGAAGAACAACCGGTCGGTGCCACCGGCGACGGTCGTGCCGGTGCTCGTCTACCCCGACGTTCGCGCCGCAGTTGCATTCCTGAGCGCCGCATTTGGCTTTGTCGAGCGCACGCGGATCGGCGAGAGCCATCGCGCCCAGTTGGCCGTCGGCGACGACGGTGCTGTGATCATCGCCGATGTCGGCGCAGAGCGCCGCCCGCCACAGCCAGGCGCGGTCACCCACGTCGTTCGGGTCCGCGTCGCCGACGTCGACACGGCGTTCGCCCGCGCCCGCCATCATGGCGCCGTTGTGCTTGAGGCGCCGGTCGATCGGGAGTACGGCGAGCGGGACTGCACTCTCGAGGACATCGCCGGCCACCGCTGGCAGTTGGCCGAAGCCAAGGCGGACGTGGCACCGGAGGAGTTCGGTTGCCAGACTGTCAGCCCGTGGCCCGCGTACGAGGCGAGCAAAACCGGCTGAGTACAGCCTGATGTTGATATCTCGCCACTGGCCTGCGCCTTCGACAGTCCTCGACGGAAGGCCGCGCCCAGACCCAGGACCCAGATTATCTAGGTGAAGTGGACCATTATGAATGCCCACCGGTCCCTTACGTTGTCGTAGGCTCTACCCGCGAGATCTCTGCCGACTCGGCGCTCCCGGCGTTCGGCACGTGCGTAGCGTGAAGGACGCGAGACCCGTATTCGGAATCAGGTGAACCGCTGTTCTGTCGTGGCTCCTCGGCGAACATGCGCCGCCAGGGCGGCCCCTCGTCGCCGGGCAGACTCACCGCGTGGAAGCGATCGTTGACTTCGCTGAGCTGCCCGGCTGTGGCGGCGGGGCCGAGTCGTCTCATCTCCACGAACAGCTCCTCGTTCCCCGACGGGGAGCAGGCAAAGAGCATCCGGCCCCCGGTTGCTGTGGTAAAGGCATGAAAGCTGCCTTTGGGCACAACCACCACGGTTCCAGGCCCGACCGAGAACTCGCCGTCACCAACCCGAAAGTCGTACCCGAGAGGCGCAACAGAACATGTTGCCTGCCCCTTGGCGGTAGGGAGACCTGGTAGACAGGTATCGTGCCTGGTGAGAGGCCCCTGGAGGGGCGCGTAGCCTTGGTGACCGGTGCCAGCCGGCGCATCGCAATAGGGGCGGGAGTAGTCCGCCGTCTCGCCGCGGACGGTGCCGCCGTGCTCGCCCATGCCTGGTCGGCCCATGACGCCGAGCAGCCGTGGGGAGCCGACCCTGGCGGGGTAGAAGCCCTTGTCGAAGAACTTCGGGCCGATGGTTCACGCGTCGAGCATGTGAGCGCCGACCTGGCGGGCCCCGCCGCCCCTGAGCGTCTGGTCCAAGCAGCACGGGACGCCTTCGGCCACTTGGACATCGTCGTTGCCAACCACGCCCGGAGCAGTGACCAGACGCTCGAGGAGCTGACGCCCGAGGAGCTCGACTTGAGCTTCGCCGTGAACACCAGGGCGACGTTGCTATTGGCCAAGGCCTTTGCCGCTCAGCACGACGGTCGGCGCGGCGGCCGGGTAGTGCTGTTCACCTCCGGCCAGTACCACGGGGCGATGCCTTCCGAGCTGCCGTACGTCGCGTCCAAGGGCGCTCTTCACCAGCTCACGGCCAGCCTCGCCGCCCATCTGATGCCGCGCGGGATCACCGTCAACTGTGTGAACCCGGGGCCCAACGACACTGGCTACGCCAGCGAAGAGCTCCGATCGGCCGTCGCCTCGCACATCCCTGGCGGGCGCTGGGGCACCCCGGCCGATGCGGCTCGCCTTGTCGCCTGGCTCGTCAGCGACGAGGCAGAGTGGGTCACCGGCCAGGTGATCGCGTCCGACGGCGGGTGGTCCGCGGTCTGACCGACGCCGGATCTCCTGTTATGCGTGGCCGCAGAACAGTAAGTTTTGTAACGAGAACCAGTGCCTAACGAGTCCTCTTTGTGCCAGATGTCAAGATGCTTTGGAGATTTTCTTCTGGTTTTCTTGTAGGCCAGTGCGCGCGGCCGGTCGGAGAGGCGTAGCCTTGGTTTTGGCCCGGGAGTGGCTTGGCCGAAGAGCCGGTTTTGCGGGGTGAGAGCCGGCCGCGCAGGCTACTGAGCCGCTCCCCGTTTGCCCTCCCGGGCCGCCTGAGGCGCGCTCCTCCTGGCGCTCACGACGGGCATCGGCCACCATGGCGGCATATAGGGCGTCGCTGATGCGGCGTTTGAGCGCCCGCAGGGCCTCCTTGTGTGTCTTTCCCTCGGTGACCTTGCGGTCGTAGTAGGCACGGCCCTCGCTGTGGGCGTGGCGCACCTGGGTGACGGCTGCCATGTGGAGAGCGTGGTTCAGCTGGCGGCTGCCTCGCATGGACAACCGGTAGAGCTTCTTCGGCCCCGAGGAGACCTCGATCGGGGCAGAGCCGTTGTAAGCGGCAAAGTGGGACCGCAGGCGCGCCACCTTGTTGGCGTAGATCTCGCCGGCGTAGCCGCCCGGGACGAGCTCCAAGATGACGGCGTGGAGGCGGTTGGCCACCCGGGTGCGGGAGCTGGTGAGGTCCTTGCGCCGCCGCGCCCACAGCCTCATGACGGCGGCATGGTCCTCTTTTGTGATTTCCGACAAGCGTTTTGCCCGCAGAGCGGCCACGGCGACAGAACGGGCGTCGTTGGGGTCGTTCTTGTTCGTCTCACCGTTGTCGAGCAGGCGCGCCCGGGCAGCAAGCTTGGGCGGGACGTCCACCACCTTCTCGCCCGCGCCCACGAGCTGCTGGGCTAGCCCCAATACCCATAAGTTAGAGTTACAAGCGTGCTATTCTGAAGGCCGTGCCACGGGCCGGTTGGGTGAAGCCGCAGGATGACCAGCGGCTGTCCGACCATGTGGCTTTGGGCGTCCTGACCCGCACTTTCCCGCCTGAGCTGGTGGACGAGGTGGTGCGCCAAACGGGCCGTGAGCAACGGCGCCACCGCCTGCTCCCGTCTCGTCTGGTCGTCTATTACGTGATGGCACTGGCGCTGTTCTCCCAAGCTGGGTATGAGGAAGTAATGCGCAGCCTGGTAGAGGGGCTGGCGTGGGGCTCAGGGTGGCGACAGTCCTGGCGGGTGCCCTCCCAACCGGCGATCTCCCTGGCCCGGGCCCGTTTGGGCGCTGCGCCGCTGACCGAGCTGTTCGCCCGGGCCTGCGTCCCTCTGGCCGCACCGGGCTCACCCGGGGCCTTCTGGCGAGGTTGGCGGCTGGTGAGCATGGACGGCACGACCCTCGATGTGGCCGACACTCCCGAGAACGCGGCGGCTTTTGGCCGCCCCGGTTCGGGACGGGGATCGGGCGAGGGGGCGTTCCCTCAGCTAAGGGTGGTGGCCCTGGCCGAGTGCGGCACCCACGCCATGTTCGCCGCGGCCGTGGGCCCCTACACCAACGGCGAACCGACCCTGGCCCGGCAGCTGGCCGGGGCGGCCGGGCCGGGCATGCTGGTGCTCGCCGATAGGGGTTTCACCGCCCACCCGCTGTTCAGTGCGTTCGCGGCCAGCGGGACGGCCCTGTGCTGGCGGGCCAAGGGCAACGCTTCTTTGCCCGTGCTCGACCGCCTGGCCGACGGGTCGTACATCTCCGAGCTGGTCGGCTTCCCCGACCGGCATGCTCGTGCCCACGGGGTGCCGGTGCGGGTGGTCGAGTACGCCTTGGACGACCCGGGCCGGCCCCAGGCCGAGGACAACCGCTACCGCCTGGTCACCACCCTCGCCAGTCCCGAGGAGGCCCCCGCCGCCGAACTGGCCGCCCTGTACGCCGAACGCTGGGAGTTCGAGTCGGCCCTCGACGAGCTGAAGGCCCACCAGCGCGGCCCCCGGGTGGTGCTGAGGTCCAAGACGCCCGAGGGGGCCCGCCAAGAGGCATGGGGGTACCTGTGCGCCCACTACGCCATCCGGGCATTGATGGCCAGCGCAGCCGGTGACCGGGGTGTTGACCCCGACAGGGTCAGTTTCACCAGGGCATTGCACGCCGCCCGACGCAGTGTGCGTTCTGGGCTCGGCACCGCCACCGGGGCCCTGGCTGCCGCCCTGCCCGAAGTCGTGGCCGAGATCAACGATGAGCTGGTCCGCGACCGCCGGTTGCGCGCCGCCGCCCGCGTGGTCAAGCGAAAGATGAGCAACTACGGCGTGAAACGGCCCGAGCACCGCCACTGGCCCCAGCCCTCCCGGACTGCCGACCAGGCGGTGCGGGTCTTGGGCGCATGACGCCAGGCCGGCCCCCGGCATGGGCGGTGCTCGAACAAGCCCTGCGCCACAAACACCCTGTGCATATGCGCTATCGAGGCAACGAGCGCCTGGTCTGCCCTCATGCCCTGGGTTGGAAGGACGGCCGGGCCAAAGCGCTCGTCTACCAAACCGGCGGCACGACCGGCGAAGGTGAGCTGCCGGCCGACCCGCGGCCTTTAGGTTCGAAAGCAGTCCCGCAGACCGGGCAGGCGGTCGTCGCGCCGTCGTCGCGGACGGCGGTCATGGCACCAAGAGGTAATTGAGCAAGAAGTTCCGCTCCTTATTTCTGTTC
>Ga0182016_10000077_pt1 | contig 98849 bp, 86 predicted proteins | sample 712S2MmetaG_FD_120491 | JGI IMG/M metagenome (GOLD analysis project Ga0182016, IMG submission 120491) | Permafrost microbial communities from Stordalen Mire, Sweden - 712S2M metaG | ecosystem: Environmental > Terrestrial > Soil > Wetlands > Permafrost | place: Sweden: Stordalen | collected... | reverse complement strand
CCCTATTCCCTATTCCCTATTCCCTATTCCCTATTCCCTATTCCCTATTCCCTATTCCCTATTCCCTATTCCCTATTCCCTATTCCCTATTCCCTATTCCCTATTCCCTATTCCCTATTCCCTGCCTTCTTGTCAACTTTCCACCACTTACCCAAAGTAACAACCATTGATTGATGGGGCCTTCCACGCCAACAAAGTTGGCAGGTTTATTCTCCAAACCTGCTATTCTGAACTTATAGACTAAGAAAAGAAAAAGCCGCCATCCTGGCGGCTTTTTAGCTTTGGAAGGGAGGAGGTGGGAAGCTATGTCACACCAGGTTCTGGCACACGAGGCTTATGCCGCGAAAACCAGCCCAGTCCGGCCAGATACCCCCGGTGCGCAGCAACCTACCCTCCCGCACGACCCGAGCTGTGCCCTGCGCTCCGTGCTCTGTACCCTGACACTTCCCAATGACTCATTCGCACGCGCCACGCATCTGACTCACTTTCAATCATGTATCCCCATCGCAAGTGTCAATGATTCATTCACAAGTGCGAATGAATCACTCGAGCTCGTGAGCCATCTGCCCCGCTATCAAGACCCTGCCAGAAGGTACCACCGTACCTCCCCAACCAACCTCTTTCGAATCAATCACCACCCCCCACACCACCCCCATGGGGTGGCCAACAATTCTCCTCTATGCCCTGACTTGTGGGCAAATCGAATATCCTTGCAACGATGGCCATCGTCGCAGGAGTCGATTTCGGAACCCTGACCGTCCGCGTCTCGATCATCGACAGTGAACGCGCCCGCCTCAGCACCGCAACCGCAAACTATCCGCTGCATCGCAGACGCGAAGATCCGGACTTCGCCACGCAGTCCCACGCCGATCACATGCGCGCCCTCGCCGAAGCAACAAAGGAGGCCGTCCAATCAGCCGGAATCCGCGGCGATCAAATCGAAGCCATCGCCCTCGACACAACCGGATCGAGTGTCCTCCCCGTCGACGCCCACATGCAGCCCCTCGGCGACTACTACCTCTGGTGCGATCACCGCGCCAAAGCCGAAGCCCAGGAAATCACCGCCCTCGCTCACAGCGAACGTATCGAAGCCATCCAGTGGTGCGGCGGCGTCTACTCGCACGAATGGGGCTTCGCCAAGCTGCTCCACTGGCTCCGCCACAACCCGGACCAACGCAACCAGCTAGCCTCGGCTTTCGAACACTGCGACATGGTCGCCGCAACCCTCTGCGGAATCGCCGACCCGAAACAGGCGAAACGCAGTGTCTGTGCCATGGGCCACAAATGGATGTGGAACCCGAAGTGGGACGGCCTGCCGCCGCAGTCCTTTCTCTCGAAAGTCGACCCGCTCCTCGATGGAATCCGCGACAAGCTCGCCGGCGACTACCGCACCTCCGACCATCTGGCTGGCCGCCTCGCGCCGGAGTGGGCCGAAAAACTCGGCCTCCCCACCGGCATTCCCGTTCCCGTCGGAGCCTTCGACGCACATTGGGACGCCCTCGGCGCAGGCTGCCGCGAAGGCGACGTCGTCAACGTCGTCGGCACTTCGACCTGCATCATCGCCATGTCGAAAGACGCAACCCTGATTCCCGGCGTCTGCGGAATCGTCCCCGGTAGCGTCCATCCGCAATACACCGGCATCGAAGCCGGCTTATCGGCCACCGGCGACATCTTCGAAGCCATCGCCAAACGCGCCGGCACAAAGGTTGCGGAGTTGTCGAAGGGACTGGATCAGTATCGTGCCGGGCAAACCGGCCTCTTGCGCCTCTCCTGGGACAACGGCGACCGAACTGTCCTCGTCAATCCGGAACTCGGCGGCGTCACCTTCGGCTGGAACCTTCTCCACACCGCGCAGGACGAGCTCTTCGGCGCGATCGAAGGAACGGCCTTTCACACCCGCATCATTCTGGAGCGCATGGCCGAACACGGTGTCCCGGTCCACCGCATCATCAACGCTGGCGGCGTTCCGCAGAACAACCCAGTGCTGAACCAGGTCTATGCCAACGTCCTTGGCAAACCCGTGCTCGTGCCGTCCGACGTTCCAACCAGCCTCGGTTCGGGAATCTTCGCCATGCTCGCCGCGAAGGCTTTCGCGAGCATCGAAGAAGCCCAGGCCCGTCTCTGCCCGCAACACAAGGTGTTCACGCCGCAACCGGCGGCGATCGAAGTGTACGAACAACTGTACCCGCTCTATCGCAAGGCCTACTTCGCCCTGGGAACGCGTTCGGCCGAACCCCGCGCTTTCGGAGATATTCTTCCCGATCTGCGAACAATCGCACGCCAATCTCATGCGCGGAATCGATGATCATCCACGAAGTAGATCGGAGCCGGCCAAAAATGGGCTCACCGGGCTGGTCTGCCTTGTGGTTCCGTTGTGCTGAGGCTGGACAGCAACTCCTTTTTCGGTATTGGTGCCCCTGCAATCAAAGTGATTTCGCGCGCGAGTACGCCTGACGCAGTGCTGGCGCTTTGGTGAGCGGCTTCGGCAGTCGGTGCGGGACTATTTGGCGGGTTCGGCGGCGACCGCCGGTGTAGCTTCCTGGGGCGGGATGAGGGGCAGCCCTTCCACGACCGCAAGGCCAGTCTGTCGCAGCATCTGGAAGACAGTCGGCCCGTTGAGGCGCGTGGCGTCGTACTCAACGCGGACCGTCTTCCATTCCTCATCGACCTTGATGCGCCGAATGCCATAGACCTCGCGCAGATTGCCGAGAGCGGTCATCGCGGTTTCGGTGGGACGGCCTTCGTAGCGGTAAAGCGCTTCCAGCTGAGTCATTGTTCGATGATACAAGCAGCCAATTGACAAATCGGAACACGCACCAGGATGGCGCGGACCTGTGCGACTACAATCGGACGCCGGCCCGGAGCCAGGGGTTCGATTCGCGTTCTTCCCCAATCGTGGTTTCCGGTCCATGTCCTGGGATAACGCGCGTCTCTCCCGGGAGGATGAGCAGCCGGTCGTGCAGTGATCGCAGAATCTTCCGGCCGTCTCCGCCCGGCAAATCCGTTCGGCCGATTGATCCCGCAAACAGCGTATCGCCGGCGAGCAGCAGATTCTCCGGCGCAAAGTGCAGGCAGATGCTCCCCTCCGTGTGTCCCGGAGTGTGCAGAATACGCGCCGTGTGTCCAGCGATGCCGATCATTGCGCCCTCCTCTGCGCTCTCATCCGGCGGCACAATTTCCGGCGGCGCAACGCCCAGCCACGCGGCCTGCTCGTCCATCATCGCAAGCTGGGGGAGGTCGTTCTGGTTGAGCAAAATGGGGGCACCCGTGGCTTTCTTCAGGCGCGCCGCTCCACCGACGTGATCGATGTGACCGTGGGTGACGACGATTTGCTTTAGGGTGAGTTTGCGCCGGGCGAGGAAGGCCAGAATCTGAGGGATGTTGTCCCCGGGATCGACGACCATGGCTTCGCTCGTGGCCTCATCGCCGAGAATGGTGCAGTTGCACTGGAGCGGGCCGACGGGAAAAGTTTCAAGGATCACAAGAGGATCACAAAAAGGCTCGACTCACTTGCTCTTCGGAGTGGTTTGCGAAGTGCTGGCCCCGGAGAGCACCGAGTGCCTGTGCGTAACCTGATGCTGCAGCAGAACCGTCAGTGTGATGGAAGTGACGATCAGGATGCCGGCCAGCCAGGCGGTGGATTTGGTGAGCAGATTGGCGGCCGAGCGCGGCCCGAACGCAGTCTGCGAACCCTGCCCGCCGAACGCGGCGGCCAGGTCGGCGCTCTTGCCCTGCTGCAGCAGCACGACGACGATGAGCAACAGGCAAACGATCACGTGGATAGTTGTAACGAGAATGATCACGACTTTTTTCGAACCTCGGGGCGCGCCCGGAGACACTCAGGCTGAGAATTTTGGTGCGGAAGGGGGGACTTGAACCCCCATGCCTTTTGGGCGCCACCCCCTCAAGATGGTGTGTCTGCCAATTTCACCACTTCCGCACGGAAGCCAACCCTAAAAGTATAACAAGCGGCTCGGGCGCGCGGAAGGCTGGGGCGGCCCACAGCCCACAGGCGCTTTTAGTGATTCCCAGCGTTCGGTCGTGGATTCGCTGCGCGGCGACCCTTAGAAGCTACTGGCCCGCCTGCGAAACACGCTGTAGACTGAGGGTTCCCTGCTCGACGTCCGCTGCCGCATTTCAATGCCCCTGTGCTTTTGGGGGCGCATTGGGTCCTTACTGAAAAGGGGTTCTGACTGATGGCGCGTGTGGTTCGATGTTCGCTGATCCAGGCTACGAACGTGGAGCCAGCCGAGAAGTCACTGGCCGAGATTAAAAGGGCCATGATCGACAAGCACCTCGGTATGATTCGCCAGGCGGCCGGCGAAGGCGCGCAGATTGTATGTTTGCAGGAAATTTTTTACGGGCCGTATTTCTGCGCCGAGCAGACCGCGCGCTGGTACGACTCCACCGAGCCGATCCCCGACGGTCCAACCGTCAGGCTGATGCAGGGCCTCGCGAAGGAGCTGGGCATCGCACTGGTCGTCCCAATCTATGAGGTCGAAAACGAGGGCGTCTACTACAACACGGCGGCGGTGATTGGGCGCGGCGGCGAATATCTGGGGAAGTATCGCAAAACGCATATTCCCCATGTTGCGCCGGGTTTTTGGGAAAAGTTTTACTTTCGCCCTGGTAACCTGGGGTATCCGGTATTCGACCTCGGTTTCTGCAAAATTGGCGTGTACATCTGCTATGACCGGCATTTTCCGGAAGGCGCTCGGGCCCTGGGCCTGAATGGAGCGGAAATTGTTTTCAATCCCTCCGCGACCGTTGCCGGCCTAAGTGAGTATCTGTGGAAGCTGGAGCAGCCGGCGCACGCTGCCGCCAATGGATACTTCGTAGGCGCGATCAATCGCGTTGGAACCGAGGCGCCGTGGAACATTGGCGAGTTTTACGGCCAGAGCTATTTCTGCGATCCGCGAGGACAGATTTTTGCCCAGGCTTCCCGCGACAAAGATGAAGTGCTCACGGCGGATCTGGATCTCGACAAGATCGCCGAGGTGCGAAAGACGTGGCAGTTCTTCCGGGATCGGCGGCCCGATATGTATGGGGATCTTGTTAAGCCCTGACGCGAGCAGGAACCAGCAAATGGCGAGCGAAAGGCGAGCGAGAAGCTGTTAGCGAAAGGCTGTTAGCGAAACGCTGGAAGCAAGAACGACGAGCGCGTGAGAGGCTGGGGTGGCGAGTCTTCCTGAAATTCCGGAGATAGCGGCGCGGTTTGCGGATTTGCATCCTCCGCTGACCGCGCAGGCGGCGATCGCCGAAGCCAATCGCTGCCTGAACTGCTTCGACGCACCCTGCATGGGGTCTTGTCCTACTCACATCGATGTGCCGCGCTTCATCGGCAAGATTGCGCGTGAGAATCTGCGCGGTTCCGCGCTCACGATTCTCGATGCCAACGTCCTCGGCGCCAGCTGTTCCCGAGTCTGTCCCGTGGAGGTGCTCTGCGAGGGCGCCTGCGTCCTGCACCGGTACAACAGGAAGCCGATTGAGATTGCCCTGTTGCAAAGATTTGCCATGGACGCGTTTCAGCGGGCCGGCGGCAAGCTGCCCATGAAATCAAAGCAAACACGCGCGGAGAAAATCGCGTGCATCGGCGCGGGTCCGGCATCGCTCGCTTGCGCGGCGGAGTTGCGCCAACGGGGATTCAACGTAACGGTGTTTGAGCGCCGGGCCCTGCCGGGTGGGCTGAACACCTACGGCGTGGCCGAGTACAAGCTGCCGGCGCGCGCCAGTCTTGAGGAGATCGAACTCATCCGCGGACTGGGCGTCGAGTTTCGCTGCGGCGTGGATATCCGGACGCAGCAGGACCTCGATGAACTGGAGCGGGAGTTCGATCGCCTCTTCATCGGCGTCGGCCTGGGCGCGACCCGGCGGCTCGGCATCCCCGGCGACGAGCATCGCGACGTGATCGATGCGCTGGAGTTCATCGCCCGTTACAAGACTGCCGATCCGCCCCCGATTGCCGAGAGCGTCGCGGTCATCGGCGCCGGCAATACGGCGATCGACGCGGCCAATGCGGCGCGCCGCCTGGGCGCTGCGAACGTCGCCATTCTCTACCGCCGCAGCGAGCACCACATGTCGGCCTTTGCGTTTGAATACGAGCACGCGAAGCAGGAAGGCGTGCGCTTCCAGTGGAGAGTGCTGCCGCTGCGAATCCATGGGGATGCGTCGGGGATCCGCTCGCTCGAATGCGCGCAGGCCACCGTAGGAAGCGACGGAGTCCTCGCCGCTGTTCCGGGAACTCACTTTCAGTTCGAATGCCAGCAGGTCATCTACGCAATCGGGCAATCGCCTGTGCTGGAGCTGCTGTCGTCGGTGCGAGGTGTCGAGCTGAGTCATGGGCGCGTGGTCGTGGAGCGGGCAACGGGGCTGACCTCGAATCCCAGGTATTTTGCCGGTGGCGATTGCGTGAACGGCGGCCGTGAGGTGGTGGATGCTGTAGCGGACGGTAAGCGGGCGGGCGTGGCGATCGCTCAGGCACTCGCCGGCGTCGCGCTCAGGAACGCGGAGGCCGCTGATGCCTGATCTCGCGGTGAACTTCGCCGGTATTCGTTCGCCGAATCCATTCTGGCTGGCCTCGGCGCCGCCGACCAATTGCGGCGAGCAGATCATGCGCGCCTTCGATGCCGGATGGGGCGGCGCGGTATGGAAGACGATCGGCGAGCCCATCGTGAACGTTTCGTCGCGCTACTCGTCGGTGGACTGGAACGGGCAGCGGATGATGGGGTTCAACAATATCGAGTTGATCAGCGACCGGCCGCTCGAAGTGAATCTGCGCGAGATCGCGGAGGTGAAGCGGCGGTATCCGAAGAACGCGGTTATCGCCTCGCTGATGGTCGAGTCCAAACGCGAGGCGTGGCACACCATCGTTGCGCAGGCCGAGGACGCGGGCGCCGATGGGCTCGAGCTCAACTTCGGCTGCCCTCATGGCATGAGCGAACGGGGCATGGGCTCGGCCGTCGGGCAGGTGCCCGAGTACACGGAGATGATCACAGCGTGGGTGAAGGAGAAAGCGCGGACGCCGGTGATTGTGAAGCTGACCCCGAACATTTCTGACATTCGCGTCATCGCGCGAGCGGCGAAGCGCGCCGGCGCGGATGCGGTGTCGGCGATCAATACCATCAATTCGATTACGAGCATCGATCTGGACACGCTCACCCCCAGGCCGAACGTCGACGGCAAGAGTTCCCATGGAGGCTATTGCGGGCCGGCCGTGAAGCCGATCGCGTTGAACATGGTCCAGCAGGTAGCGAGCGACCCGGAAACCGCGGGCCTGCCGATTTCGGGCATCGGCGGCATCGCAACGTGGAAAGATGCGGCGGAGTTCATTCTGCTGGGCTGCGGTACAGTGCAGGTGTGCACGGCGGCCATGCACTACGGCTACCGGATCGTCGACGACATGGCGGATGGTCTCTCGAACTGGATGAGTGAAAAGGGCTATTCGTCCATTGAGGATTTTCGCGGACTCGTCGTGCCGAAAGTGACGGAGTGGAAACATCTCAATCTCAGTTACAAAATCGTCGCGCACATCGATGAGGCGAAGTGTATTGGCTGCGAGCTGTGCTACGTCGCATGCTGGGATGGAGCGCACCAGTGCATTCATCTTGACCGAGTAACGGGTCCGGTGGATGGGCACGTCGAGTTGCACGCGACGCCCGCTTCGGTTGAGGCAGCCACCCGGGCAAGCATTGCGGTGACGCTGATTCCCAAGCTCGACTCGCACGCCAACCCAGCGCATGGAAACGGCGCGACGCCGTTCGCGAGGATTCCCCGCGTCGATGAGACGGAGTGTGTCGGCTGCAATCTTTGCTCCTTAGTTTGTCCGGTGGAGGGGTGCATCACGATGTTGGAAGTAGCGACGGGCAAAACGGCGGAGACGTGGGCGGAGCGGACGGGCATGGTGCGACACTCATAAACGAGGCGGGCCCGGACGGATCGTAATTCACCCAAGGGGAAGCGCACATTGGAAGACGGGAACGATGAAGACGTGAACGATTTAGAGGAGCGCGTTGGGGAGTTAGAAAGCAAGATTGGGGAGCTAGAGGAAAAGATCGAAGAATCGCAGGGCAGGTTCATCTCCGGTGGCTACGCAATGGGAATGGCGCTGGCGATGGTACTGTCATGGTCGAAGAACGCAAGCATTTTGTGGTGCATGCTACACGGCCTATTAAGCTGGATATACGTGATCTACTTCGCTATAAAACGCTAAACGACGCTTTAGCATCGCCCACTTAGACCACAATGGGACTTCTGATCCAGAACGGCACGGTCGTCACTGCGGAGAAGACCTTCCCCGCGGACGTCCTGATCGAGGGCGAGACCGTCAAAGACGTGCGCGCCAGCATCGATCCAACAGGCCACACGGTCGTCGATGCTGCGGGCATGCTGATCCTGCCCGGCGGAATCGATGCGCACACGCATCTCGACATGCCGTTTGGCGGAACCACCTCAGCCGACGACTTTGAAACTGGAACCCGCGCCGCTGCGATCGGCGGAACGACCACCATCGTCGACTTTGCCATCCAGGCCAAAGGCACAAAGATGCGCAGCGCCCTTGACACCTGGTGGAAGAAGGCCGCGGGCAAAGCCTGCGTCGATTACGGCCTCCACATGATTGTCACGGACCTGGGCACGTCGGGCCTCGAGGACATGGACGACATGGTCCGCGAGGGAGTCGCGAGCTTCAAGCTCTTCATGGCCTATCCCGGCGTCCTGATGGTCGACGACGCGACCATCTTCAAGGCTCTGCAGCAGACAGCCAAAAACGGCGCGCTGATCTGCATGCATGCCGAGAATGGCTCGGTCATCGACGTCATCGTGCAGCAGGCGCTGGCCGCCGGGAAGACCGCTCCGATCTACCACGCCCTCACGCGCCCCACCATCGCCGAAGCCGAAGCCGTGCAGCGGGCGATTGCCATGGCGGAGATGGCCGGCGCTCCGGTTTATATCGTTCACCTTTCGAGCGAGGACGCGCTGAACCAGGTGCGCGAGGCGCGCGATCGCGGCCTGCCGGCGTTTGCGGAGACGTGTCCGCAGTACCTGCTGCTGTCGCTCGAAGAGACCATGAACCACAACACCTTTGAGGACGCGAAGTGGGTCTTCACCCCTCCCTTACGCGAAAAGAAGAATCAACCAAAGTTGTGGGACGGGTTGAAGGACGATCATCTGCAGGTGGTCTCGACCGATCATTGCCCGTTTTGTTTTGAGGATCAAAAGATTCTCGGCGTGAACGACTTCACGAAGATTCCCAACGGCGGGCCCGGCATTGAAAACCGGATGCAGTTGATCCATCACCACGGCGTAAACGCGGGCAAAATTTCTCTCAACCGCTTTGTGGAGATCACCGCGACCGCCCCGGCTCGGATTTTCGGGATGTATCCCAAGAAGGGAACGATTGCCTCAGGCAGCGATGCCGATCTTGTTGTCTGGGATCCGCGGGCCGAACACACCATCAGCGCGAAGACGCACAACATGCGCTGCGACTACTCCATGTTTGAGGGGTTCAGGGTGCGTGGTAACGCGAAACAGGTTTACGCACGAGGTGAGCTGATCGTCGAGAACGGAAAGTTCTTGGGCAGGACAGGTCGCGGCGCTTACCTGCGCAGAGCGGCGCGGGGAGGCGCCTGGCAGTGATCGCTCCCGACAGCAGCCTCTACAACGCAGACCTTGCGCCGACAACGCCCGCACATCGGACGTGGGGCACCTACAACTACATCTCCCTGTGGTTTTCCATGTCGATGGAGGTCAGCACCTATATGCTGGCTTCGGGCCTGATTGCGGGCGGCATGGACTGGAAGCAGGCGCTGGCAACCATCCTGCTCGGGAATCTGATTGTCCTCATCCCGCTCCTGCTCAACGCCCATGCGGGCGCGAAGTACGGCATTCCCTTCCCCGTATTAGTGCGGGCCTCGTTTGGAACGCGCGGCGCGAATGTGCCCGCCATCTTGCGCGCCATTGTGGCCTGCGGATGGTTTGGCATTCAGTCGTGGATTGGCGGACAGGCGATTCACGCAATGCTGCTGGTGATCTGGCCCGGAGTCGAGTCAGCCCCGTGGTCGGTGTGGGCGTGCTTCCTCGGATTCTGGGCGCTTAATATGGCCGTGGTCTGGAAGGGCGTCGAGAGCATCCGCTTCCTCGAAGGATTTTCCGCGCCCTTCATGCTCGTGATGTCGCTGCTGCTGCTCTTCTTTGCTTTGCACAAGGCGGGCGGCTTTGGGCCCATGCTCTCCGAGCCCAGCCACTTCCATTCGACCGGCTCGTTTCTGCGCTTCTTCTTTCCCTCCCTCACGGCCATGGTTGGCTACTGGGCGACGCTGGCTCTGAACATTCCCGACTTCACACGCTACTCGAAAGACCAGCACGCTCAGGTGGTCGGGCAGGCGTTCGGACTGCCGGTGGCGATGACGCTCTACTCCTTTATCGGTATCGCTGTCACTTCCGCCTCCGCCGTAATCTTTGGCCACGCCATCTGGAGCCCGATTGAGCTGATGGGCAAGTTTCATCAGCCCGTAGTCGCGTTCATCGCGATGATCGCGCTGCTGGTCGCCACCCTGAACGTCAACGTCGCGGCAAATGTCGTGTCGCCCTCCAACGACATCTCGAATCTCAACCCACAGTGGATTTCGTTCCGCACCGGCGGCCTGATAACCGGATTTCTCGGCCTCGCGATGATGCCGTGGAAGCTGCTGTCGAGCTTCAACAACTATATTTTCGGCTGGCTCGTCGGATATTCCGGCCTCCTGGGTCCGGTGGCCGGAATCATGGTCGCCGACTATTTCGTGATCCGCGGAAAGCGGCTCGACCTCGAATCGCTCTACATGCGGAATGGGATTTATGAGTACCGGAGCGGAGTCAATCCAAAAGCAATGGCGGCGCTGGTGACCGGTGTCGGTCTCGTGCTGGTCGGGCGATTTGTCCCCACAGTCCACTGGCTTTACGACTATGCATGGTTTGTGGGATTCTTCGTTTCTGGCACGATCTATGTAGCGCTGATGCGCGGCGCCGCGGTGAAAGCATCAATTGCAGAAATGGCGGGAGAAGAGGCATGAGCACAGTGATTGCGGACGTGGCAACAACCTCCTCGTACATCGCGGGACGATGGACGGCCCCCGAGGGCAAAACCCAGCAGCCGATTATCAACCCCGCAGCCGGCGAGACCCTCGCGCTGCTGCCTTACGCGGGCGCGGCGGATGTGGACCGCGCGGCGAAAGCGGCGCATGCGGCGTGGCTCGAATGGCGCGAGGTGCCGGTGGTGGATCGCGTGCAGCCGCTCTACCGCTTCAAAGCCCTGCTCGAAAAAAACGTAACAGAACTCGGCACAATTCTGACCCGCGAGAACGGGAAGACGCTCGAAGACGCAAAAACCGAGGTGAAGCGCAGCATTCAAATGGTCGAGGTGGCGTGCGGCATGCCCTCGCTGATGATGGGCGACTCGCTCAACGACGTCGCCAAAGGGATCGATTGCCGCACCATTCGCCAGCCGATCGGGGTTTGCGCGGGCATCACCCCCTTTAATTTCCCCGCGATGGTGCCCCTCTGGATGTATCCCTTCGCGATCGCGGCGGGCAATACATTTCTGCTGAAGCCCTCCGAGCGCGTTCCCATGACGCCGACCCGGGTAATCGAGCTGCTCCTCGAAGCCGGCCTTCCCCCGAACGTGATCCAGCTGGTGCACGGCGGCCGCGAAGTTGTGGAAGCTCTGCTCGAGCACCCGCTCATCAAGGCGATCTCTTTTGTCGGCTCCTCGCCGGTGGCGAAGATTGTCTACAAGGAAGCCGCTGCGCATGGCAAACGTGTGCAGGCCCTGGGCGGCGCGAAGAATCATCTGGTCGTGATGCCCGACGCCGATCTGCCGCAGACCGTCGACGCCATCATGGGCTCGGCCTTCGGCGCGGCAGGCCAGCGTTGCCTCGCCGGCAGCGTCCTCGTCCCCGTCGGCGAGGTCGCGGAGCCGCTCCTCGATCTCCTGGTCTCTCGCGCAAAGGCTCTTAAGGTCGGCGATGGCATGGAGGATGGCGTCTCCGTCGGGCCGCTGGTCACTCATGACCAGAAAAAGCGCGTGCTAGGCTACATCGAAAAAGGCATCTCCGAAGGCGCCACGCCCATTTGCGACGGGCGTTCGGTCGAAGCCGATCCGGAAGGCGCGTTTGTCGGGCCTACAATTTTGGATCGCGTGAACCCCAGCGCAACCGTTGCGCGCGAGGAGATTTTCGGGCCCGTCCTCACGGTGCTGCGCGCGGAAACGCTCGACGATGCCATCACGCTGGTGAACTCCTCCGATTTCGGCAACACAACCACGATCTATACGCAGAGCGGCAAAGCCGCGCGAGAGTATCAGAGCCGCGTCGAGGTGGGAATGGTCGGCGTGAACATGACGGTCGCTGCCCCAATGGCATTTTTCCCGTTTGCCGGATGGAAGAACTCGTTCTTCGGCGATCTCCACGCGCATGGCAAAGATGCCGTCTCGTTTTACACGGAGCAGAAGGTCCTGATGACGCGGTGGTTTTAACGGCTCAGCTCTTAGCTCCGGCGACTCGCTCCGGTGGAACGATCCTCAAACCGCGCGTCCCGCCGCGGCCCCCGAAGCCCACGCCCATTGAAAATTGAACCCGCCCAGGTGGCCCGTCACATCCACCACTTCGCCAATGAAGTAAAGCCCCGGCACATCCCGGCTCTCCATCGTTTGCGCGGAAAGCGCGCCGGTGTCCACGCCGCCCGCGGTCACTTCAGCCTTCTCGAATCCCTCGGTGCCCGTGGGGGTGAATGTCCAGGCGTGAAGTTGGCGCTCTAACTCGGCGAGGCCATGGTTGGTCCAGCTTTCTACACGCGCTGCTTCAAGCAGCCGGTCGGCGAGGCGAGCCGCCAGTCTCTCTCGCAAAGCTGTCTTTGCGGCGGTTAGTTCGCGGCGCGCGTTAGGCTCGCGCAGCGCGCCGAGCAAATCCTGGCCCGGCGCCCAATCGATTTTGATCGGTTCCGAGCCGTTCCAGTAAGTGGAGATCTGCAGGATCGCCGGCCCGCTCAGACCTCGATGCGTGAGGAGGAGTTTTTCGCGGAATCTCCTCTTGCCGCAGAAAGCAATCACCTCGGTCGAGACTCCGGTTAGCTCCGCGAAGGTGGCGAGTTCCGTGCCGCCGAGCGTAAGAGGCACAAGCGCGGGGCGCGGTTCCAGCACAGGAATGCCAAACTGGCGCGCAATGTCGTAACCGAAGCTGGTAGCGCCCATCTTAGGAATGGAGAGGCCGCCACTGGCAATAACCAGGTTAGCAACGTTATAGGTGCCGGAGTTAGTTGCGACTCGGAAGCGGGAACGGTCCGGACCGTGCCCGGCCCCGGCCTCCGGGTCGCGGGCAATTTCCTGGACCCTCGCTTCGAGGACGATTTTCACCCCGGCCCTGGCGGCTTCGCTGAGGAGCATAGCCACAATTTGCTTGGCCGAACCGTCGCAGAAGAGCTGCCCCAGAGTCTTCTCGTGGTACTGGATGCCGTAGCTTTCGATCAGAGCGATAAAGTCTGCGGGCGTGTAGCGGGCGAGCGCTGACTTCGCAAAGTGTCGATTGCCGGAGAGGAAGTTATCGGGGCCGGTGTGAAGGTTGGTGAAATTGCATCGGCCTCCACCGGAGATGAGGATTTTCTTGCCCACTCGCTCGGCGTGTTCGAGCAGCGTGACCCGTCGGCCCCGCTTGCCGGCTTCGATGGCGCACATAAGGCCGGCTGCGCCTGCCCCAATGATCAGGACTTCGGTGGTCGGATTGGTGTCCTGGGTCACTAGCCTGCCTGGGTCACTAGCCTGCCTGGGTCACTAGCCTGCCTGGGTCACTAGCCTGCCTGGGTCACTAGCCTGCCTGGGTCACTAGCCTGCCTGGGTCACTAGCTTGATTGATTAGAGCATTCGATGCCGAAGGGTTAGTCGGCGGCGGCGAACTCTATGGTGTGAACCAGCGCGGGGCGGCGATGAAAGATCAGGGTCACACCGAGAGCAGCCGCGGCCATGACCGCGGCGAAGAGGAAGATCGGCGAGTATCCGAGGCCTGCCACGATGAGTCCGACGATGGGACCGGTCAGCCCGAGCGATAGGTCGGCAAAGGCTGTGTAGATGCCGAGGGCTGAGCCGCGGTTCTCCGGCGTTACGCAGCCGACGGCTTCGACTCCGAGGGCGGGGAAGACCAGGGAGAACCCAAAACCGGTCAGAGCGGCGCCGGCGAAAGCCATTGCGGGAGCTGCGGCCAGCCACAGGACCGCCAAGCCAGCGATCTCGACCGACAGGCAAACACGCGCGACGGGGAATCCACCAAAGCGGCCGATGGTATCGGCGAAAAGCAGGCGGGCAAAGATGAATGCCGCGCCGAAGCTGGTCAGCGCGAAGGCGGCATTTGTCCAGTGGCGGTGCGCGTAGAAGAGAACCATGAAGGAGGCGATGGTGCCAAAGCCGGTGCTGGCGAGGGCGAGGCTCATTCCATGCGGGAAAACACGGCTGAGAACCTGGCGGAACGCCAGCGGCTTACCTTTGGGCGCGGCGACCTCGGGGATGGGCCAGGCCGCGAGCAGGCCGACGATCGAGGCGGCCACGCTGACAAGGCCGACGCCGTAAAGTCCCCAAGCTTTCTCAATCCACACGCCCATCGGTGCTCCGATGGCGAGGCCGCCGTAAGAGCAGATGCCGCTCCACGAAATCACGCGGGCGGTGTGTTCCTGGCCCACGCGCGCGATGCCCCACAGCGAGGAACCCGTAGCGAGCCAGCTTTCTCCGAAGCCGAGGATCAGTCGGCTGACGAGGATGAGGCTGAGGCAGGCAAGGGGCCGCGGATTGAGCGATCCGGAAAGGAACAGGACGAGGCCCGAAGCGGCGCAGGCTACGAGTCCGGAGAGAACGGTGCGGCGGGCTCCCACCAGGTCTGCCATGCGGCCAGCCTGGGGACGGCTCAGGACGGTGGCGACGTATTGGGCGGAGATGGCGAGTCCCGCGACGATGGTATTAAAGTGCAGCTGGAGGTGGACGACGCCCGGAAGGACCGCCATGGGAAGGCCGATGGCGAAATAACAGAGGAAAGTCTGCAGCGCAGTGGTGAGAATCCGGCCTGTGACGGAGGCCGAAGGAGAATCGGAGGTTGTCCAGGTTCGAGCCATCTCCTGTAATTTATGGTACATCGGGCACACGCCCCGATGGCCCGTTGGTGCCATAACAGGGGGATGGTGCCGGAGAGTGCCGGGAGTACAATAGTCGAATATGCCGATGATTTCGCGGCGCCAGGAAGTTTGTTTTCACAAGTTCTTTCAGTCTTCTGACTCCCTGAGCGGCGTTGCGTCGTCTAATCGTTGACGAAATTCGGAGTTCGGGCTGTACGCTGTGCAAGCCGCGATTTGGGCTGGCCGGAACGCCGGAAGCGTGTGAAAACAGAGAGGTCATCCCCAGGTGAATTCGACCGTTAAGCAGATTCTGTTCTGGGTGCTCATCATTGCCTGCCTTCTGGTGCTGTGGCAGCTCTTCCAGAAAAATGGCGCAATGGGCGGGCACGAGCAGGAAGCGACGTTCTCGCAGTTCCTCAGCGCTGTGGAATCGAACCAGGTAGCAGACGTCACCGTGAATGGCCCAGAGGTGCATGGGCATTTCCGGGCCGACAAGGGCGCCTTCCACGTGGTGGTGCCGGCCAATTACCCGCACCTGTTCGACATCCTCGATCAGAACAAGGTCAGCGTGACGGTGAAGAACGCCGACGGCAACAGCTGGTGGGGATGGCTGCTTCAGTTCTCGCCGCTGATCCTGATCGCACTGCTGTGGTTCTTCATGATCCGCCAGATGCAGAGCGGCGGAAACAAAGCGCTCTCGTTTGGCAAAAGCCGGGCGCGGCTGCTCTCGATGCAGCAGAAGAAAGTGACCTTTAAGGACGTTGCCGGCGTCGATGAAGCGAAGGAAGAACTGAAGGAGATTATCGAATTTCTGCGCGAGGCCCAGAAATTTCAGAAGCTGGGCGGACGAATTCCCAAAGGTGTGCTGCTGGTTGGGCCTCCGGGAACCGGCAAAACATTGCTGGCGCGGGCTGTGGCCGGCGAGGCGAATGTTCCCTTCTTTTCCATCTCGGGCTCTGACTTCGTTGAGATGTTTGTCGGCGTGGGCGCAAGCCGCGTTCGCGATCTGTTTGAACAGGGCAAGAAAAACGCGCCGTGCATCATCTTTATCGATGAGATCGATGCGGTCGGGCGCCATCGCGGGGCTGGCTTGGGTGGCGGACACGATGAACGCGAACAGACCCTGAATCAGCTGCTGGTCGAGATGGATGGTTTCGAGTCGAACGATGGCGTGATTCTGGTGGCGGCCACAAACCGGCCCGACGTGCTCGATCCGGCGCTGCTGCGGCCTGGACGGTTTGATCGCCGCGTGGTTGTGGGTCGTCCCGACGTGCGCGGGCGCGAAGAGGTTTTGCGGGTTCATGCTCGCAAGGTTCCGATCGCGGACGATGTCGATCTGCGTGTTCTGGCTCGTGGGACGCCTGGTTTCTCCGGCGCCGATCTCGCCAACATGGTGAATGAGGCTGCGTTGAACGCTGCCCGTTACAACCGGAAGTCGGTGCTGATGCTCGATTTTGAGCAGGCGAAGGACAAGGTGCTGATGGGCGCTGAGCGCAAGTCGATGCTGCTGACCGACGAGGAGAAGCGGGTGACGGCGTATCACGAAGCCGGGCACGCGCTGGTTGCGGCGCTTCGCGACCATGCCGATCCGCTGCATAAGGTCACGATCATTCCGCGCGGCATGGCGCTGGGCGTGACGATGCAGTTGCCGGAAGACGATAAGCACACCGTGACGAAGGACTACCTGGAGACGCAGCTGGCCATCCTGATGGGCGGTCGGATCGCGGAGGAGATCTTCCTGAAGCAGATGACGACAGGCGCCGGGAACGACATCGAGCGTGCAACCGATCTGGCGAGGAAGATGGTCTGCGAATATGGGATGAGCAGGCTTGGGCCGCTGACCTTTGGGAAGAAGGAAGAGCAGATTTTCCTGGGGCGTGAAATCGCGCAGCATCGGGACTTCTCGGAAGAGACGGCGCGGCAGATCGACTCCGAAGTAAGGAGCCTGGTGGACGAGGCTTACAAGGCATCGTGGGAGATTCTGAATACGAACCAGGACGTGATGCACCGGCTAGCGGTTGCGCTGCTGGAGCGCGAGACGCTGGATGCGAACGAGATTCGCATGTTGATCGACGGCAAGGAACTGCCTCCGCTGCGGCCTTCGGGCGGCGGGGGTACAGCGGTTGCCGATGTGCAGCAGGTGCTGAAGCCTGAGCCTGGACGGACGGGCGGATTGCCGGAAGGCAGTCCTTCACCGGCTTAGTTCGGGGGATACGAAGTTGAAGGGCAGCTCTTCGGGGCTGCCTTTTTCGTTTCTGCGAGAATGTTTCGTAGCTATGCGTCTGCGTTTTTCTGTTTTATGTTTGGCGCCGGTTCTGCTCCTGGGCGGATGCGGGTATCACAGCGTCAACTCCGCGGTTCATTTGCCGAGCACCGTTCACACGCTGGCGATTCCGGCATTCAAAAACAATACGCAGTCCTATCAGACGCAGGCGATGTTCACGCAGGCGGTGATTCGGGAATTCACGAGCCGCACTTCGTATCGGATCGTAAGCGGCGAGGGTCCGGGTGCGGATGCGACGCTGCGAGGAACCATCACTAGTTTTCAGATCATTCCGCTGACTTACGACAATACGACCGGACAGACTTCGAGCTATCTGGTGACGATTGCGACGAAGCTGGAACTTGTGGACCGTGCGGGGAAGGTGATCTGGCAGAATCCTTCTTACTTGTTCCGGCAGCAGTACGAGCAGACCCAGGATTTGGCGAGCTTCATCCAGGAGGATTCGGCGGCGACGCGGCGGCTGGCGCAGGAGTTTGCTTCGGCTGCGGTTGCGGACATTCTTGAGTCGTTCTGATGCCACACCCCGGTAGGGTGGGGCTATGGCATGTGGTTGATCGCGCTGGCGTTGGAGGGATGTGGTTCTTGACTGTGGCATCTCCCTGATTCAGCGCGGCTTGTGAAGGCATTATGGCAGTACCCCTTTGGGATTTGCGCCCTCGCTGGTGGATCTGAGCCGCAATCGAAGGGTGAGAAAGAGCGGGTAGCATGGGCCCGGGACCAGCGGCGGAGGCTGCAACGGAAAAGGACTCGCTCAGCGAGTCCTCCTGGTTCAGGTTCCTGCTCTCAGTCTGATTGTGAACTTGATGTATTGCAAGGGGAATCAGTGGGTGAGGCAAACGAAAGTAATGGGCGGTGGTCTGCGCTCGTTCCGAGCTGCGACCACGGCCTGCGGCAGCAAGGTTGGGCGCTTCGCGCCCCCTTTTTTTTTGAAGAAAAAGCCCTGTAAGCGCGCGGCGTCTCCTTTGCTGGACCGATGGGAAGAGTGACGTTCAGGATCGGGATTTGCGGGCGTGGGGTTTCCGGGTAACGAATTTGTGGGCCATGGCGAGGAGGTCGTGGAGGATTTCGGGCGCGAGTTGGTCGAGGCGGACGAGGACGGAATCGTAGTTGAGGTAGTGGTCGGGGGCGTAGTAGAGATCGGGCGACTCGGCGAGGAGGGCGGGGCGGGCGTTGCGGTCGAGGCGGATGAGGATCGAGTTGGGCTCGGCGGATTTGTGGGTGGGGACACAGGCCATGAGGTTGCCGCGGACTTTGAGCGCGGGGCTTCCCCAGTAGGTGGATTTTTCCACGCTGGGGAAGGTCAGGCCGGTTTGCCAGACGGTTTCGAGGGTGACCATGGGGTCAGGGTACAGGGTCTGGGCTGCGGACGGCCGCTCAGGGATGAAAGGGCAGCACCTGAACGGACACACGACCAATGCGATATTGGGTGACGATTCCGGAAATCGCCACGGCGGGATCAAAAAGAGCTAAATTGACTCCTTCACTAACGGAACTTCGATAAACGACGCCATCGAATTTGCAGTGCTTGATAAATTCGCAAAGGTATTGGCTGGGGGTGTAGTCGATTGCGGCGGACTGGGGCACCACGGGCCGCGTTAGTTCGAAGCCGAGGCGCTCCAGAAACGGGAGATCATTCCTCATCCTGCAAATCTCGACCCCGTCCATCAGCAGAAAAGGCGAGACCATTTTGCGAGGGCTACGGAGGTCGACTAGCTTAAGGCCTTCGGGAGTTGTGAAGTCCGCAACGCACGCCACGTCGCCGGTGTGGGGCCGTATTTCGGAAATGGCGGTCTCCGGATTCGACGCCAAATAAAGATACGGAATTCCCGCTGGGTTTGCCCGTCCATGGGATGAACTTTTTCTTGGTGGGGCGCCCATCTCGGTGATGGCGAGCGGTAATTCCCCGGTCTGGATTCTTGCGCGATGCCATGTGCGGGGAACCTCGCCCTCCCCTACTATCAGTTCGAAAAGAAGCACCTCCAGTCGGTCATAGTCGATGTTCGCCTCTGGGAAAAAGCGATTGCGCCACATAAGCTCTTCGCGCAATGTCTCCCATTGCAGGAGGCGGTTCGTTTCGGCGGGATAAGCGGGCTCGAACCTCTCTCTAACTATCTCGCCGTCGTTCAATATTTCCGCTAGAAGATCCTTTGCGCGAGGATCATCCATCCGTGAATGATCGAACATGCCCCAGTCCGTGCGAAACCACTCGACAAGCAGCTTACCCTCTGCGTCGGTCTTGTAAGCGCTTATCAAAAGCTCAAGGTAGTCCGAAAGTGCAGCCGGGTTCACAATCGGAATCTGGTCCGATTCACAATACGAGCATTTTCCGATTTCGGTCGAAAGCAGCGGAATGATGTTATTGCGGAGTCCACGATCCCCAAAGCAGGTTGCGCAGCAGTTCATCGGGCTCACGCGCTGTGGGCAAAATAATCGGCCAATGTCTCAATGTGATGGTTCATTGATAGCTTCTTGACGTAGCCCAGGCCCGGGTAATGCCCTTCCTCATGGAGTGCCCGAAACTCCTTAATTGCTTTAGTATCGAGAACTTTTGATCCAGGTGCGTCAACGATCGCCATCATCTTCGCAAGCGCCTCCGCGAATTTCCCTGCAGGATCCTTCGGTGTCGCCTGCTGGTTTGATTTGAAGTGGTAAATAAACATCATGTCGTCCTGTTCGTGATCAATGAAAGTCAGGTGGATCGCGACTGCATACGCCGGACCGCCGCTTTCACTAAATTCGTCACCAACAATCAAGAAATCACCAAAACCATCCATGCCTTCTTCTGAAAAAGTGGCATGAAGATCGGAGAATGGTTCTAAATTCGGGTAATCGCTGTTGCGCTTTTGGCGCTTGAATCCATCCTTGACCAGAACCCGGAAGGCGCCTTTGAAGTGCTTTTGATACAGCTTCATAGAAAGATTGTCTAGGAACACGTGACGATTGTTCTTTGTGAATTCGCCGAGGCTCTCCGCGAGAGACTTGGGCGCACCGAAGCCAGCGTGAATGAACACAGGATTATGCGCTTTGTGGTTTTCATAACATTCGAGGGCTTCTTTTAATGTCGTCTCCTGTTTGAGGAGGATACCGGCCGATATAGATGGAAGTTCCAGATACGCTCCGTTTAATAACTCTGTCAAGGAGTCCCCGGCTCCGGATAAATCACCGTGGTGAGGGTTCACGATCACGATCGCTTGGCCGTGAGCCGCGACCACTGCGTCAAGCGCCTTGTTCAAGCCTGTCAAAGTCTCACGCACAGGCTCAATAATGGGCCGAAATCCGGAGGTCGCCATGAGAGGCGCCATTTCCTTGACCGTGATCAGGTCGTACTGCTTACCTCGAAGATATGGATGGTACATGCGCCTATGTCCATGCCATGGCGGTTTCCAGAGGGGTATTTACGGCCGCAACGAGGCGGGCGTGATCTGATCTACGCAGCGGAACGGACAGCGCTGCGGAATGAAGTGAGCGCGGGAGGTGGGCGACGAGATCGGAAAGCGGAAGCAGGTTACGGGTCTTTTTGAGCACCTGGACCATGGCGTCGTGCGTTTTCCGCGCATCGAGTTGTATAAATAACTCACCGAGGGCAGCGCTTAGCTTGGTATTTGGCACCACTGGAATCGGGACACCGAGGCGCTGAAGAATTAATCGCGCCTCGTCGGTCCGCACGCATTCAAAGATCGCGACAGGCGATGTCCAATCCGGCCGATCCGCTGCTTCGCGTACGGTCGTGATTTGCTGTCGAGAGTTGAGCCGCAAAATCCCTACGTCGGACGGGGTCAGACGAGCAACCGAATCGGCGTGATTGTCGGCGCCAATTACGTACACTTGCGCGAAAACCCTCGAATATGCCGCGATTTGCTTTTCCAACCTAACGAGTGAATCGCGTTCGGATTTCACCTCGTAAACAGTTGACGTACCGTTCAGAATTGCGATGTCGGCCTTACACTCGCCGACGCGGAACTCATTGAGCATCGAGGCCGTATTGAGAGAGTGCTTGCCAAGCAGGATGTTATGCGTGAGGGCTGTCTTGTAAATGTACTCATCCCTGCAACCTTCACGCTTAAGCAACGAGAAAGCGGCATCAAAGACCGCCGACACACGCTGGGATCTAGATATTGATGTCGACAGCCGCGATTCGCTGACCAGTCTTGTGAAAAGCGGCGATTTGCCTCTCCGCGCCATCTCGCGGATTACGCTCGATGAGAACATCCGAGAAATCGTTGCCAATCGCGCTGGGGCTAAATCGCTCATCGTTTCTCAGCCAAAACCCGTCGGCTCACTCCATTATGCGAGATTATAGTCACGCAGCCATCCGCTTCCGTATTGATCATTGTGGCCGGGGGATCACGACGGTAATTAAGTCTCCCAAAAGGGGTTCGTTGTTGCATTTGCGCGAAGCGCGGCTGCCTCGATATTCGAAAATGCAGGTCCTTCGACTGCGCCGCTGCGCGGCTCCGCTCAGGATGACAGGCTAGTCGTAGTATTCGAGGCCTAAGTGGGTGATCAGGTCTTCGCCCATGATGTGGCGCAACGTGTTTTTTAGTTTCATCGACTGGATGAAGAGGTCGTGTTCGGGGTAGAGACCGGGGGCTGATTGCGGGCTTTTGAAGAAGAAGCTTAGCCACTCCTGGATGCCTATGTTGCTGAGTTCCGGCGTGCGTTTGGCTAAGTCTAAGAACAAGACCAGGTCGAGGGCTAAGGGGGCGGCGAGGATGGAGTCTCGGCAGAGGAAGTCGACTTTGATCTGCATCGGATAGCCCAGCCAGCCGAAGATGTCGATGTTATCCCAGCCTTCTTTGTTGTCGCCGCGGGGCGGATAGTAGTTGATGCGGACCTTGTGGTAGATGTTGCCGTATAAGTCAGGGTACTTATCGGGCTGGAGGATGTAATCGAGCACGCCGAGCTTCGATTCTTCTTTGGTCTTGAAGGACTCGGGGTCGTCGAGGACTTCGCCGTCGCGGTTGCCGAGGATGTTGGTGGAGTACCAGCCGGCTACTCCTAACATGCGGGCTTTGAAGGCGGGGGCGAGGACGGTCTTGAGGAGGGTCTGGCCGGTTTTGAAGTCCTTGCCGCAGATGGGGGCGCCGGTCTGGCGGGAGAGCTCGATCATGCAGGGCAGGTCGACGGTGAGGTTGGGCGCGCCGTTGGCGAAGGGGACGCCTTCTTTGAGGGCGGCATAGGCGTAGATCTGGGAGGGGGCGATGGCGGGGTCGTTGTCGACGAGGGCTTTTTCGAAGGACTCGACGGTGGCGTGGCAGGGGGCGGGGTCCAAAAATATTTCAGTAGACCCGCACCAGATGACAACGACGCGGTCGACCTGGGACTTGAATTTCTGGATGTCGGAGCGAAGTTGCTGGGCGAGGTCGCACTTACTCTTGCCGGTCTTGACGTTGGTTCCGTTGAGGCGCTTGACGTAGTACTGGTCAAAGACGGCGGGCATGGGCTGAATGGCTTCAAGGAAGGGCTTGATGCTGGCCAGGTGGTCGCGGTCGAGGACGGCGGCGTGGATGGCGGCTTCGAACATGTTTTCGGGGAAGATGTCCCACCCGGTGAAGACGATGTCGTCGATGTCGGCGAGGGGGACGAATTCTTTGATGAGGGGGGTGCGGTTGTCGGTGCGCTTGCCTAAGCGGATGGTCCCCATTTGGGTGACGGAGCCGATGGGCTTGGCGAGTCCTTTGCGGACGGCTTCGACGCCTGCAATGAGGGTGGTGGCGACGGCGCCCATGCCGACGGTCATGACTCCGAGCTTGCCTTTGGCGGGTTGAATTGCAGACCCTTTAGTCCCTGCCATTTCTTTCACTGCCTTTCGTGGTTAGGAAAAAGTGCGTGATGCCAAACAGGTAGTCTCTCGCTTATGGGGTGGAATGGCAAGGCAGGGTACAGGGTACAGGGTGCGGGGCGCTCGAACATTACCACCCCGGCTAGGCTTCTTCGGGGCGGACGCGGTTGCGCCAGTGGGTCCAAAGGAACCAGATTATGGCGGCGAGGAGGAGGAGTTCGACGCCGAGGTGGAAGCGGTGGAACCAGGCTTTGAAGCGGGGGTCGGAGTCCCAGGCCTGGCCGAGTTTCAAACCGGCGTAGGCGAGGACGAAGCACCAGGGCCAGGAGCCGAGGAAGGTATAGAGGTGGAAGCGGAGCTGCGGCATTTTGGCGATGCCGGCGGGAAGCGCGATGAAGGTGCGGACGACGGGCATGAGGCGGGCGAGGAAGACGGTGATGGAGCCGTAGCGGGCGAAGAAGTGCTCGGCGCGGTCGAGGTCGTGGTGGTCGAGGAGGACGAAGCGGCCCCAGCGGGCGATGACGGGGCGGCCGCCCCATGCGCCGATCCAGTAGGCGAGTGCGGAGCCGAGGTTGCAGCCGATGGCTCCGGCGGTGGCGACCCAGAAGAGGCTGAGGCGGCCGGTGTGGACCAGGTATCCGGCGAAGGGCATGATGATTTCGCTGGGGAGGGGGATGCAGGCGGACTCGATGGCCATGAGGAGGGCGACGCCAGCGTAGCCGGAGGCGGAGATGACGGCGATGATGAACTGCGCCAGGGCGGCGAGGATTTTTTCGGACATGCGAGAGTGAGTTTACAGCCTCTTGCGGGCTTCGCACCGTCGAAATGCGGGCGCTTTCGGCTCGCCGAGACAATTCATTGTCGTGCAATGCGGCGCTACAGATTTGGAATGCTCGCTGAGAGTGACGCTCCTTCTTAACCTTGTCGCACAGTGCGGCGTTCGATGCGTTTTTCGTAGCGGCTGCCCTGAAGGATGCGCTTGACGTAGATGCCTGGGGTGACGATGTGGCCGGGGTCGAGGGCGCCTGTTTCGACGAGTTCTTCGACTTCAGCGATGGTGATACGGGCGGCGGTGGCCATCATGGGGTTGAAATTGCGGGCGGTCTTTCTATAGACGAGGTTGCCGGCGCGGTCGCCTTTCCAGGCTTTGACAAGGGCGAAGTCGGCGCGGAGCCAGGATTCGAGGAGGTAAGGGCGGCCGTCGAAGGTGCGGGTTTCTTTGCCTTCGGCGACCAGGGTGCCGGCTCCGGCGGGGGTGAAGAAGGCGGGGATGCCTGCTCCGCCTGCGCGAATGCGTTCGGCGAGGGTGCCCTGCGGGATCAGGCGGAGGTCGAGTTCACCTTTGATGACTTTTTCTTCGAGGAGTTTGTTTTCGCCGACGTAGCTGCCGGTGTGGGAGGCGATCATGCCGGCTTCGAGCATGAGGCCCATGCCGAAGCCGTCGATGCCCATGTTGTTGGAGATGGTGTGGAGGCCGGTGAGGCCACGGCGGCGATTTTCCTGGACGAGGGCGAGGATGAGGTTTTCGGGGATGCCGCAGAGGCCGAATCCGCCGAGCATAAGGGTGGCGCCGGAAGGGATGTCGGCTACGGCGGCTTCGGCGGTGGGGAAGACTTTATTCACGGGCGGGCGGCTCCGGCATTGGGGTGACGGAGAAGGATATCTGGAAGGCCGGCGATTGCACCAGGGGGGTGGGAGCAAAGTGAGCATGAACGATGCGGCTGCCGGCAAACAACCCGAATGGGGTCAGCATGGAGAAAAGATGCGCCAGCCGAAGCAGGTTCTGGTGATTCCGGCTGGCTGTGGATTCAGAATAAGCAGCCGGGCATGGCTCGCGAGAGAAAGGCGTGCCGTGTAACCATTGGACCCATGCATTCTTTTCCTATGGCCACTCTGATCGCACTGCAGAGCTTCGTTGTGTTGTTCGTGGCTTTTCACAACTGGGTTCCGCTGGGAACACTGAATAACGTGAAGGGCGTACGAATCGAGTTTCCTACCGGCAAACTTCTCATGACCACGGTCGTCAATCTCACGCCTATGGTGATCGGACTAACTCTTAGCCTTTTCTACTTTGTCACGGGGCGCCCCGGCTGGGTCTTCTGGTGGCTCTGGATCACGTACGGACTCGCGTGCTACGGCTCGCTCACGGCGTGGTGGATTCCGTATCTGCTTCGCCCGGAGCCCGAGCGGGCCGCCCGTTATCGAACGATGTACGCAGGCACACATGCTTTCCTGCCGGAGAGGCATGGTATCCGGCCGAACACGCTGCATGTGCTTTTTGACGCGGTGACCGTCGCGATCCTCGTGGACCTGGCGATACTGGCGGCACGGACTGCGTGACTTTTCGCTGCTTCCACGCTACGCCCCGGTTCACGGTTTCGATCGGCACTAATATACCTGACTGACGACGAATCCAACCCTTCCTAGACCGCTGTTTCCCCCACCTTGCCGGTCAGTTCTGCGTACGTCAGGCGCTTCCCTGCGATCTGCGATACTGCCAGCATGAAACGGTCTGAATCGTCCAGCGGGTTATCCCGCGTGGCGCGATTGTTGTAACGAAAAGCCTGCTCATCAGCATACGAGTCAAGGTGGAAAGGCTCAACGGCCACATAGGTTCCGCTGAGAGTCCGCTTGAGCAAAGACCAGAAGTTTTCAATGCCCTGAGTGTGGACTTCGCCGCGAACGTACTCTTCCATGTGATTCACGGTCTCGTGAACGAACTGCTGAAACTTCAGATTGTCGTAGCCGTAGTGCTGATCCGAGTACACAGTGCCAGCGCCCTGTACCTGGCGAAGAATTTCGTTCTGCAAAGTCTCCCGCTTCACGTTCGGAATCACTTTGGTCCGGACCTCGCGGGTGTCCCGATCCAGCATTCCCATCACTACGGTTTTGTGGTCGCCATGACCGTGCAGGGCAGTCTGGAGCCGAGCGCGACGATTGGCGTGCATGTTCTTTGGCTTGCCACCTACGAAAGTCTCATCGACCTCTACGGGGCCGCCAGTGCTGCCCAGTTTGCGCAGTGAGTGATTCTTCATCGCAAGACGGATGCGGTGAAGCATGAACCACGCGGTCTTTTGGGTGACGCCAAGATCGCGGGATAGTTCGTAGCTGGAGACGCCATTCTTGCAGTTGGAGAGCAGCCACATCGCCGGAAACCACTTGTCCAGACCGATGGGAGAATCTTCCAGGACAGTGCCGACCTTGAGCGAAAACTTCTGCTTCGGGTGCTTCACGGAGCAGTAGTAGAGCTTCGCGTTCGCCAGCCATGCGACCTTTTCCGAGCCACAGCGGGGGCAGCGGACAATTCCGTCCAGCCAGCGAACCGAAATCATGAAATTTCGACAGTTCTCATCGCTGGTAAAGTACTGAATCGCTTGTTGTAGTGTCTTAGGCGGCTTCATAGTGACTGAAGAATAGCAAGTATTCTCACTTCAGTCAAGTATATTATTGCCTTTCGATCTTATTGAATGAACGCAATGTCGCGGCGGAGCGACGGTTGGCAGCGAACTTCAAGGCGCCTTGAAAAAATCAACGAGGCCGCCTAACCAACATCTGACAGGAGGCCTCGTTGTCCGAGGAGAGTTGCTGTGTGAGAAGCCCGCCGGGACCTCTCACGCTCTATTTGGACCCGTCGTTGATACCAAAGTTGCGGAATCTGGAGATTTTTTAACCCTTGTGGCTTCAATGGCTTGCGGAAGGGACTGATGTACTGGTGGCTTTATGCCGATAGAGCGAATGCTGTTCATTCGCGGACTGCTGGTGGTGCGATCCAGTGTTGTGCCTGGAAACACGATCCGGCCTGGAAAAGGTGGAGTTTCTTCCGCATGCTTGATGCGATTGTGATTTGCGTGTTTCTTGCCATGGTGCTGACGCCTGCTGTGGTTGCCGCCCGCTGTGGCGAAGGTCCCAACACGAGCAAGTAATCACGAGTTGGTTCCCGCCGGGCGGCCGAACGTGTTTCCTTCGTGACGGGCGCCACGGTGCCGCTCTCGAAGTCGGCCTTCGCCTTCGCGCCCCTATCGAATAGACTGAGGTCTGACTATGTGAGGGCTTGAAGATGCTTGTCGTGATGAAGGCGCAGGCGACAAAAGAAGAAATTCAGGCGGTCTGCGAACATATCGAGTCGCTGGGGTATCGCGCCCATCCGCTGCCTGGGGCGCAACGCACCGCGATCGGGATCACCGGGAACCAGGGCGAGGTGGATCGCGGAAACATCGAGGAACTGGCGGGGGTTGCGGAGGTCATCCGCGTTTCGAAGCCCTACAAACTGGTGAGCCGTGACGTGAAGGAAGAGGACACGGTTATCCGATTCGCGGGGACCGATGCGACGTTTGGCGGCGCGCGGCTGGCGATGATTGCCGGGCCGTGCTCCATTGAGTCGCGAGAACAGGCTTTCGCGATTGCGGAGCAGGTGGCGCTGGCGGGGGCGCAGTTCTTCCGGGGCGGAGCGTACAAGCCGCGGACTTCCCCCTACGCATTTCAGGGGCTGGGTGAAGAGGCGCTGAAGATCATGGCGGAGATTCGCGAGCGCTTTGGTCTGCGGATCGTGACGGAGGCCATCGATCACGACTCTCTGGAACTGGTCGCGGAGTATGCGGACGTGATCCAGATTGGCGCCCGGAACATGCAGAACTTTTCGCTGCTGAAGGCGGCGGGGAAAAAGCGCAAGCCGGTGCTGCTGAAACGAGGACTGGCCGCGACGTTGGATGAGTTTCTGATGGCGGCCGAGTACATCATGAGCGAGGGTAATTATCAGGTGATTCTTTGTGAGCGCGGGGTGCGGACGTTCGCGGATCACACTCGCAATACTCTGGATCTGAGCATCGTGCCGGCAGTACAGCGGCTGAGCCACCTGCCGATACTGGTTGATCCGAGCCATGGGACCGGGCAGCGCAACAAGGTGCTTCCGATGGCGCGGGCCGCAGTGGCTGTGGGCGCGGACGGGATCATCGTCGAGGTGCACAACCAGCCGGATAAGGCGCTGTCGGACGGGATGCAGTCGATATTGCCGGAACAGTTCGTGCAGCTGATGGATGAGTGCTCACAGATTGCGGCGGTGTTGCATCGCAAGGTTCCTCGGGGGATTCATGTCGAGGAGGGCGCGAGCGTGGTTTCGGCGCATTAGAGTCGATCCCCTTGTCCCTTGCAAGCCGGTCCATGGCGGAATTGGTCGCGGCACCCGGACGAGTATTCTAGACGCGCGCATGGATTCAGGCAGGAATTTGGCACAGGAGAGTCACGCCGGGGCTAAAGCCGGACTTATTTCGCATGCCTTGTTGGCATGGCTGAAGTCATGCCCTAACACAAGGCGCCCTGACACAAGGCGCCCTGACACAAAACATCTGATCTCGGTAACCGGAAAGGCCTGCGCTCTCGCGCTGCTCCTCGGGCTATTCGTCGTGGCTGGATGCCGGCGCAGGCATTTTCCCCAATACCCTTCCGATTTTCGCGAGTACGCCTGGGTCACGAATGGTGGGGGGAACTCCGTGACCGTGCTCGATCTGGTGCACATGACAACGGCGGCGACGATCCCGGTCGGAGCCGAACCCACGCAAATTGCGACAAGCCCGACGCGGAATGAGGTTTACGTCGTTAATTCGGGAAGCGCCTCGGTAAGTGTAATCGACGCGGTTACAAATCGAGTGGTCGCGACGATTCCAGTTCACCGCGAGCCGTCGTCGATTGACGTCGAGAACCAGGGGGGGCGGGGATACGTGGCGAACGCCGGTTCGAATAACGTGTCGGTGCTCGATCTGGCGAAGAGGCGCGAGATTGCCGCGGTTGGCGTGGGCGAGTCGCCGGGGCTGGTGCGGGTTTCGCCGGACGGCGCAACGCTGGTGGTAACGAACCGCGGCGGCGGCAGCGTGAGTGTCATCGATGGCCGTCAGCTAAAGGTACGGGCGGTTTTCAGCGGATGCCAGGGAGCGTCGGACGCCGTGATTCTTCCGGACTCGTCGAAAACTTTTGTTGCCTGCACAGGCGGCCATCAGGTGATGGCGATTGGCCTGGCTCGCCCTCTGAGCCAGAATCCTGTGGAGCATGCGGATCATCTGCTGGCGCTGCTGGATGTGGGGCCATCGCCGGTGCATCTGGCTTTGAAGCCGGACGGCGGGGAAATCTTCGTGTCGAACTTCGGCAGCGATACGATCTCTGAGATCGCGACGGGCGCAAATGAGGTAGGCGGAGCTTATCTGATGGGAGCGAAGCCTTCGGGCGGCGTGGTGAGCGCGGATAACTCCACGCTGTGGGTGAGCAACAGCGGTGACAATACGGTAGCCGCATATTCGATCGACGATGGGCAACGCATCAACACCGTGCAGGTGGGCGATGGGCCAGGACCGCTCGCGCTCTCCGGAAATGGATTCCTTCTGGTGGCGGTCGATGAGCGGGCCGGGGATATCTCGGTGGTGCGGACTATCAGCTACACTCCGCGGGGGCAACCAATCACGGGATCGCTGTTTACGGTATTTGCGGCGGGGAAAGGACCGAATGCGATTGCTGTGAAGAGCTTTAAGGTGCGAGCCGGTAGCCCATAGCCTGGAGCCAGGAGCAGGATGCTGCGAGCCATTAGCTCTTGGCCAATCCAACTTTGGATCTGCGCCAGACGATGGCGAGCTCTTCGCGATCCAGGATTTTGCGGACTTGCAGGCGTGCGTGGTTGGACCAGGGGCCGACGGGATCGAGCTTCACGTAGGCGATCCAGTGCCGTAGTGCGCGGCGGCGTTCGTTGCTGCGCTCGTGGGCGAGAGCGAGGTTGTAATGGGCGTCGGCGTAGCCGGGCGAGAGGCGAATCGCAGCCTTGTAGGCTTCGATGGCTTCGGGCAGCCGCTGGAGTTCGTCGAGCGCGTTGCCCAGATCGAAGAAGGCCAGAGCATAGTCGGGATTCACGACAGTGGCGCGACGGTAGAGTTGCTCCGCCCGCTCGAACTGGCGCTGGTTATAGAGGATAGTTCCGAGATTGATGGCGGCGGGCGCATGTTCGCCGAGTGAGAGCGTCTCTTCGTAGAGCGCGGCAGCTTCGGCGATCTTGCCCTGCTCTTCGCAACGGACGCCCTGGAAAAAGAGGACGCCGATCTGGTGTTGAATCTGAGCAGGGGAAGGAGCTTCGTCTTCGACGATGGCCAGGCGCGAACCGCCGCCTTCGAAATCGAACTCGAACTGGCCGGCGATCGGATCCATCGTGGTGCCGAGATGGCGAAAAACGAGACGAGGTCCGCGTTTGGCGACGCCGGCTTCGAGGAGTGGATTGGGAATTCCGGAAACCGCCTTCATGGCCTCAACGCTGGCGCTGATGTTCGAAGCGGAAATTCGCTGAGCGCGCAGATCGCGAAGTTTTCGAAGCTGGACGAGATCCTGGAAGCCGTAGTCGGCAGCGATGGCGATGAGTCCAGCTCTCTCCCACGAGCTGAGGTGCCGGGAGGAGATGCGCAATATGCGAAGTACATCCTGGCGGCTATATCGATTCACTGGGGCGGAACACCGCTCCTGATGTTCCTCACGATTATCCCAGGGTCAGGTGATGGGAGCAAGGGCGAGGACGCGAAAATCAGTGGATAATACGGTACGAAAAAGGTACGTACCTCGCTGGATTCATCGCGAGGAAAGAAAAAGGCAGGATAGAGAGTCAGACAGTGGGTGTGGAGCGCTGCGCGCTGCGCCTGCGTTCGTCGATGACGATGGTCTCTGCGAGGCGATCCTGGGCGCACATGCGATTCGCGCTCCAGAAAAACTGCAGGAAGCCGAGGCCGCCCTCCAGCACTGCGGCCCCGTAGCCGAGCGACCGCTCGATGGATTGCCAGAGGCCCAGACGAGGGCTGTTGAGCGAGACGGCACGGGTGCGCGCGACCCATTTGCCTGGAGTGCGTCCGTTTCCGAGGAAGTTGAAGAGGCCGAAATAGAGCAGGGCGAAGGCGATGTTGCCGGGCTCGTGAAAATCCCAGACAACGTGAACTGATTGCTGGTGGAGCACCTTGACGCGCCACAGAATTTCGATCGGCGCCCAGAGGATGACGGCCAGCAGGAGGTCGATGGTGTAGCCGAGAAGACGTTGCCAGAAGGTGGCGAGCGCGAGGCCTTCGAGGTCTTTTGAGCGCGCTGATTCGTGGGCATGAAAGCGTTGGGGACGGGAGGTGGCGTGGCTTTTTTGGGTGATAGTGGACACGGGCGTGATGGTGATGAGGGTACCACGGTGGACAGCGTTCATTTGTCGGCGATCCGCGATCGGACAAAACTTCGCTCCGGCATTTCCGATTGCGGGGGATAGACTGCGCACTCCGCGGCCGTCTCTATTCTATGAGGATTGCGCAGCGGGCCCGGTCAGTTCCCCTGCCCGCCGGCGCCACCGGCCGAGGGCGTGGCTGGCGGCGTCGCAGACGGAGCGGCGCGGATGAGCACGGCGGTGCGCGGGAAGGTAAAGGTGCCGCCCGCGTCGTCGATGACGTTGATCTGGCAGATGTAGGTTCCGGGTTTCAGGCTGTCGAGCGGCACGTCGAATTGGAACGCGACGGCGTCGCGCGTTGGAACGTTGAGCTCCGTGGCCTGTACGAGTGGCGTTTCGAAGGCCTTTGCTGAGCCGGAAAGAAACTCGATGCTGGTCATCACGCGGACTGACTGCAGGGCGTTCTTGTCGGTTTTCGCGGGCGGGGTTGCGCCGGCGGCCGGGGCAGCCGTGATTGCGTGGGCGGGATCGTAGACCTCGTAGAGCAGATACATGTGCTGATCCTGGCGGAAAACGTGAGGCAGGTTCGGGACTAACTGCTGACCGTCGCGGACCAACGGGCTGTCCTGCTTTTTGCCCGCGGGCATGCGCTGGCTGGCCAGGACGACGGAGCTCATCTTGAGGGGGACTTTCTTCAGGTCGGGGACGGTGAGGTCGGTTTCGAAGGAGCCCATGCGGCCGGTCACGTTTTCGCGCACGACAAACTTGACGTGATACTTGCCGACGGGCAGGCTGAAGCCGGTGGTGTATTGCACGTTTTTCTGCTGGACCTGTTGGGACTGATCGATAGCGAGCTTGACGGTATCGCGGATGTCGCCGATGTCGTGACCGGCGGTGTCGCGGACCTGGCCAATGATGTCGAGTGTCGCCTTGTCGCGGTCGCCACCCTTGACGAACGGGATCTGCGAGCCGGGAACGACGAGGGACATGGGCACGAAGAAGCGGTTGTCGCCGGTGCGGAAATAGAGGGCCTGGAGATAGACGGCCATATCGGTCGCGGGCAGATCGCTGGCGAGCTCTTCTTCGAGCTGACGCTCGCGCTCGTCTTTGGTGGCGTGCTGGTAATCGGCTGCGGCGTAGTAGCCTGGGCGGTACTCGAGCTTCACATCGCCGCGATCGATCTTGATCGTGAGCCGGCGATAGCGGCCGTCGCGGCGCAGGTCGGTGGAGTGATAGCCGATGACGTAATAAGCGGAGGTGTCGCGCTGGATGCGGTCGAAGGCCGGAGAGAAGTCGTTTGAGTCGAAGAAGGCTTTGCCGCCGGTGTCGGACGAGAGCGTGGCCATGACTTCCTGGGTGTTGAAATTGGAGTCGAGGTTATTCTGCAGGGCTGCGCCGTTGAAAGAATTTGCGCCTCGGAGGTTGCCGGTGGTGGCGTCGCCGAGGGGCGAGATGGCCTGGAGGCCGCGCGCATCCACACTGTAGATAGAAACGTTGGCGCGCACGGCGGAGTTGATGGCCGCGTGCAGGGACGCCTGGTTTTCGATGCCGTCGCGCTGGATTCCGCCTGAGAAATAGAGCAGGGACTTTTTCTCGTTGAGATAGCCCAGCGACTTGGAGATCTCTTCGATGGCGAAGAGCTCGCGGTCGGTGTTGATGTCGTTGTATTCGGACTCGTCGGGGGTGAAGGAGCTGGCGTCTTCAACCTGATTACTGGTGCTGGTGGAGCCGAGCGCGTAGCCAGCGCCCTGCGGGCCGCTGTAGGCGTTGATGGCTTTAAGCAGCAGGTCTTTGCTCGCGGTGAAGTCCTGATCGAGCGAGAGGGTTGCGTCGAGCGACACAACGGCGACCAGGTCGGCGGGGTGCATCTGCTTGCTGATGTAGTTGCGGGCCGCGTCTTGAGCGCGGTCGAGATCGTCGGACTGCATCGAGGTGATGTCGAAGAACATGACGATGAGGCGATGATTGCGCAGTTCCTCCTGGGTCGCGATGCCGGACTTCGCGCCGAAGACGCCGTTGGGCGCGGAGGCGTTGATGGTGGCTTCGTTGAGTGCCGCGGCCTGGTCGACGCTCTCAAAGTCGAAGCTGGCGATATGCTGCGGCTTGCCGTCTTCGGTGATGGTGAAATCTTTTTCGGTAAGTCCCTTCACGACCTGGCCGTTTTTTTTGTCGCGGACGACGATGTTGGTGAGGACGAGGTCGCTGTTGACCTTTAGGGTGAAGGTGGAGCTGGTGGTGTTGGGACGTTGCTGGGTTTGATCCTGTGGCCGGGCGGATGCCAGCAGAGCCAGGCCTGCGATGACGGCGATCGTTGCAGAGTGGCGGCTTCTCATATGTTTCGCCTAAAACCTGTACCGGCCCATGAACGTGAACGAGCGCATACCACCTGTGGAGGTGACCTCGCCGTAGGTGGCGGAGCCAAGGGTAGAGTCGACGCCGGAATACTGCACCATATTGAAGACGTTGTCGGCGGTGGCGCGCATCTCGAAGGTTTTGGTATCGCCGAAACGAAGGCTCTTCGAGGCGGACATATCGACGGAGAGCGTGCCCGGACCGGGGATGCTGAGGCGCGAGGCGGTTCCATAGACGCCGGCTGGGGGCGCAAATGCGTCCTTGTTGAACCAGTTGTTCAGCGACCCGCCTCCGGCGGTGAGCGAAACTCCAGGGACGCGGTCGGGACGCAGTGAATTCGTGGTGCCGCGCGAGACGTCTTCGACACTGGCCTCGTAATGCGGGGTGAGAGGATTGCCGGTTGCGATCGAATAGCTCCCGGAGAAATTCATATTGGCCAGCGCGTGGCCCACCCAGCCGGTGGTCAGCAGATGGGTGTCGGGTCCGAAAGGCAACTCATAAACGAAACTTCCGCTGACCCGATGCCGCACGTCGAAGCTGGAGTTCGATTCTTCCGCGAGGATGTCCTGCCAGTTCTGAGCAATGCTGGTGCTGGTGCCACCGTTACCGCCGATGGTCGACGCGTCGTCGATCGAATGCGAATACGTGTAAGTGGCCTGCAGAGAGATGCCGCCGCTCATCCGCTTCCGCGCGCTGAAGGTGAGCGCGTTGTAATTCGAAAACGCCACCGAATCCTCGTAGTCGTAAAACACGCCGCTCAGCGAGGTGGTTGCACTGCGCCCCGGCGCGTCGATAACGTCGAGCCGTGTGCCCTTCGATCCGTTGTAGCCGAGGTTGAGCAGGATGTTCCATGGCAGAGTGCGTTGCAGGTTCAGGTTCCACACCTGCACGTACGGCAGACGATAGTTCTTGTTGACTGAGTAATTGCCTTCCGCCTGGGGCGCCGGAAATCCGTCGGCGAGACAGAAGGGTGAACATCCGAACACGCTGGCGCCAGTCCCGGCGGTGCTGATGACGTTGCTCTGCACATCGGCAAAGGGCGGCTCGAAGGCGAAGTTCTGCACGAACTTCACATACTGGCCGACGGTGTAGTTGATCCCATAGCCGCCCCGGACGACTGTGTCTTTAAAGGGGTGAGAAGCAAATCCGATGCGCGGGGAAAAATTATTCTTCTCGGGATAAATGAGGTCGCGCGGATACTTGCCGGTGAAGGGACCTACGCTGTTCGGGGTAACAGTCGCAACGGATGCGAAATCGTCGCCCGTGTCGAGCGTGGCAAGGCGGTCGTTCCTCTCGGAATACGGCGAGTAGTAGTCGTAGCGCAATCCGAAGAGGAAGGTGAGGCTTTTGGTGGCACGCCAGTCATCCTGCGCGTAGCCGTCCATCTCGTTCTGCCGAAGATGGGCCTCCTGGTAGGCGGCCTGCAGGGTCGTCTCCTGTGGCAAACCCAAAAGCAGGTCGGCGAGCGAGGATCCGCTCTGCGCAAGGCCGTTCACTCCGGTGTTGCCCGTCCCGCTGGTTCCGCTCGAACCGGGCTGCTGCGTGAAGAGCCCTGTGAAAACATAGGTTCCGGTCGAGTTGGTGTTGCCGATCAGGTCGTCAAAGACGCGGCGCAGATCGCCGCCGAAGCGGAGGTTGTGTTTGCCGTGAACCCACGCGAGCTGCTCGCCCAGGCCGACGGTTTCCGCGAGCTGAAAGCTGGGCTGCTGTTCGCTCAGGCCGCTGAACTGGTTCAGCGTAACGCTGGGCAGACCCCAAAGAGGCGGTGAATTGGGAAGCCCTGCCAGGCCCAGCTGCGGCGCAATGTCGTTGATGTAACTGAAATAGTTACTTACCTGGGTATGCGTCTGGTTCCAGGTCCCGGTAAGGTTGCTGGTCAGCCTTCCCTTGCCAATCGAGTACCCCAGTTGCAGTGAGTACTGGTGCGTCTGGTTCTTGCCGCCCAGGTCGGGAAACAGATTCAGGCTGTCGGAAGCCGAGTGGCTGTAATTGAAATTCGCACTCATGCTTTGCGTGATGCCCGGGTTGCCCTGGCCGAGAAACTGCCGCGCCATGCGCATCATGCCATTGGCGCCCCCCGCGTTTTTGCCAAAACTATGGTTGTAGCGGACCCCCGCCTGGGTGCTGTTGGTCGTCGCTGAAGTAAGGCGCTGGTAATTTTCGTTCTGACCGGGCAGATTGGGGAGCGGCTCGTAGTTCAACAGCGCGGTCGCCTGCGGCTGGATCTCGCTGGCCGGGATGCATTGCGAGCTGGGATTGCCGGCGTCGGGTCCGGTTGTGCATGGGCCATACGGCAGCCCGGTGCTGGGATCGTAAATGGTGATTTTGGTCCCGCCGGGTGTGGTGAGGCCGGTGAAGTCGCCGCTCCTCTCCGCGATGGTCGGAACCGTTCCGTATTCATCAAACGGCGAAGAGGAGCGCGTGCCCGATAGCGTAAAGAAAAGAAAATCGTTTTTGTCGTTCGTGAGAATTTTTGGAATAAAGGGCGCCGAGAGGAAGGTGAGGCCGAAGCGGTTCGACGAATACGCTGGTTGCGAAATGGCCTGACCGCGCAATGCGAAGTCCTCGGCATTGAGCGCGCCGTTGCCGCCATTCCAGAAGATGGCCCCGTGCGGCTGGTTGGGTTTGAAGTTCCGGAAGTTGCCCCGCATTCCGCCTCCACCACCGCGGCCGCCTCCGCCGCCGAAACCACCACCGCCGAACCCTCCGCCGCCGCCAAAGCCACCTCCGCCCGGACCGCCACCGCCGGGGCCTCCTTGCCCACCCTGGCCATTGCCGCTCAGGGACTGGTTCAGTTCGGCGGTATCCTGCATGCGTCCGAAGTCGACGCCGGCAAAAGGATTCGTGGTGCCGGTTTGGCCGTTGACGGCCACCGATTCACCGGAAGAAAAATCCGAATTGCCGGCCATCGATGGCAGAGCGGCGCCGGAGACTTCGCCGCCGCCTCCAGCCTGGATCAAATCGGATGCTGCGCCGAGCAGGTCGAGGCTCTGTGCGCCACCGCCCATGAGCTGGCGCGCCGCGCCGGCAAGATTAGTCTGCTGCTCCTGCTGTTCGGCGCGCGAGGCAAGCATGATGGAGAAGTCGGCGATCTGGTCGTGCGTGGTTGCGTTGAGGACCTCTTCTTTTGTGACCGGGGCGAAGGCGGCCAGTTCGGTCTTTAGGACGTAGCGGCCATTTTGCGGAATCACAAGCGTGTAGCTGCCGGTGACGTCCGTTGTGGTGCTGTATTTTTTTCCGGTGAGCGAATTGCTCGCGGTCACGCTGACGCCGGGGAGCGGGATATTGCCATCCTTCACGCTCCCGTGGATGGTGCCGCCGGTTTGGGCTGGCGCTGGCGAGGAGCTGGCGGGGGCGGTTCCTTGCTGAGCCTCAGGAGCGGGAGTCCTGGCTGGTGATTCGGTTTGCTGTGGTGGCGCTGATTGCGGCGCAGGCTGCCGAACGGGCGGGGCTGTTTGTGCGATCGCGAGCGATCCCGACAGGAGCAGGGAGACAGCAAGAGCGGGCAAGCGCGCGAGTAGCGTCATGGGTTAGTTTTGTTGGGCGTTGGGCTGCTGCGGGGGCGTGGATCCTGTGGGTGTGCCTTCGGGCTGAGGCTGCTTGATCTGAGATCCTGAAGGAGAGCCGGGGCCACCGGGACCATTGCCGAAGCGTCCCTGACCGTGCTCGCCCTGGCCAGGCTGTCGCGGCTCCATGACAACGAGGTTAGTCGCGAGGAAAGAGCCGTCTTTCACCGAGCCATCGGCCCGCAGCACGTCGCCGACTTTAATATCGGGGAAAGTGATGTCCGTCGCGTTTCCGCGCGCTCCTTTGTGGAACGTGGTGTTCTCGTCGACGGCTATGGTTTGGGTGACTTTGTCGGGGCGCTCGATGGTCAGAGTCAGATCTTTAATCGCGGTGATTTTCCCCGCCGTCCAGGTCTTGCCGAAATCCGCCCGCATCTTCTCCATCTGTGCGGCCTGCTCGGGGCTGAGCACCATCACAAACATCGCGCCGACCGTCTTAGCCTGCTCGTCGACGTTTCCGCCCGCAACGATGGTGTCGCCGATGTGGATGTCGGAAATTTTTGCTTCTTCGCGATCCTTGCGGATATGAGTGTTCGGTCCGGTTTCTACTTTGTAGACCTGGTTCTGCTCGTCCTTGATGGTGATCTCGGTGCCGGAGACGGCGGTGACTTTGCCGTGGGCGTTGTTGCCGCCCATCATCATGCCGCCCATGCCCATCCCACCGCCACGGCCGCCCCGCTGCTGAGGCTGGGGCTGATCCTGAGCAGCAAAAGAGGGCGCTGCGCACAGCACTGGCAGGCAGGCGCAGAGAGCAAACGCTGTAAGACGGGACCGGAGAAATCTCATTCGCGTACCCTTCAGAACTGGCCCCTTGCCGAAGTGCGGTGGGGGGATTGCGGGCCGTTCTGATTATGCCCGAATAGACGCGCCCTGGGCCGGAAAGACGCGTTCCGGCGCTGGGCAGAGTGGGCCGAAGCTGGCGACTTAGACGTACATCCCGGTAAAAGGTATTTCGGACGAGGGCCGACGCACGCCAAGCAGGCCTCGGGCCGTCAAGTCACGCCGAAAATGAAACGTTCGCAAAAGTTCGCGCATCGTATGTGCGTCTCCGCTATGGGAGTGGTACTCTGACGGGCAACCCCACACCCGCCGCCTCTCTCCCCCTGGGAAAGGACCAACAAAGGACGGGCCAATGAGCGTACTCACCCCAGCAGTACTCGCCGAGGAATTCTGTCGCGTGCGGAGCCGGAGCCTCGCGCTCTGCGCCCCGCTGACCCCGGAAGACATGATGGTGCAGTCCTCGCCCGATGCCAGCCCTGCCAAGTGGCACCTGGCCCACACAACGTGGTTTTTTGAGACTTTTGTCCTGCGCGAGTTTCGGCCAGGCTATCGGCCTTTTCATCCGGATTTCATCTGGCTCTTCAACAGCTACTACAACGCGGTTTCAGCGCAGCCGGAGAAGAAGCTGCGGGCGTCGTTTTCGCGGCCGACGGCGGAGGAGATCCTTGCCTATCGGCATCACGTGGATGCTGCGATGGAGGATTTCGCCTCGGGCGACATTCCGAAAGAGGCGCGAACCCGCATCGTTCTTGGCCTGAATCATGAACAGCAGCACCAGGAACTGCTGCTGACCGACATCAAAAACGCGTTCTGGAATAACCCGCTGCATCCGGTCTATGCGCCGGGTTCTCATGAGCCGGCTGAGGAGTCGCCTCTTCGCTGGGCCGATTTCCCCGGTGGCCTGTTTGAAATTGGTCACAGTGGCAGTGACTTTTGTTTCGACAACGAAACCCCGCGGCACAAGGTTTATCTGGAGCCGTTTCGGCTCGCATCGCGTCCGGTGAGCTGCGCAGAGTATCTGCGCTTCATCGAGGACGGCGGATACAAGCGTTCCGAACTTTGGCTTGCGGAAGGCTGGAGCACAGTGAACGCGGAACGCTGGAAGGCTCCGCTCTACTGGCGCCGCGATGAGAGCGGAGGCTGGAATGTTTTCACCATGAGCGGCTTGTTCAGCCTGGACGATCTGCTGGCAACGCCGGTGTGCCACATCGGCTACTTTGAGGCCGATGCGTATGCCCGCTGGTCCGGCAATCGCCTGCCCACCGAATCGGAGTGGGAAGTCGCTGCTGCCGGGGCGCCGATCGCTGGAAATCTGATGGAGGCGGAGACGTTTCATCCGCACGCTGGCGGGAGTGCATCACAGTTGCAGCAGGTTTCTATTGAGAACGCGTCCTCAGTGCACGGCTCTGTGGGCCAGCTTTATGGCGACGTTTGGGAGTGGACCAGCAGCGCTTATCTGCCTTACCCGGGCTTCCACCCGCTCCCTGGCGCGCTCGGCGAATATAACGGCAAGTTCATGTGCAACCAGATGGTGCTGCGCGGCGGTTCGGTAGCCACCCCCGCCTCCCACATCCGCGCCACCTATCGCAACTTCTTTCCGGCCTCGACGCGCTGGCAGTTCTCCGGCGTTCGCCTGGCTGCCAACTGACCGGAGGCGCAGTTCCCCATGCACGCAATCTCATCCTTTCCCTGTTTGCCCGAGGCGGTTTCAACGCCGGTGGGTGCCGAGGTTTATCACGGGCTGACCGCGCTGCCCAAGAAACTTTCTCCGTGGCTTTTTTACGATCGGCGGGGCTCAGAGTTATTCGAGGCGATCACCGAACTACCGGAATATTATCTGACGCGCACGGAGCGAGAGATTTTCGCGCAATACGCCGATGAGATTCTCGCGGCGGCAGGCAAGGACCGTCTGGCCATGATCGAGCTGGGAGCGGGCACCGCGGCGAAGACCGGCGTTTTGCTGGCCGCCGCTGTTCGTCGTCAGGAGCGCGTCAGCTATTACCCAATCGACATTTCGGTTTCGGCGCTCGAAGAAGCTCGCACCCGCATTGGTGAGGATTTGCCGCAGGTTGCAGTGCGCCCGATTGTCGCGGATTACACGACGGAACTCGATGAGATTCCTGCACCTGCATGCCGCCGGATGGTGCTTTACATCGGGTCGAGCATCGGCAACTTCGAACCGGACGAGGCAGCGGTTTTGTTGAGAAATGTGCGCGGCCAGCTTGCGCCCGGCGACCTGCTGTTACTGGGCGTCGATCATATTAAGGATCGGGCGACGCTATTGCGGGCCTATAACGACGGAGCCGGAGTGACGGCGGAGTTCAATCGGAACGTGCTCACGCGGATTCAACGGGAGCTGGGGGCGGATTTTCGCCCGCGCCTGTTTCGACATCGCGTTTTGTGGAACGATCGCGAGGCGCGGATCGAAATGCACCTCGAAAGCCTGGTTTCGCAGGAGGTTGCGATCCCGTCGCTGGAGCTGACGGTGGGATTCCGGCGGGGCGAGACAATTCATACCGAGAACAGTTACAAATTCACGCCGGAGACCGCTGGAAAACTTATGGGGCGGTCGGGTTTCGCGGTGCGTCGGAACTGGATGGATAGCCGGGGATGGTTTGGGGTTTATCTGGCGGAGGCCGAGTAGACAATTGCCGGGCATTTGATTGCGGCGAGAGCGGAGAGATGTCTGGCTCATTTTGCTTTACCAAGGTGAGCGGGTTGTAGAGGCAGTAAATTAACGGCATGGATGCTGAGAGCCTGCGCACGTTCCTGCTTTCGCTGCCTGACGTTTGCGAGACGATGCAGTGGGGCGACAACCTGGTGTACTGGGTCGGTGACAAGGCGATCGGCGGGAAGATGTTCGCGCTGGTGAGCCTTGAACCTGACCATGGGGCTGTTTTGTCCTTCGCGGCAGGGCCTGAGCGGTTTGCGGAATTGGTGGAGATTGAGGGGGTCTTCCCTGCTCCTTATTTTGCGCGTGCGCACTGGGTGGCGGTGGAGCGGTGGAATACGCTGCCGGCGGCGGAATTGAAGCAGTTGTTGCGTGCGGCTCGGGGATTGGTTTATGAGAAGCTGCCTGCGAAGACGACGGCGGTCCTGGCGATGAGTCCCGCGGAGAAGAAGCGGCTTATCGCTGGGCGTAAAAAGGTGGCAGCTGCGAAAGGGAAGAAGGGATGATGGCGGTGGGGTTCAGGCGCACAGGCGTTGACCGCGAAGATTCTTCGCCGGTTTAGTGGCTGCCGGCGGCGGTCAGCAGGCTTGCGCGCTTGTCGGGAGTCATAGGGCCCGAGGATCGCCACAGGATGCGTCCCTTACGGTCGATGAGGAGCGCGACCACCTGCTTGTCATTGGGGATGGTGAGGTCGGCCATAAATTTGTGGCGGTCGACCCAGAGCGGAATGGTCCAGTGCCACGTCGCGGGATCGGTCTGGTCGCTGCGCATCGAGGAGGTTTCCCACCAGCGGAAGATGAAGTTTTCGCGCTCGGCTACGGGAATCTCGTAATAGCGAAACTGAAAATTCGTGTGTTGGAGCGCCTGCGCGGCGGGCAGCCAGGAGTTGATGTCGTTCTGCTGTTCCGGCTTGAATGAAATCAGCAGCAGATTAGTTTGGCCTTCGAGTTCACCGGGCAGGGCGACTTTCTGCTTGTCGAGGTTGAATGAAGTGACGGGAGGGAAAGCGGCTTGCATTTGTTGCTGCGCGATCCCGAGGGATGGAAGCAAACAACACAAGAGCAGAAAAATCAGCAATGGTTTTCGTTGCCGCAATGAGAGGTTCCAAGAGTGGTACTTGACTGGAAAAGTTCTGGAGGCATGGTATCACCCGCGACCGGCGGTTTTTGGTGGGTGTGAGTGGGCCGACGCGGGTGGATTGGCCCGTGAATTATCATGGAAAGGAGAATGACCCCGCATCCTTTTCAGACTGAAGATCCGCGCCTGGCCCCGATTGCAGGGAAAGTCGAGGCCGGTGAGCGGCTGAGCTTCGACGATGGCCTGGCACTTTACCGCTCCGGCGACGTACTGGCGGTGGGTTGGCTGGCGAATGCGGTGCGCGAGCGGATGCACGGGGATGTGACGTATTTCAACGTCAATCGGCATATCAATCCCACGAACGTTTGCGTGGCGGCGTGCCGGCTGTGCGCGTTCGGGAGGACGAAGGGCACGGTGGGTTCTTACACGATGGCGCTGGAGCAGGCGTGGGAGACGGCGGCTTCCGGCTACAGCGAGGCGGTGACCGAGTTTCACATCGTTGGCGGGCTGCATCCGGATCTGCCGTTTGAGTATTTTCTTGATCTGGTGAGCGGACTCAAGGAGCGGTTTCCGCTGGTGCACATCAAGGCGTTCACCATGGTGGAAGTAGCGTTTTTGGCGAAGCGCGCGAAGCTGACGATTCCACAGACGCTGATGAAGCTGAAGGGGGCGGGTGTTGATTCTCTGCCAGGAGGCGGCGCGGAGATTTTTGCGGATCGGGTGCGGCACATTATCTGCGATCACAAAATTGACGGCGATGAATGGCTGGAGACGGCGCGGGCGGCGCATCAGCTGGGCCTCAAGTCGAACGCGACGATGCTGTATGGGCATATTGAAAATGACGAGGACCGCGTCGATCATCTGCTGAAGCTGCGGGCGCTGCAGGATGAGACGGGCGGCTTCCAGACCTTCATTCCGCTGGCGTTTCATCCGGAGAACACGGCGCTGGGGCATCTGTCGAAGACGACCGGGCTGACAGATATTCGGCAGATTGCTGTGGGGCGGTTGCTGCTGGATAATTTTCCGCACATCAAAGCCTACTGGCAGATGATGACGGCGAAGATTGCGCAGATCGCGCTGCGCTTTGGCGCCGATGACATTGACGGTACGGTGATCGAGGAGAAGATTTACCACGATGCCGGCGCGACGACTCCGCAGGGCATGAGACGGGATGAGTTGATGCGGCTAATCACCGCGGCGGGGAGGGTTCCGGTGGAGCGGGATACGCTGTATCGGGCTGTTGCTCGGACGGAAGAGAGTTTTACGGTCGCGGTGTGAAAACCCCCTCAGGGGCTGAAGCCCCGTTTCTTTTTGCGGCTTTATGGCATGACTGAAAGTCATGCCCCTTCACTTTTCCGTGCATGCGGGCAGGAAGAATCAGGGGTCCACGGCCCGGTCGATTTTAGAGATGTTTCGGTGCGACTGTTCAGCCGTGCCCCGATACAAAACGTGTCTCTGCTGCGGTGAAGATGGACTCCGTGCGATAATCGGCGCGACTCATTGGAGCCAGTCAGATCTTGCATCAGCCGATTGCCAGCATCATCGTGCGTGGAACTTTCAATGATTGGTACTTTTTACCGATCGTCCTGGCCATTTCACTGGCTTCGATTGCGGCCCGGCGCTGGAGGTTCTTTGTCCAGTGGCTGAACGCGATTCGAGGTCGAGATTGGCCGACGATTTCCGCCATCATCGATATCGTGAGCGTTGTCCCGCAAACAGAAGAGACCCGTTATGGAGAACGTGTCATCGGTTACGCTGCGGCGCTCACTTACTCTATCGCAATCCCGAACTGCAGATGGGAGAGTACAGCCGCATGTTTGACGTTGAAGCAGACGCTCAGGCCTGGGCGGCGCCTTACAAAGGCCGCACGGTCATTGTTCGTGTGGATCCGCGGGATCCGTCGCGTTCGGTGTTTGAAAGGACGATCTCTAATCAAAGTGAAGTAAAGCGCTGTCTCGCGGTCAGAGGGCGCTCTTCGCAGGGTGCGGCTACGGCGATGCAGTGAGAATTGGCGGAGGGCGTGAGAGGCTGGGCGGGAACGTCGGGAGTGGGAGGGTTCCAGGCGGCATCGCGTTTGGCGCGGCGTTTTTTGCGGACCTCATTCGCTGCGACCAGGAACAACGAGACGAAGGTGACGGCCAGCAGCAGGATCGCGGTGATGCCGGTGAGATGCTCCATTTCGCCGTAGAGCAGGGCGAGGCCGGCGAAGACGAAGAGCAGATGCGCGCAGAAGACCTGGAGTGAGGCTTTGCCGAGGGTGAGGAAAGGCTCGCGGGCGACGGCGATCTTCACGTATTTGCGCAGCCAATAGAAGACGACGAGGAAGGCCCCGATGTTGAGGACGCGGAGCGGGCCGATCTGCCACTTATCAAGCAGAAGGCCTAGAGCCTGTTCGGTTAGGCGCGGGCCGAACCAGCCGTGACGCACGCCCACGAAGAAGATACAGACAGCCGCGCCGAGAGCGATTCCCCAGCGGGGAACGAACTTGAGGGGTACATTTCCCTGCGCGGAGCGGGCGCCGAGCCAGAGGCCGACAATCCAGACCATCTGCCACGCGAAGAGGTTGAAGGCGCCAGTTTCCTGGAGGGGAATCTGGAGATGGGTGACGTGGACGACCCAGTTGTGGACGATGTCGCGCAGGCTGAACTGCGCGAGGAGCCAGGTGAGGGCGCTGGCAGCGATGACGATCCGCCATCCGAAGCGGACAGCTGCTGAAAGAAACAGCGGGGTGAGGAAGAGGAACATCACATACATCGGCAGGATGTCGAGGAGAGGCGGGCAGTAGATGAGGAAGATGGAGCCGGCGATGGCCGTGCCTGGATGGTTCAGGTAGAAGTTGAGCAGGTTGGTGATGGCGGCGCGGTGGTGATGGACGGCCCAGCTGGCGGCGATAGTGAAGGCGAACGCGAGCAGAAACATGTGGTACGCGTAGATTTTGAAGGAGCGCTTCCAGAGGCGCGACCAGACGTCGACTGGGTCTTCCATGAGCTTGCGGATATAGAGCCGGCCGATGAGCAGGGCGGACATGAAGACGAAGCCCTCCGCGGAAGAGACGTAGCCGAAGGGCTGGTTGACGAAGTCGCTGAAGCGGGTGGGGAGGTGGGTCAGCGTCATCCAGACGAGGAACAGGCCACGCAGGGCGTCGAGTTCGGGAAGCCGCTGAAGCTTGGGGAAGTGCATGAGGATAGAGCGCCCACAGTATGACATGCGCTAAACAGTTAGACGCGGACCGTGATTATGGGTTGCGGGGGCTTCAGTCAGGGAAACATCGGCCGCGAGGGGTATCACGGCAAGAGCTTGCCTTTTCCGCCGTCCCTGGGTGATGCAAACCCGATGTTCGCCACTGCAAGACCGATCGCAGCCGTCTCAAGAACTAGCAGGGCTGTGAGCAGCCAGATATTGACCTCTTTCACAGCGCCCCAGAAGAAATATAAAGCGCCGACATGTAAGCAGAAAGCTGCAGTCATCACCTGCCAGACGCGTACGGATGCAGTCAATCTATGGGAGTCTTTGAGCATCGCCCAGTAGACAAGTCCAAACGGCATGAACGAGAATGCCACTCGAACTTCGGCGGCAACTGAGTTGTGCGCCGCACTTAACCAACCCAGGACAAGAAGCGGCGGCCAGAGCAAGACCGGCAGTCTCGCTTTCGCCTCCTGGTCTCGTTCCAATGGAAGCCCCTTGTCGGCGATGGACGGTCTAGTAAGCAGCGATTCCTGTAATCGCTTGGCCAATGATGAGGGTGTGGATGTCGTGAGTGCCCTCGTAGGTCTTGACGGATTCGAGGTTCATCATGTGGCGCATGACCGGGTAGTCGTCGGTGATGCCGCTGGCACCGAGGACGTCGCGGGCCATGCGGGCGCACTCGAGGGCCATCCAGATGTTGTTGCGCTTGGCCATGGAGATATGTTGGTGCTCGACCTTGCCCTCATCTTTGAGGCGGCCCACCTGGAGGACGAGCAGCTGGCCCTTGGTGATTTCGGTGATCATCCAGGCTAGCTTTTCCTGGACGAGCTGGTGGCTGGCGATGGGCTGATCGCGGAATTGTTTGCGGATGAGGGAATACTGGCGGGCGGTGTCGTAGCAGGACATGGCGGCGCCGATGCCTCCCCAGGCAATGCCGTAGCGGGCCTGGTTGAGACACATGAGCGGCGATTTGAGGCCGCCGGATTTGGGGAGCAGGTTGGATGCGGGGATGCGGACATCCTGCATGGAGAGGCCGGAGGTAACGGAGGCGCGCAGGGACCATTTGCCGTGGACGTCCCAGGCTTTGAAACCGGGACGGTCGCATTCGACCAGGAAGCCGCGGACTGTTCCCTCTTCCCCACCGTCGCCGTAGGTCCTGGCCCAGATTACGGCGACGTCGGAGATGCTGCCGGAGGTGATCCACATCTTTTCGCCGTTCAGGATGTACTCATCGCCGCTGCGATCGGCGCGAGTGCGCATTCCCCCTGGGTTCGACCCGAAGTCGGGCTCGGTAAGGCCGAAGCAGCCGAGTTTTTCGCCGGTGGCCATCTTCGGCAGCCAGTAGTCCTTTTGCTCGTCGGAGCCGAAAGTAAAGATGGGATACATAACGAGCGCGGACTGCACGCTGACGAAGCTGCGGACGCCGGAGTCTCCACGCTCGAACTCCTGCATAACGAGGCCGTATTCCACGTTGGACATGCCGGCACAGCCGTACCCGTGGAGATTGGCGCCGAAGAAGCCGAGGTGGCCCATCTGGGGAACAAGCTCGCGGGGGAAGCGGCCCTCGCGATTGCACTCTTCGATGATGGGAACGAGGTTGTCTTCGATGAATTGCCGCGCTGTATCGCGCGCCATGCGCTCATCGTCGCTGAGCAGGCTGTCGAATCCGATGAAGTCGACGCCCTTAAAAGGGAAGGCCATAAATAGAGTTCACCCCGGAAGGGAGATGATACCGTTTCGAGGCGTCCGGGCGGAATCCGGACTGGAAAGCAGGGGATTTGCGCCGCAAAGGCTCTGTGTGCCCCTCCCGGGAACGGGCGGCGGTTTGCGAGGACCCCGGAAATAGGGGATGATGACAGGGAGTGGAAATGAGGACTCACCATGGCTGGCGATCTGCAACTCACCTGTAGCGACTGTGGGCAGGAATTCACCTTTACAAGCGAGGACCAGGCGTTCTTCCAGGAGCGCGGGTACTCGGCGCCCAAGCGCTGCAAACCGTGCCGTCAGGCGAAGAAGAACGAACAGGGAGGCGGCGGGGGTGGAGGATACCAGCGAGCCGAGTCCAGAGGAACCGCAGTGGTCTGCTCCGGATGCGGGCAGCAGACGACCGTGCCCTTCGAGCCGCGTGGCGATCGCCCGGTGTATTGCCGCGATTGCTACAACGCGCAAAAGGGCGGCGGCGCGGGTGCGGGACGCGGCGCAAGCCGTAGCGGCGGACGCGGGCGCTACTAAGCGGCGTGAAATTTGCCCGAATACCAGCGGCTACGAAGGCCGTTGAATCACCGGTGTGTCTGCCCGCCATCGCTCAGTTTTTTTCGAGCAGATTGCTGACTGCGTGGTGGAGTTTGGCGGTGATTTGCTCCGGGGTCTCATCCTGAGCAAAGCGCATCGATTCGCCGACGTGGACCGTGATCCTGCCTGAGCGGAACCAGCCCTTCCCGCGCTGCTTGAGTTCGCTGAGTCCCAGGAGCGCCACCGGAACGACCGGTGCGCCGGATTCGCGCACCAGCAAGCCAATGCCAGGACGAAACGGTTGCAGTCCGGTGTCCGCGCGGTGGCCTTCGGGGAAAATAACCACGTTGTAGCCGCGGTCGAGCGCCTCACCGGCATGCTGGAACGACTGGCGGAAGCCTGCGCTGCGTGGCAGCGGGAAGGCATTGTAGAGGGCGGTGATGAGCAGCCAGGCGGCGGGTCCCAGCAGATCGAGAAACGGCGTAAAGGCGGATCCCTCAGGGCCGACGTTGCGCATGTGGCGAAAGTCGCGGAGCATGTTTCCGGCCATGGCTGCGGCGACACGGCGGCGCATGGGTCCGGGGAGACCGTAAAGGATGAGCGGCACGTCGTAAGCCGTGACGTGATTGGCAATGAGCAGGACGGGGCCTTCGGGGCGGAGGTTCGGCGGGCGCTCGACGCGGGGTTTGGCGAGCAGGTACACCAGGGGCTGGGAGATGAGCTCCAGAAAGGCGACGCGCAGCAGACGCGCGGACCACCACCAGGGCCAGCGCGGGTAGATGTCCTGTTCGCCGGGCTTGCGGGATTCGTCTTCAGCGCGAACGGGCGTTGTTTCCGGTGCGCCTGTTCTGTCTGGGGCGTCTGGTGCGGGAGTTGCGATCGCTGCGTCCATACCGAGTTCGCGGCGCAGGTCGCCGAGCGTGACGAGACGATCGAGCGCATCGTCGTCTACTGCGAGTCCGAGCCGCAGCTCGAGTTCCGACTGCAACTGCACGCGGCCGAGACTGTCGAGGCCCAGGTCTTCAGAGAGGCGCGCGTCATCGCTTGTCGTTCCCGGAGTGGCGTGGCTAGTTCCCGGAGTGGCGTGGCTAATAGAGAGGATGAGCGCCAGGAGCGGATCGGCGGAAGCGCCGTCGGCTGACTCGGGGCGCTGAGCGTTCACCCACTCGGTGACCCTGGGCCGGCGGACCTTGCCCGTCGATGTGCGCGGCAGGTCGAGCTCCGGCCAGAGGCGCCACTGGTGGATTTGCTGATACTCCGCAAGCTCGCGATTCGCGGCGACCACAGCTTCATGCGCCGGTTCTTTCGATCCGCGAAAGAGCAGGACGGCGACGGGCTCGGTTCCTGCCGTGGTGAGCAACGGAACAACCGCGGAGGCCTGAACGCCGGGTTGCGCGTTCAGCGCCGCTTCAACATCCTCGGGATGAATGTTGACGCCGGATGGCGTGACGATGACCTGGCTCTTACGCCCGACAAAGCGAAGTTGGCCTTCTTCGTCGCGCTGGGAGAGGTCGCCGGTGGCGAGCCATTCTGACTCGTTCTGTCTGAGTGCTCCTTGCTGCCAGGTGGCTCGCGAAACGACATCGCCGCGCACGAGAATTTCGCCTTCCTCGGTGATGCGCACATCGCGGCCAGGAAGAACCTTGCCAATGGTTCCCTGCGCCGCTTTGAAGGGGTGGTTCAGGGTGATGACCGCGGAAGTCTCGGTCATGCCATAACCCTGGACGAGCAGGAAGCCCAACGTCCCCCAGAAGCTTTCGAGGTCGGGGGTGAGGGCCGCTCCACCGCAGACGAAGGCCCAGAATTTGTAACCGAGGAGGCGGTGAATTTTGCGGAAGCTCCACCAGCGGCGCCAGACCCTCTGGCCGGCTTGCTCGCAGATTTGAGCTGCGAGATTGGGATCGACCGCCAGCAGGTAGGAGCGCAGCAGATCGAGCACGCGGGGTACGCAGCAGACGACGGAAACTTTTTCGCGATGGATGGTTTCGATGAGGCGCTGGGCCTGCAAACGCGCTTCGAAGTGAACCTCGGCGGCAAGGAGCGGGGGAATCCACAAGGCCATGAATTGCCCAAAGACGTGGCTCAGGGGCAGCGTGTGCAGAAAACGCAGCGGGTGGAAGATGCGTTCGTATTTCAGATATTTTTTCATCTCGCGTTCGATGGGATCGACGCTCGCGAGAACGTTGCGGTGGGTGTGGACGATGCCTTTCGGTTCGGCAGTGGTGCCGGAGGTGAATAGGATCTGGAACGGCGTGTCGAGGGTAAGCGCGGGCTCGCGGAGGCTGAAGGCAGGGGCAGGGGGAAGTTTTTGGGCGAACTCTTCGAAGCGCAGCTTCGCGGGGCTTTCGGTCAGTCCCTGCAGGAGTGCGGCGTCGCCGACGATCATACGAGGGCTGGTGTCGGCGATAACGCGATTGGCGAAATCGGTCGCGCCGGCTGGATCGAGCGGAACGGCGATGACGCCGCGCTGGACACAGCCGAAGAAGGCACCCATCCATTCGAAGCCGTTTTGGCCCCAGATCACAACGCGTTCGCCGATCGGGATTTCGCGGAGCATCAGCTCGGCGGCAAAGCGATCAGCGAGGTCGGCGATTTGGATCCAAGTCGAAACCAGGCGGCGATTCCCGCGATGGGCAACGATGGCGGGCGAGTCGCCGTGATGGCGGAAGTCGTCAATAAATGTGGCGAGACTGGAGCGCATCGGTCCTGTTCATAAGCTACAGGACGGGGGTCCTTCAACGATGCGACACTGCCTGGTAGACACTCATGCCGCTTTGCCTGGCCGTACGTACAACCGAATGCCCTCCGACCGCTGCAAGCAGGCGACCACCAGGAAAAGGTTCTTCGCATGAGGATTCCCGGTGGCGCCGAACATCCGGATCAGGCTCTTCACTGGAATTCCTGTGGCTTCTGACAGTGCAGGAAACCCGCTTGTAGCCTTGATGTAGTCGCGCAAAAGTGATTTTCCAGAGTCCACATCGCCGGAGAGCAAGCATGCAATCCCCTCTCGGAGGAGACCGCAGCGAAACGAACGGTCCTTCTGAATCCGGGCGACGACGGTTTCACGAAAGTCGCGGGTGAGTGCCATCCGCCCTGTTCTCCGAGATACTCGCGTATTTCGATCACTGTTCCGTGGTAACAAATACGTTACCACAAGCGCAAGCGGTTTGCGAAGGAAATCCACACTTGGTCATGCGCGCGCGAAGTCGATGTACCCCTGGGCGGGGTCGGTGCGCACCAGGGTCACGCGCAACCTGTCCCCTACGTCGACGCCCTGCTGTCCACGAACCAGCATGCCGTCTACAGGCGGCTTGAGGGTACGGACGAATGAACCGTGGTCGGTCACGCCGGTCACGATCGCGTCGAAGGTCTGGCCGATGCGATTGGCCATGGCCACGGCGGCGATGCGCTTCTGCATCTCGCGGGAGACTTTGCGCTCCGCATCTTCCATGCGCGTGCACTGCGCGGCCACCTGCGTCAATTCATCGTCGGAATAGGGCGACGGACGGCCGAGGATCATGGCCTTCAGCAGGCGCTGCGAGACCAGATCGGCGTAGCGGCGGTTGGGCGCGGTCGAATGCGTGTAATTCTGAACGGCGAGGCCGAAGTGCCCCTGCGATGGCTCGCCTGGCTTTTCGAGCACATACTCGCCAGGGCCAAGCAGCTTGATCACCGCGAGCGACAGGTCGGCGAAGTGATCCGGATCCTTCTGTTGCTGCGCGCAGAGAAAGTCGTGCAGAGGCTTCGGATCGGGCTCGGCGGGAAGCTTTGTGCCCCTCTGACCGGCCAGCTCCACGATGCGGTCCCAGCGTTTCGGAACCTTCACCACGCGGCGGATGGAAGAGTATTTCTTCGCGTCGAGAGCGCGCGCGACCACGCCGTTGGCGGCGATCATGAAATCTTCGATCAGCTGCGTAGCGCGGTTCTTCACCTCCGCCGCCACGTCCAGGCTTCCGTCGGCCTTTGTGACCGGCTGCGTCTCAATCGTTTCGAGATTGAGCGCGCCGTGACTCGAGCGTTCCCGGCGAAGCCGCTGGGCTATGCCGTCCTGCAGTTGAAGCTGCGCTTGAAGTTCCTTCGATGCCGCGACTTTAGGCGGAGCATCGGCCTGGCCGGCAAGCCACGCGCCCACCGATGGGTAGGCGAGTTGAGCCTTGTTGATGACGCGCGCCAGCGAAATGTCTGTGTTCGAGATTTGCGCCTGGGCATCGACCGTGAATTCGATCACTACTGCGGGCAGGTCCTGACCTTCGAGAAGGGAGGTCGACCCAGTCGAAAGCTGCGGAGGCAGCATGGAGAAAATTTCGACCCCGGTGTAGACGGTGGTAGTCTCACGCAGCGCGTGCTGGTCGATCGGCGATCCTTTGGGAACGGAAGCATCGACATCCGCTATGCCGATCAGCACGCGGGAACCGCCGCCGGGCACGCCTTCGACGTACTCGATCTGGTCGAGGTCGCGCGACGTGTCGTTATCGATCGAGGACCAGAGCAGCCCACGCAGATCGCGGGCGGAGGGGTTCACCGGCAGCGGGTGCTCGCGCAACTGCTGCAGCTGGGCGGCGATGGCCGGCGGGTAATCCGGCTCGAAGCCGTGTTCGATCATGGAACGCCGTGCCGCGGCGCTGAGGTCGAAGGGGGGCTGGTGATTCATCGTTCTCCTCGTGCTGGCGAAGGGCAAGGCTATCACGGCGCGTGAAGACTTCACATCGCTTCAGTAGCTAAGAAAATGAGCGATGGTGAAACGCAGCGAGTCTGGCGATCGCCCAGGCAGGTTTGTCTTAGTTTTCAGGCGCATCCAACCAGCACGGTAAACTAGCCTTCCAACGCAAAAATGCCTCTACGCGACATCAAAATCGAGCCGGGAGCGGAGAAGGACCTGCCTCAGTCCAAGCAGCGCGATCTGGACCGTCCGACCGCGCATGAGATTTACGAACAGGTGTCGCGCAATGCGCGGCGCGAACTCAAGCGTCCGAAGCGGGCGCTCGCTCTCTCCGGAATCGTGGGCGGGCTGACCATGGGCCTTACCGGCCTCAGCGTCTCCGTGATTACAGCTCTGCTCGGTACTTCGCCATGGGCGCAGTTTGTAGCGCTGCTGTTTTATCCGGTGGGATTCATGGCGGTGATCCTTGGACGCGGGCAGTTATTCACGGAAAACACGCTTTATCCGGTGGCGCTGATTCTGGTGGAACGACGCCACGTGCTCGATACCTTGCGGCTGTGGGCCATTGTGTTTCCGTCCAATGTTCTTGGAGCATTTCTCTTCGCGATGCTGGCGGCGCGGACCAAAGCTCTGCAACCTGACATCCTGCACGCTCTTACGCAGCTGGGCGTGGCCGCTACCACGCCCAGCTTGCGCCATATTTTCTGGAGCGGCGTGGTCGGCGGGTGGATCATCGCCATGGTCGCGTGGCTGGTGAGCGGCAGCCACTCGATCACGGGATCGGTTGCGGTGATTTGGGTTCTGACGTTTATCGTAGGGCTGGGCCACTTCGCGCATTGCATCGCCACCAGCGGCGAAATCCTCGCGGCAGTGCTTAGCCACGGCGTTACCGTGGGAGCCTATTTCCGATGGCTGCTGCTGGCGACCTCAGGCAACATTGTCGGCGGCGTGGTGCTGGTTACGCTGCTCGAGTACGGGCAGGTGAAGGTGGATTGAAGTTGGGAATCGTGCGGCCAAGCTGGGCGCGGTCGCGCATGTGAAGATCAACGCTACACAGAGGTGGCACGGTTCGGAATGACGCATCCAGAAAGTGTGCTTGTTTGGTTTCGTCTGGATTTGCGGCTGGCCGATCATCCGGCGTTGAACGCGGCTGTCGCGACCGGCCTTCCCATTGTCCCGGTTTTCATCTGGTCTCCGGAAGAAGAAGGCGATGGCGCCCCGGGAGCGGCGTCGCGGTGGTGGCTGCATCAGTCCTTGTTGCGGCTGGATGAATCTCTGAAACAGAAGGGATCGCGGCTGGTGGTGCGGCGTGGTCCCGTTGCTGAAGCTTTGGCGTCGCTGGCTGCGGAGGCGAATGCTCATCGCGTTTTTCGTAACCGGGTTTATGAGCCTGCAGCGCTCGAACGCGAAGCGGGATTGGCAGAGACACTTCAATCCCGTGGGGTCGCGATCGAAAGCTTCAACGGGTCGCTGCTCTTCGATCCGGGGTCGATCCGGACGACGACGGGGGGATCGTTTCACGTCTTCACTCCGTTCTGGCGCGCGCTTTGGAATGCTCGCGGTGGTCTGCGTTCACCGATCAAGGCTCCAGCAGAGATGCGCGCACCTGCACTGTGGCCGGAGTCGCTGGCGGTTGCGGAGCTGGATCTTGAGCCGAAGATTGACTGGGCGAAGGGCATACGGGAGGCGTGGACGCCTGGAGAGGAAGGAGCTCGCACGCGGTTGCGCGCGTTTGTAAAGGGGGCGGTGAGCCACTACGGCGACGAACGCGATCGCACAGACCACGAGGGGACGTCGCGACTTTCTCCTCATCTGCATTTTGGGGAGATCAGCCCTGTGCGGCTGTGGGAGGCGGCCTGCGACAGGGCTGGGGCGGAGAGCTATCTTCGGCAGCTGGCATGGCGGGAGTTTGCGAATCACCTGCTGGTCGAGCATCCGGAGTCGATCACCGAGCCCCTCAACCCGCAATTCCGCAATTTTCCGTGGCATTCGAATTCCCGTTGGCTCAGGGCGTGGCAGCGCGGGCGGACCGGGTATCCCTTCGTCGACGCGGGGATGCGTGAGCTGTGGGCGACGGGGTGGATGCACAATCGCGCGCGGTTGGTCGTGGCTTCGTTTTTGGTCAAGCACCTGCTGATTCCGTGGCAGGACGGAGCCGCATGGTTCATGGACACGCTCGTGGACGCGGATCTCGCCAACAACACGATGGGCTGGCAGTGGGTGGCAGGGTGTGGAGTCGATGCGGCGCCTTATTTTCGAATCTTCAATCCGATTGTGCAGGGCGAAAAATTCGATCCCGGTGGAGAGTATGTTCGGCGATGGATTCCGGAGCTGCGTGGGCTTGCTGCGGAGTGGATTCATCAGCCGTGGAACGCGCCGCCATTGGTGCTGGCTGCGGCGGCGGTCACGCTTGGCAAGAGCTACCCTTTCCCGCTTGTGGATCACAGCGAGGCACGGGCGGCCGCGCTGAGCGCCTTTGCAACGCTGAAGTCGGGACGTGGGTGAGGGCTTTAGTGAGGGCGAGTCGTCAGCCGCGGTTCTTGTCCTTGAGACGCTCGATGACAAATTTCGGAACCAGGCCGTCCACGGATCCTCCAAGCTGAAAGACGTTTTTCACAAGGCGCGAACTGACGAAGGAGTATTTGGCGTCGGGCATCAGGAAGATGGTTTCAACTTCGGGGGAGAGGCGGCGATTCATCAGGGCCATCTGGAATTCGTATTCATAATCGCTGATGGCGCGGATGCCGCGCACCACCGCGTGAGCGCGCTGCTCGCGGGCGAAGTCGACCAGCAGGCCGTCGAAGGTCGAGACGGAGACGTTTTCGAATTCGGCAGTGCCCTCCGTGAGCATGGCGACGCGTTCTTCGACGGTAAAGAGAGGATTCTTCGATGAATTGCGCAGGATGGCGACGACCAGGTGATCGAAGATCTTCGCGGCGCGATCGATGAGGTCGAGGTGGCCGTTGGTCAACGGGTCGAAGCTGCCTGGGTAAATGGCTTTGACGATGTTCACGGCAGGAGCATTCTAACTTGTTTCCGCTGGCTCTCGGCGCAATCGAGTCGAGAAGAGGTCTTGGATGGTCAGACTTCTTCCCATCCGCCAAATACCTGGCCTAACGAGGTACAGATTTCGCCGAGCGTTGCATAGGCGCGGACGCAGTCGAGGATAAAGGGCATGGTGTTGGCCGAGGACAGGGCATCCGTTGCCGATTCCGGCTGTTTTTCGGCGGCGCGGCGCAAGGCATTGAGCGAGCGCTCGACGGCTTCCTGGGAGCGCTCCGCGCGCAGCTTTTTCAGCTTTTCCGCCTGGGAGTCACGGACGCTCTCGCCGATGTAGAGGGTTCTGGGAGGCGGTTCGTCCACGGTGTATTGATTCACGCCGACGACGATCTTTTCGCCGGCCTCGACGGCGCGCTGATATGCATAGCTGGCTTCGGCAATCTCTTTCTGCGGGTAGCCCGCTTCGATGGCCTTGACCATTCCGCCCATGGAGTCGAGCTTTTCGAAGATGCGGAATGCGCCTTGCTCCATATCGAGGTTGAGCCGCTCGAGGAAATACGAGCCGCCGAAGGGGTCGATGGTCTCCGCGACGCCCGATTCATGCGCGAGAATCTGCTGGGTTCGCAGGGCGATGCGGGCCGCATCTTCGGTGGGCAAGGCGAGGGCTTCGTCGAAGCCGTCGGTGTGCAGCGACTGCGTGCCACCAAGGACCGCGGCCAGTGCCTGCAGAGCCGCGCGGGCGATGTTGTTCTTTGGCTGCTGGGCGGTGAGGGAAACTCCGGCGGTCTGGGTATGAAAACGCATCCAAGTGGAGCGGGGATTCTTTGCGCCGAACCGCTCCGTCATGACGCGATACCAGACCTTGCGCGCCGCGCGATACTTGGCAATCTCCTCGAAGAAGTCGTTGTGGGCGTTGAAAAAGAAGCTGAGCCGGGGAGCGAAGTCGTCGATGGCCAGGCCGCGGCGCAGCGCCCATTCCACGTACTCAACGCCGTCGTAGAGAGTGAAGGCCAGTTCCTGGAGCGCCGTCGATCCGGCCTCGCGGATGTGATAGCCCGAGATGGAAATGGGATTGAAGCGCGGGGTGAAGCGAGCGCCGAATTCGAGCGTGTCGACGACCAGACGCATCGAAGGAGCCGGCGGATAGAGATACTCCTTTTGCGCGATGTACTCCTTGAGGATGTCGTTCTGCAGTGTGCCGGAGAGTTGCTCCCAGGCAGCGCCCTGCCGTTCCGCAACCACCAGATACATGGCCCAGAGGACGCTGGCCGGAGAGTTGATGGTCATCGAAACGGTGGTGGTGTCGAGCGGGATGCCGGCGAAGAGTGTCTCCATGTCTTTGAGCGAATCGATGGCGACGCCGCATTTGCCCACTTCCCCTTCGCTCTTTGGGTCGTCGGAGTCGCAACCCATCAGTGTGGGCAGATCGAAAGCAACGGAAAGGCCGCTGGCTCCGCCGGCCAGCAGGTATTTGTAACGGAGGTTGGTCTCTTCAGAGGAGGCGAAGCCGGAGAACTGGCGCATGGTCCACAAGCGGCCGCGATAGCCGGTGGGATGAATGCCGCGAGTATAGGGCGGAAGTCCCGGGGAGCCGAGATACTGCGCCTGATTTTGCCGCCAGTCTTCGGGCAGGTCGGCTTCAGTGTAGAGACGGCGGACAGGCTCGCCGGAGATGGTAGTAAAGCGCGCGTGGCCAGAGTCGTCCCGATTGACGCCGGTGGGGGCGCCGATGGGCTGCTCCGGAGCCTTGTCGATGGCGGGCTGCAGCGTCTCCGTCGCCCAGCGGAGTTCCTCCGGTGAAGGATGCCTGTTGGCGGTTAATTCTTTGAGGACTGAATCACCGGCCTGGGAGGCTTTATCTGGCATGGGTTGTCCGTCTGGTCGAACGCTTCAGCATAGGAGAGGGGATTGACGGAGGGCAAGGCGATTCGACAGCCTCACGCAGACGCCGGCCAGATTTCCATCTGAAAAGAACAGTAGCGTTGGATGAGTTCGAAGTCAGCCCGGTTGGAGGTAATGAGGCGCGCCCCGCAAGATCGGGCAGTGAGGGCGATCAGAAGATCGAAGTGGAGATCGCGCAGTTTGTGCGGCTGGAATCCTTTGTCCTTGCGGATCCTGTTCAGTATCCGGCCCGAATCAAGCCAGTTCTTCGCTGTCGGAGTCAGAACGGGATGATTCCTTTCGAGATCCTGCAGCGCCTCGCGCTCATTCGGGGTCGACGCTCCGCGCCATAACTCAGCCACAACGACCGATGAAATCCGAATGACTCCATCTAAAGCGGCCATCCGCTTCGCATGGAATGGCGTACGAAAATCATCGACCAGCACGGATGTGTCGAAGATGACAAAATCACTCATCGACGCCTTCGAACTTGAGTTTCCCTCGATACTTGCTCATCGTTCGCTTAAATTTATTGAGCGCCACAATCTCCCTCAGGGCGACGTGAACCGCTTCGGTTCGCGTTTTCACCCCCAGGAGCTTCACAGCCTCATCGGCAAGGTCTTTATCCAGCCGAATCGATGTCATGGTCGCAGCCATCGCACCCCTCCTTCGATATATACATCTTAGGATATTTGTATATACAAATCAAGGACGCCCGTTCTCCCAGGCCTTGGCATATTTCCAGCTGACGTAGACCGAGTGATAGAGGTGAAGGAGCAGGCCTTCGCGTCCATCGAGAAAGCCGAGGCGGAGAAAGTAGTTGTACTTGAAGGTGGCGACCGGGATGACGACGACATTCCAGAGAAAAGCGAATATCGACCGGCTGCTATTGCCGCGAGCGGCCGCCTGAGTAGCCCCGAGAGCACTGTAGCGGTTCATGTGCTCGATGTAGGAGTCAAGCGTGGGATAGGCATGATGGAGCAGATCGCCATGCAGATGACCCGCCGGACCCCCATGCCGAATCGTTTCGTGGACTGCGCGCTCTTCGAAATGAGCGGCGCCGCGGCGAAAGAGCCGCAGCTTGGGATCGGGGTAGTAGCCGCCGTGCCGAATCCAGCGGCCGAGGAAGAAGTTTCTGCGCGGAAGAAAGTACGCGTCGCGATCCGGCTGTCCTCTGAGCAGATCATGGATTTCCGCCACCAGTTCCACGCTCACTTCTTCATCGGCATCGAGCGAGAGCACCCAGTCCCCCGAGCATTTGGCGATGGCGGAATTTTTTTGAGCACCGAAACCCTTCCATTCCTCGACGAAAAACTTCGCGCCGCATTCCCGAGCGATCTCCGATGTGCGGTCCGTCGAACCACAATCGACGATTACGATCTCATCGGCCCAGCGCACGCTGGCGAGCGTGCGTGCGAGATTGGCTTCCTCATTCTTCGTGATGATGGCGACCGAAAGGGTCAGGTGCATGATGGCGGATGCCAAGGCAAGGGCGCGTCATTCAGCTTGCCGGCTCTGGCGGAAGTGTAACAACTCAGATTCCCTTGTTCGCAAGTTACTAAATGTTCCCGGCCGTTTATGCGAATTGCAATGCAACTCCGCCATTCTGGAAACGGATCACAATCCCCTGGACCCTTGGAGGAACGATGTCCGCATCCGGACGTATCGCTGCTGTCGCTATCATTGCCGCGGTAGCCTCGCCCCTTTGCGCTCAGCAGTCTTTAACTGCCGCGCAGCAACACAGCGCGGAGGCCGCACGCAATCTGGTGCGGGAAGTCATTTACAACGAACTGCACGACCGCGAACGGGACAGCCACTGGGAATACCGCAGCGAATGCATATCGGCCGCGGAGAATCTGGTGCGTGAGCAGGTGGAAACCGACAACGGTCCGGTTTTCCGCGTGCTGGCCGAGGACGGCGCGCCCCTCGACGAGGCCCAGCAGCAAAGAGAAGATAAGCGGCTGGATCGATATGTTCACGATCCCGGAGAGGTTGCGCGCGTGCGGCATGCTCACGAGGAAGATGAAGCAAGGCTCGCAGGAATCATGGAGCTGCTGCCGAAAGCCTTCGTTTTTGAATATCAGGGCGGGGTAAATCAGAACGCGACCGCGGACGAAGTGGTGCGCATCGCGTTCCGGCCCGATCCGCAATTTTCGCCGTCGAGTTACGAGGCGCGCATCGTCCACGCGCTCGCCGGCACCCTCACCGTCGATACGCGGCTGAAGCGGATGATCGACATGCGTGGCGTTTTAGCCGAACGCGTCGACTTCGGCTATGGGCTTCTCGGCCACGTGGACAAGGGGGGCACCTTCGAGATTCATCGCGTCCGGGTGAGCGCGGCGCACTGGAAGACGGACCTCGTGGAGGTCCATATCCAGGGAAAGGTGCTGATGCTGAAGACAGTCAGCAAGGATCAGCGGGAGGCGCGGTCGGATTTCCGTCCGGTGCCGAACGGAACAACGCTGGCAGAGGCGAAACAAATGCTGATCCAGGCCGCAGATCAGAGCGTCCAGGCGCGACTGGTTCCGGTCTCGGTGAGAAAATAGGTTAGTCCAGCCCGCTGGCGCGCGGGCCGGACGGATGCCCTTCGCTGGCCGTGTGTTTGCTGCTCTCGTGGGGCGAGGGTTGCTGGCCCATGGTCCCCATGGCGCGAAAGAGATAGAAAAGGCCGGCAAGCAGAAGGACGAGAACGAGAGCGGTAAGGGCAACCATGAGAGGCCTCCTGCTGGATAGGAAGCGGTGGGGTGGCGCATGGGTTTCCCGGAGCGAGTTTTAGCAGCGGCGGGCTGCGTTGACCTATTGGCCCCAGTCGAATTGGAGCGACGGGGAGCAACCCATTCCTACGCCTTTGATTCTCATGGTTCCCTTCGTGTGCCCGGCAACAAAGGGCAGCAGCGCGAAGCGAACGTCTCCTTTGCCGTCAACGCTGGTGGTGATCGAATGCTTTTCTTTCAGAGACTCGCTCTCGAACGACGCCTGGGTGCCGGGCGAATAGCCGCTTCCGGTGAGGTAAGCGACCTCGAAATGAGCCATGAGGCGCACCGCATTCAGCGTGCACTCCTTATCCTTGCCGACGATCGGATCTGGAACGATTACCACGGCAGCGCGCTGGTCGCCGGAGACGAGGGCAAGACGAAACGGCTCGCCCTTCGCCGGATCGAACGCCAGGTCCACAATTCCGTGGTCTTCATTCGAAGGATCGTTGCACTCGCCTTCCTGGCGCCCTGTGCAGCTGACAACTCCGTCCTTGCCGAGGCTGGCGCCTTCCAGCATCGTGGACGGCTGACCCTGGGTGACAGGCCAGCTGACGATGCTGTAGAGGCGGTCCGTGGGCAAGCCTGAGGCGTAGAGGTTGTACCGAATCGCGGCACCGTCGCGGCCAGCCTCTTTCGCCTGAAGCGACGCGCCGGGAGTCGAGATTCTCGATCCCCAGGCATCGTGCTGCTTTACCAGAGACTGGACGGATTGAGCGGCACTCGCCTGCGGGTTTTGCTGGCCGGAGAGATGAACCGCCGTGCACGCGAACGCGAGGCCGAGAATCGCACATCTGCAGGAGCTGACCCTCATACGGTGTCCTCGAGGGGGAGGAAGCGTGTTTTAGAAGGGGATGTCGTCGTCGGTGATCTCGGTGGACTGCACCAGCTCGTCGGCATGGGCGGGCGGTCGCTGATCGTACGAGGAACTGGACGAGGAGCTGGAGGAACGGGAATATCCGCCTGATTCGCCTCCTTCGCCACGGCCGGAGAGCAGCACCAGATCGTTTACCACGATTTCCGTTTTATAGTGCTTTTGGTTGTCCTTGTCGTCCCAGGACCGGGTCTGGATGCGGCCCTCGACGTACAGCTTTGAGCCCTTCTTCACATAGTCGCGAACGATCTCCGCGAGGCGCTGGAAGGCGACCAGGTTGTGCCACTCGGTGCGCTCCTGGAATTCGCCCCCCTTATCCTTAAAGCGCTCCGAGGTGGCCAGGGTGAAATTGGCCACCGCGGCGCCGCTGGGCAGGAACTTTACTTCGGGGTCCTTGCCCACATTTCCAATCAGAGTGGCTTTGTTAATGCTCTTCGCCATGACACGCTCTCCGCAAAATCGAATTTATCCCATGAAGGATAGCAGCAACCCGAGCACCGTGACAGCACCGCCGGGGCGCATAAGGTTACGCATGGAACTTGCCGGCCCGCGCTTACACAGTCGAATTGATTTGCTCGATGAGCTCGTCGCCGGTCCGGCTGGGGGGCAGGCACGATGTTCCACGGCAGACCAACGCGACCGCAGGCGAGTTTGAGGACGCGAAACCGGGCAGATGTGGGAGCGTCTCCCGCAGCACTGGGGGCAGTTCAGCGGACGCGACCTGGGCGGTGCTGAGGGAGATGACGGCCTTGTTCACGGCGTAGCGCGCATTGGCGATGGCTGCCAGCTGCCGAGCGCTCGGATCCTCTCCAACGATCGCGACCTGGATCGGCGGCAGGAGGAGCCGTTCCAGCGCCAGACCGTAGCTGCCGGCGTAGAGGCCGTAGTGCTCGATGACTCCCGCGAAAGCGGCCAGGGTGTCTTCGGCTTTGGCGCGAAAATCCGTGCGTCCGCTCAGGGCTTCGAGGCGAAGCAGGACTGCCGCGGCGGTTGAGTTGCCTGCCGGGGTTGGGGAATCCTGCATGGGCTTGCGGCGTGCGGCCAGGGCTCCGAGCTTGTCGGCGCCGGCCCTTTCGATGTCGAAGAAGCCCCCGTGCTCGGGATCGTGAAAGCGCTCGACCATTGTCTCGGCCAGTGCCATAGCCGCCGCGTAGTAGCGCAATTCTCCGGTTGCCTCCCAGGCATCGACGCAGGCGTTAGCCAGCAGGGCATAGTCGTCCAGGACGGCTGGGATTCGCCGCGCTGTGGTTTCCGGTTCAGGGTAGGCGGTGACGTGCGCGAGGCCGATGCGCGGGTCCCAACCCTCGTGAAGGATGCGATCGAGTGTGCGTAGGGCGAAGACGCGGGCTTCGTGGAACTCGAGGACCCGAGCCGCATCGAGATACGCCGAAATGGCAAGAGCATTCCATCCCGTGTAGATGGTCTTGTCGATGAAGGGCGTGGGGCGCTGGACCCGCGCGGCGTATAGCTTGCCTTTTGCGGAGGCCAGATCGCGTTCGACGTCGGGAATGTTGCGTTTCGAGCGCTCGGCGACTTCACCAATGGAAAAATTGCGATGGAGCACATTCTTCTTTGGATTGTGGTGCATGTCGCCGAGTTCGCCGATGTCGTAGTACAACTCCGCGACGCTCAGCTCCTCGGGCGTAAGGACCGCCGCGGCTTCCTCGCGGGTCCAGGTAAAGTAGTCGCCGTCGTCATCGAGCGAAATGTCGGCGTCCTGCGACGCATAAAACCCGCCGCGCTGCTGGTCGCTCAGCCACTCATTCATCCAGCTCATGATGTCCTTCGCAACGGCTGCAAACTCTGGCTCGACGAAGGTTTGAAACGCATGAACGTAGTTGCCGAGCAAGCCGGCGTTGTCGTAAAGCATCTTCTCGAAATGAGGGACGACCCAGCGCTCATCGACGGAATAGCGATGGAATCCTCCAGCGAGTTGATCGTAGATTCCGCCCCGCGCCATCTTTGTGAGTGTGACGGTGACGGCTTGCGCGGCGGCCTGATCGCCGGTGCGCGCCGCCAAATCGGTGAGCAGGTCAAGCATCGATGGATGGGGAAACTTGGGCTGCGACCCGAACCCGCCATTGCGGGGATCGAACTGCGCGACAGCGCTTTGTACCAGCTTGTCGACGATGCCGAACGAGAGCGAATCGCCGCGGGCGGAGAAGGTTTCGCCGTGCTCGATGGCGGCGATCACGCTCGATGCCGACTCCAGCACTTCGTCGCGGCGGGTCTTCCAGGCATTGGCCAGCGTCAGCAGCACGCGCTCGAAGCCAGGGCGGCCATAGCGGTCTTCACGGGGGAAGTAGGTGCCCGCGAAAAAGGGGCGGCCGTCGGGAGTGAGAATCGCGGTGAGCGGCCAACCGCCCTGGCCGCTGATGGCCTGCACCGCTGCCTGGTAGCGCGCGTCGACGTCCGGGCGCTCGTCGCGATCAACCTTGATGGCGACGAAATGCTCATTGATGGTCGCGGCCATTGCGGCGTCTTCGTAGGATTCGCGATCCATTACATGGCACCAGTGGCACCACACCGCGCCTACGTCCAGAAGGATCGGCTTCCCAGCCTGCGCGGCGAGGGCGAACGCTGCCTCCCCCCATTCCTGCCAGTAGACGGGCTGATGCATTGCGGAGCGAAGGTAGGAGGAAGCGGCTTTGTCGAGGGTGTTGCGCGGTTCAGTAAGAATGCCGGACGGCTGGACCATGCATTCAGCGTAGAGCATTCAGCTCGATGCGGTCACGAGGCGGCAGGCGGACTAACATTGGGCGCCATTGAACGGCCCGTTCCATCATGGCAAAATTGCGGAAGCATCGCTGCCGGGCTTGACCATGGAAGAACCCATCGACCCATCAACCCCAAATGACACGTCGCCTGCCGAAGATCCAGCTGGTTTCGGTATTTTCGAGGCGAATCCAGCAGCAGAGCCGACCGAGGCGGCGGGCAAACCGCAATTAACCGCCAAGCCAGCCCGCAATACCGCTGTCGTGGTGCTGGTCATGGCGAGCATGGCTGCAGTTGTTCTGATGAATGCTCTTCTGACTTTCGGGACTTACGGTACTTCGGGGGAGTCCGTTGGCTACTGGATCGGAACGTTGCTATGGCCATTTCTGATCGCCTATCTGGCGGGCGGTGTTAAGAAATGGCGAAATCCGACCACCTTTTCTGTATGCCTTTTGTTTGTCGGAGTCCTGGTTCCCGTCATGACACATCGGAAAACACTCGAGAACTTACCGCGCGCCGAAATGGTGAGGGAACTTGCGGGAACCAAGCCCCTTAATTCGAATCTCACAAGCAACGATGAGCAAGCGGCGGCCGCTTTTCAGTCGTTCTTCAACGACGAGCGCAATCTCAGCAGGTCCTATGACGAAAAGAACGCGGCTTTCAGCGCCGATATCAGAGCGGCGTGCACAGCAGATTCCTTCGCCAGCCGACGGGATATGGAGCGAGTGCGGAATTCGGTCACCGCGAAGCTTGATTTGGACAAGGGAGTATCAACATGGCTGGAGGGGGCTCCAGGGCTTTTCCAGGCAAAGCTCGATAAGGCAGATCTGTCAGAGGCCGATAAGCGCCAGTACGAAGCTGAGTTTGACTCCGGCTTTGCAGCTTCGGAAATACTGGCTGCTCGTAAAGAAATGATGACGATGGAAGATAACTGGGGCAAAGCTACTATCGATCTCTATGATTTTGCCCTCCAGCATCAGAGACAGATCACGGTCAGCGGGGGGAAGGTGAGAATCACAGGTGGCGCGGTTCTGCTTGCCTTCAACATGAAACTATTGACCTCGGAGAATTTCCATCGCGACCTGGTTGCGAAAACCGCACAAGTCAATGCAATTCAAAGTGCGAATCTCAAGAAGCTCGGCGTTACGATGAAGGATCTTGGGGTCAGTAAGTGAAGGCCATATGTAATAGAAACGGGGTTAGCGCGGCTCCCGTCAACTAAGCCAGGAGCAGCCGGGCGACTTCCACATAGAGATCGACGGCTTCGAGCAGTTCGTGTTTCGCCAGCTTTTCATGAGGCGTGTGCGCGACGTGGATCGAACCTGGGCCCATGAGCACAGGCTCGCCCCAGTTCGTGAGCCAGGGAATGTCGGTGGTGAAGGCTGCGATCATGGTGGGGACGCCCTCGACCGAGCGCAGGCGCTTGAACGGAATTTCGAGGGTGAAGTCGACGGTTGCGAGGCCATCGATTGCCTGTTCGATGGCACGACGCGTTTCTTCCGACGGCCCCACGAGGCGGACGAGAATCTGCGCCTCGGCGTGATCGGCGATCACGTTGGGCGCGTGGCCTCCGTTGATCGAGCCTATGTTCAGCGTGCTCGGACCGACGTCGTCGAGGGATGGCAGGGGGATGGCCAGAATGCGGTGCAGGGCTTCGATTATCTTGTGGGTGGCGCTTTCGCCGAGCTCCGGATAGGCGGAGTGCGCCATCCTGCCGGTGGCGCGGATCACGGCGCGAAGCGCGCCTTTCGACGCCAGCGCGATGCGGTTGCCTGTGGGCTCGCCGTTGATGAGGAAGCGGCTGCCGCGCGGATGCTGGTTTGCGGTTTTGGCGCCCGCGGAGTCGCGCTCCTCGCCGACCAGGAACAGGAGACCTGCGCCGATTCCCTGGTCGCGCAGCTTCTCGGCGGCGGCTACCTGCGCGGCGATGATGCCCTTTGCATCGCAGGAGCCGCGCCCATAGACGAATTCGTCGTCCTCGCGCGAAGGGATGAAGGGGGGGACGGTATCCATGTGGGTCGAGAAGACGAGATTGGGTGAGTGGCCGGGCTGGCAAGCATAAACATTGAAGCGCTCAGTGGTCGAGCGGCTTTCCGCGTTCTGTGCGACAGGCATTTTCTCGACCGAGAAGCCGCGACCGTCGAGGAACTCCGCCAGAAATGCGCCCACCGCGCCCTCGTTGTAGGTGATGGACTCGATGTCCACGAGTTGCCGCGTCAATTGAATTGGGTCGAGGGGCATAGGGAAGCACCAGAATACGCGAGCAGCCTTCGCGAAAAACGGGCTTCGTACAATGAGTGCAGATGACGGAGTCTCACTCTGGCTCGGCGATTTTGCGAACGGTGGACGATCTGCGCGGTCCCGCGGGAAAGCTGGAGGCGCTGTTGAATGCCGGAGCGCCGGACGCGCCGTACGCCGCGCTCGTCTGCCATCCACATCCGCTGGGCGGCGGGACGATGCACAACAAGGTTGTTTATCACGCGATGAAGGCCTTCCAGAGCTTTGGGCTGCCTGTATTGCGATTCAATTTTCGCGGAACCGAACTGAGCGACGGGGAGCACGATGACGGCGAGGGAGAGCAGGACGATGTGCGCGCCGCGCTCGGCTGGCTGGATCGGGAATTTGGCTTGCCGATTCTTTTTGCCGGCTTTTCATTTGGATCGTATGTCGGACTCCGCGCCTGCTGCGGCGATCCGCGGGTCGCGGGTCTGGTTGCGCTGGGGCTTCCAACCCACGCCGAAGGGCGTGACTACCGGTACGACTTTCTGCGCAAATGCTCGCAGCCAAAGCTATTCGTTAGCGGCGATCGCGACCAATACGGCCCCGTTGCCGAGGTCGAAGCGGCTGTCACGCTGGCCGAGGAGCCGAAGGATCTTGTCTGGATTTCCGGGGCGGATCATTTCTTTGCGAGTAAGCTGGAAGACGTGAGGCAAGCCATTCGCGCATGGGCGCAACGTCATTTCCCCCTCCTCGCCAGCCAATGATCGCGCTCGAAGAACTGCACGCTGTAGCGAGGGAAATTTTCGACAAGGCTCTGGAGGCCTGCGATATCCCGCAGGCGTTTGATCGGCATCTCCACTTCGAAGGCAAGACGCTGGTTCGCCATCCCTCGCCCCGGCTGCCGGCGATCTCGCAGCCGATGGACGGCTTCAAAGAAATCTTCGTTATCGCATTTGGCAAGGCCGCACTGACCATGCTGGATGCTCTGCTGGAGCGGCTTCCTCCGAAGACGCATTTACGGGGAGTGTGCTCCGCCCCGGATGTTCCGAAGAAGCGCAACCGGCATATCCGCTACTTCGACGGAGGACATCCGCTGCCGAATGAGGACTCCTTCGACGCGGCGCGGGCGGCGTTGGCGTTGCTGAAAGACGCCCGGAAGACCACATTTATTATTTTTCTGATCAGCGGCGGCGGCTCGGCGATGCTGGAGTTTCCGCGGGATCGCAAAATCAGCCTCGACGACACCATCGCATTCCATGAGACGCTGGTGGCCAGCGGGGCCACCATCACGGAAATCAACACGGTGCGGAAATACTTTTCCGCGGTTAAGGGCGGTCGGCTTGCACTGGCCGCGCCCGCCGCGGAAAAGCTTTCGCTGCTGCTGGCGGATGTTCCTTTGAAGGACCTGGCCGCGGTGGCCTCATCGCCCACGCTGCCGGATTATTCGACCCTGGCCGAATGCGAGGAGATTCTCGAACGTTTTCATCTGATGGAGAAGTTCCCTCCCGCTGTGAGGGAGTATTTCGAGAAGCTGGAGAAGACGGAGCGATCCTCGGCGCGGGCAGACAACGAAGGGCAGGGCGTGGTGAACGCCTTTCAACATGCGCAATTCGACACGCTGCTTTCGAATCATGACTTCGTCAACGCGGCGCGCGATCACGCCCAATCGCTCGGTTATAAGGTCGTGATCGACAATACCTGCGACGACTGGGATTACACCGAAGCGGCGAAATACCTGCTTGCGCGTTTTCATGAGCTGCGTAAGGAGCACGCACGGCTGTGCCTTTTGTCGAGCGGCGAAGTTACGGTGAATTTAGGCAGGAATCCAGGATGCGGCGGCCGCAACCAGCAGTTTGTGCTGGAGGCGGCTCTTGACCTGGCGCACTACGGCGGCGAGCGGCTGGCTGTGCTCAGCGCCGGATCGGATGGCATCGACGGCAACAGTCCGGCTGCGGGCGCGATTGCCGACCCTACCACCATCGCCCGCGCCCGCAGCTACAGCTTCGATCCCGAGGCCACTCTGGCTCGATTCGACTCTTGCACGCTGTTCACCTCGCTCGGAGATTCGATCGTGACGGGACCTACCGGCAATAACCTCCGCGATCTGCGGATTCTGATCGCCGGGTAGGTTACTGCTGCGATTTTCGCTCGGCAAGCTCGGCGAAGACTGGCACGGGACCGATATGAGTCGGGGTTCCGGGCGCCTCAAGCTGCATCATTTCCGTCCATTCGGGGCTGCTCCGGGACCAGGCCCAGGCCTTGCCCTCGAGGGGATCGACGGCCCAGAGATTGGGCACGGCCATGCGGCGGTGTCATCCGCGTGTGATGAGATGTCAATGCCGGATGAGCCACATCAGCCAGCTGGCCGCGATTACCGATCCGACGAAGAGAATCCAGCAATAGAGTCCGTAGCGGACCATCGCGCGAGTTGTGGATCGCTGGGTGACGCCGAAGACCACGGAAGTAAAAGTCGCAAAGAGCAGCACGGCAGTGAAGTGGGAAGGGGTCACCTAAACCTTCCTCCCGATGCGGAGATTATGGGCGTCAACTGCAGCGACGAAGTTCAGCAGCCCGGCGACGACCACGAATGTGGTGCCATAGTTGGCGGTGACCAGCTGAACGGTGTTTTGCCCGAGGGAAAAGAGCCGCGCGACGCCATAGAGCAGTCCAGTACCAAGGTCGCCCGCGAAGCCGAGCATTTCCAGAGGGTCGCTTGTGTTGGGGACGTACACCTGGGCCTGCATGGCGAGGCCGAGAGAGAACATTGCGGTGATCGCGACAAACAGCAGGAGGGCGCGAATCCAGTGGCGGGTGAGGAGGTGACCCGCGCCGGGGACAAGCCAGCCGAGGATCAGCGCCGAGTAAACGAAGCCCTGAGTTTGAGGTTGTGCGGGAGTCTGCGCCTTCGATGCCATGCCTCTTAAGACTATAAACGAACAGCAAGGCCTCTAAATGCGCACCAGGTCCCGCTGTATGCGGCCGGTCACGACGGCGTTGTCCCTGGAGGTGATCATATTGATTTCACTGCGAATTCCGAACTGGGGTAAATAGACGCCGGGTTCGACGGAGAAGCAGGTGAAGGGGAGGATGCGGCGATCGTCGTGGGTTTCGAGATTGTCGAGATGAGCGCCTCTCCCGTGCAACTCGGCACCAATGTTGTGGCCGGTGCGATGGGTGAAGTAAGGGCCGTAGCCGGCGTTACGGATGACAGCGCGGGCGGCATCGTCGGCTTCGTATCCCGCGACCGGGTGGCCACCGTCGGTGAAGGCGGAACGCACGGTCTGAATGGCGGCGTCGCGGGCGTCGCGCACAACCGCAAAGACAACGCGTTCCTGTTCGGTGGGCTCGCGGCCCACCACGCCTGTCCAGGTGATGTCGTACCAGCAGGAGGCGGGGCGGTTCTGCCGCGCCCAGATATCGATGAGCAGAAAAGATCCCTGGACGATGGGGCGGCTGGTCTGGGGCAAAGGCTCGTAGTGGGAATCGGAACTGTTCTCGTTGACGGAGACGTTTGGGCCGTGGTCGGTCGTGAGTCCCGCGCGGTGCATCGCCTCCTGAAACCAAAGCATCATCTCGTATTCGGTAGCGGGCTGGCCGAAGCGAGCGCGGCTGCCGATGTGCTGGAAACCCTCTATGAGGATGTCGTCGAGGGCTCTCTGGGCGACGTAATGGCTGTCGATCTGGTCTTCGGTGAGGACCGCCTCGAAGCGGCTCACAAGGTCGGCGGAGGTCACGATTTCCTTGTCCATGGAGCGCAGCAGTTCGATGGTTCCGGCGTCCACCATGGAGACGTACATGATGGCGTTGCGCGGCGAGTACTGCATGGCAATGCGTTTCCAGGGAGCGAGCATGCTGTCGAGGCCGGTTTCCAGTTCCTGCCAGGAGGAATAAACACCTTTAGAGCCAGGCAGGGAGTCAAGCTTCCCGGATTCGATACGATGGACGAGCTTGCGCGGTTCGCCATCGGCAGGAATGGCGTAATACCAGCGGCGGCTGACCAGACCGTTATCAGGCAGTCCGAGGATCGCGGCAGCGATGGGGTCGCGATGGTGGTGATCGTAAAAAAGCCACGCGTCTATGCGAGAATCCCGCAGTGCGCGCTGAATCGACTCCAGGTCCATTGCCATAGGGTATAGGCTCAGGGTTTGGGAGGGACCGGGAAAACGGTCACCGGGAGGATGGTCCTGCAGTCACCATGAAGCGAATTCTGGAGAGTCTTGCGAAAGTAGCCAAGGTAATCGTGCTGGCCACTTTGGTGTTGTGGGTGGGCGACTGGGCAGTCTTTCGGTTGCGCGCCTCTCGCGGGACGGCTTTCGATTCGGTGCAGGTACAGGAGTATCTTTCGACGGCCCTGAAGGGAAATAAGCAGGAGTACGATTACCTGGGAACGGCTCCGGAGAGCTGCGCGCGCGCGCTTTTCCCGCATGGCGGCGCTCCGGCTTGCTGGTGGCTGCGCCGACATACCTCGCAGTGGGAGTGAGGCACAAGCCCCCTTGATGACCGGAGACCCCATGGCCGTGGAAGAGTCTACTTCTTCTCTTCGTGGTACTCCTGCTCGGTATTGATTTCCCAGAGAGCGGACTTATCAATTTTGCCGGCTACGATCTGGTCTACGGCGGTCATGGCGGTCAGCATGGAGTGGTCCTGGTTGTTGTATTTGTGCATTCCATTGCGACCAACCAGGAAGAGATTCTGGAACTGGTCCATGTAGCGGACGATCTCGTCGAAGCGATCGTAGGTCCCGAAGTACGCCGGGTAGGTCTTGGGGACGCGCACCACATGAGTATCGCTGACATCGGAGCCGCGCAGTATGCCGATCTTTTCCACCTCGGCAATCGCGAAGCGAGCGATGTCATCGTCGGGCATGTTCCAGAGGTGGTCGGTCTCGTAGCAGAAATATTCGAGGCCGATCCAGACTTTGGAAGGATCGGCGACCATAAATGGGCTCCAGTTATTGAAGATTTGCAGGCGGCCAACCAGAACATCGGGTTCCTGAATGTAAATCCAGGTGTCCCTGAGCGGACCGCCGTCTGGTTCGGTGACTATGAGCCGATCGACGAGAAGGCCGACGGTGATGAAGTCGCGGTACATGAGGCCGTCGGCGACGGCACGGATTTCCGCTGGAACGTCAATGTCCAGATTTCGGACCAGATCGCGCACGGGCATGGTTGAGAAAACGTAGTCGGCGGGAATGGTGTGCGAAATTCCCTGCGCGTCAACAGCCTCGACGGATGTGACGCGATCGCCTTCGACGAGAAGTTTGGTGGCGCGCCAACCCATCCTGACTTCGCCCCCCTTATTTGTAACAAGGTCAGCTACATATTCCCAGAGCTGGCCCGGGCCGAATTTCGGATAGAGGAATTTCTCGATGAGCGATGTTTCTGTGTCCTTCTGCGCAATGTCGCCGGTCTTCTCTCGGCGGAAGGTCTTCTTCAGGAAATGGGCGATGGCGGTGCGCAGGGAGAGGCCCTTGATGCGTTGCGCCCCCCATTCGGCGCTGATCCGATTGCAGGGCACACCCCACACTTTCTCGGTGTAGGACTTGAAGAAGGTGAGGTACAGTTCGTTTCCGAATCGGTTGATCAGGAAGTCTTCCAGGGTCTTCTCGTTTTTGCGCGGAAATAGCTTTGCACGCATGTAGCCTGCGCCGATTTTCATCATGCGCCAGAGGCCGAGCTGGCGGAGGGTCTGCGCATTGAGAGCCAGCGGGTAGTCGAAAAAGCTGCGCAGAAAATAGATGCGGCTCTTGCGCGGGCGGACCAGCATGACCAGGTCCGAATCTGGCGCGGCACCATTGCCAGCCTGGGCCAAACTGGCGGACACGAGGCGCTCTTTGCTCTGGTACTGGATGGTGTGGAATCCCGAACCGTTTTCAGTGGAGGCAATGGGCATCAGTTCAGTCCACCATTGCATGACGCGATCGGCCTTGGAAAAAAACCGATGACCGCCGATGTCCATTCGGTTGCCGTTGTGGCGGATGGTGCAGGAGATGCCACCTATGCGGTCAGTGGCTTCAAGAACGATGGGCCGGACATCGGAGCGCCGCAGCAGTTCGAGGGCGGCGGTCAGGCCGGCGGGTCCGGCTCCGATGATGAGGGCTGTTTTCATGCGCAGGTTTTGCGGCCCAGCAAAAGGCTCGCGTCTCTTTGAGAATTGCCGGGGGCCGGCAGTTGGGATGCGCGGGACGCGGGTTCAGGACGATTCATGCCTCACTTATGGTTGTTCCTGGCCGGACCAGGCGCAGCCATGGAGCTGCGTTCCAGTTTCGGCGCGGCAATGTTGAAGAAGATGTGGTCAGCTCGGCGTGGTGATTCTGCCGGTGCCACCGCAGACAGTGCATTGTTCGTAGAGCTGAAGACTGCCCTCCCAGCCGACGGCTTTAAAGCCAACGCCGTTCTCATTGCGGCTGATTCCGCTTGCTTCGCATGCGGAACACATCCCGTGCGCCCGGCAGTAATTATCATAGGTGGCTGACCTGCCCGCTTCGGACTCTTTTGCTCGCCAATCACGTCCCTCCTTCCATCGCTTCTGAGCCGCCAGATATCTCGAGAGATATTCGCCGGTAAATGGAACACCACGTGGCATCGAAAAGGTTTCCTCGCAAATTTCCTGCTCACCCGCTGACGGCCTCGGGGCGGACTGCTTTTTCATTTTTCCGGTACGACGGTGTCCCGGATAAAGTTTCCCAGCCGCGGCGCGAGAGATCCCACCAGATGAGATATCCGGCGACAGCGGCGGCGCTCAGAAGGGCGGACGCCATAAGCCACGATCCGAAGATCAATTTGCCGATTCCGAAAAGGCAGCCATAGACGAGGATACAGCCCATCAGGGTGTCGAAGGCGTTGGCGCGGAAGTCGCGGATCGGCGGCAACTCGGGCGCCAGGCGGGCGATGCGCTGCCATCCATGCACTGTGGGATGAACGCGGCGATAAAAGGCCAGCAGGGTTGCATCTGGCTCGGCGGGAGTGACGAAAGTAGCGAAAATCCAGGCGACAGTTGTGACCCCGGCAGTAATCAGTGTGCTCTTCGCAAAAACCACCACGTCGCTGCCGGCGAAGTGCACATACGAGAGCCAGACGGTCACCGCCGCCGCGACGATCATGGCGGAGATTTCACTCCATGCATTGATGCGCCACCAGAACCATCGAAGCATGTAGACGGCACCGGTCCCTGCCCCGAGGTTGAGGACCAGCTGCCAGCCGGCGCCGATCGAGGTGAGACGGCTGGCCACATATCCGCTGCACAGAACGAGAAGCACGGTGATGATCTTGCTGACAACGACGTAGTGGTGCTCGCCCGCGCGACGGACAAGAAAGCGGCGGTAGAGGTCGCTGACGAGGTATGAAGTTCCCCAGTTGAGTTGCGTGCCGACTGTCGACATGTAGGCGGCGAGGAAGGCGGCAATCATGAGGCCGCGCAGCGCTGGCGGCAGAAAGTCGCGCAGGACCATGACGTATCCCTGCTGGGGATTGGCGGCGTAGGCCGCGCTGGGATGAAGGCCGCCATTGGTGGAATACATGGCAAGTGCGACAAGGCCGGTGACGATCCACGGCCAGGGGCGGAGTGCGTAGTGCGCGATGTTGAACCACAGAGTCGCGCCCAGGGAGTTCTTCTGGTCTTTTGCGCTGAACATGCGCTGAGCCACGTACCCGCCGCCGCCAGGCTCGGCTCCGGGATACCACGCAGCCCACCACTGGACGCCGATGTACATCATGAAGGTGAGAAGGGGCAGGGTCCAGAGATTTGACGTGGTGAGACCGGCGTGGAAGTCAGGCAGGAAGGAGAGGATGTTGGATGTTGGATGGCCGGCGGCGCGCGTGGCGGTGTCGACTACGGCAAGGCGCAGGCGCAGCGACTGCATACCCCCAAGGCGTGCAACCGCGATCCAGGCCAGGACGACGATCATGGTCATCTTCAGCACAAACTGAAATAAATCGGTGACCAGGACGCCCCACAATCCACCGAGGAACGTATAGAGGCCGGTAAAGGGAACCAGGATGAAAATGCAGACGAAGAGGGCGGTGTGGCGCGGATCGCCGAGGGTGAAATGCAGCAGCGTGTGGCCGGCCATGGAAAATGTGAGGACGCGTCCCTGAGCGATCGCAGGGCCAAGGGTGACGGCGATGATGTCGACCATAGCGCGTGTGACCCAGCCGAGGATGAAGCAGTTCATCAGCAGGCCGAGATAGACAGCTTTGAAGCCGCGGAGGAAGGCGGCGGGGCGGCCACTGTAGCGAATCTCGACGAGCTCGACGTCAGTGAGAATTTCGGCGCGTCGCCAATACCGAGCGAAGAAGAAAACGGTCGTCATGCCCGAGAGGCAGAGACTCCACCAGATCCAGTTGCCGGAGATGCCCTGGGTGGCGACCAGGCCGCAGACGAAGAGCGGTGTGTCCGCGGCGAAGGTAGTAGCGACCATAGAAGTGCCGGCCAGCCACCAGGAAACGTCGCGCCCAGAGACGAAGAACTCCTCCGTTGATCCGCTGGCTTTACCGCGGTAGTACAAGCCGATGAGGAGGTTGAACAGCAGGTAGGCGGCAATGACGAGCCAGTCGAGAGAAGTAAGAGGCATGCAGGGTCCGTGTGCTGCAGACTGCACTCCAGTATAGACAGAGGGGGGGGAGCGGCCCCGAGGGTGGGAAGAGAACAGCCAGGTTTGCTGCAGCGGTCCGGCGCCCGAGGATTCCTCTACGTCGTCAGTGCGTGCTCCGATCTGTCTGGTTTCTGCGGGCCGACTGGATGCATCAAGCCCCCCCGCGAGAGACGATAACGACGCCCGCGCCACAGAATGGTGCTGCCGGCGTAACTGGCCGCCCAGCAGACGAAGCCCAGCAAGTCACGGATGGGATAAAGGAGGACCGTCCGGAGCAGATGCCGCTCGCGGACTCCGAGAGATCCGACCAGTGCCGCCAGGACCATACGATTTGCAACACTGTAAGCGAGCACCAGGAGCGCGAGAAGCGGTCGATGCATGGCGACGGCGGCCAGTCCAGCGAGGAGACCGAAGGGGATACTGAAGGTGAGCGCGGTGCCAAGATGGCCGAGAGGCCGCGAGAATCGCGTGGATTTCATCCATCGGGTCTGGTGACGCAGCGAGGCGGCAAAGCTGAGGTTAAGGATGATGTGATCGATGACGTGGCGCGACAAGACAACCGTCTGACCTTGCACGGCCACGGCGGCTCCCAGCAGAAAGTCATCGGAGCAATAGGGGCCGAGCACGCCAAAGCCGCCTATGGATTCAACCGAGCGCCGACGCACCGCCATGGTCGGGCCAAGGGCAAACTTCATGCCTTCGAGCAAATTGGCAGTGAGCACGCCGGCGGTCATCTCGACTGACATGCCCGTCGCTTCGAGCTTCGACCAGAGGCCGCGGTCGGCCACGCCGCGATAGAGGCAGGTAACCGCCCCCACACTTTCATCGGCGAAGGGAGCTGCGACTTCACGGATGTAGCTGGGTTCGACGCGGACATCGCTGTCGCTGATGATGAACAGGTCGTCGCTAGCGACCGAGTGCATCAGTTCGAGCGAGGATACCTTGGCGTTGATGTAGGTTTCCTCGCCAGTGGAGAGGAAGCTTGCGGGAATGTGCGGATAGCGCAACGCAACGTGGCGGGCGATCTCGAGGCCGGAATCCGTCGCAGAACGGGCGCAAAACAGAATCTCGAAGTTTGGGTAATCCTGGTTGAAGAAGGACTCGATGTGGGCTTCGAGATTGGGTTCGGCCCCGTCAAGAGGCTTGAGCAGGCTGACAGGCGGCGAAAACCCCGCAGCGGAGGCCGCACTCTGGCGACGAAAACGGAAGAGCCCCACGATGGCGAGGACTGCGAAAACTGTCGAGGTCAACAGGCCGAAAAGTCCAAGGTCGAGCAGGATCCGCATCATAAGTTAAGCCGCGGCACCTCCGATCCGTGCCAGTGTGCACTTCGCGGTTGCCATCAGAAAGACTATTGTATGGCGGGATGCGCCGCTTTCAGATCATGGCGTACTTCGCGTCCTCCCGCATCCAGAGCGCCAGTTGCCGGAGGAGCCAAACATTGCGCTCGAACAGAGTAGTGGCATAGTGCAGCGCGGATACGTTGCCGGCGCTCCCCGTTGCCACCTGCCGCAGGCCATGGCGACTGCGAAGCTCCTCCATCATGCCGCTGCGGTCGTCGGTCATGTTGACGAGGATCTCGATCTCAAGGTCTCGCGGCGATTCGAGTGCGGAGAGGGCCGAGAAAAGAATGGTGTCGAGCGACTCGATGAGAAGCATGGCCAGCTCTTCGCTGGCGAGACCGCCGAGGCATTCGGCGAAGAGGAAGACGTTTTCATCGAGGGCGGCCAGAGTGCTTTCTTTACGCTGAAAGGAAATGGCACGGGCTGCGATATCGTTGGCGATGGGCAGCTTCAGGAGAGCCTCAAGGAATTCGGAAATGTGGCGCCCCAGCTGGACCGCCGCCGCGTGCAGCGCCTTCAGGTCGGAAGGGTCGCCGCGGCGAGCCGCGTCGATATAACGACTCAGGACCCTGATGATGCGCATCTGTTCGAGGGCGACGAGGTCGAGCGCGGTCTCAGGCGAGCTGAGCGAATTGTGCTGGATGTAGATGGGGTTTGAAAGGTCCTGCTCGGGCGTGGGAGGCCATAATTTCGCCAGCCCGCGCGGAGCCCATTCGAGCCCGGCAATGGCCACCACAGCCACAGCGACGTTGAGAACCAGATAGGTATAAGCCATGCGCTGCGAAATCGACGCACCCGACGCGTGCATCGCGGCGATGAGCAGAGGCAGGTGCAGCACCCGTTCCGCGATGAGCAGGACCGCAACGAGAACCCCCGCCATGCCGTTCGTCATGGCCTGATACATGGCTATCTGCCGCGGCACACCGCGCAGATTGCCGGAGAGCACCCAGGTGGCCAGGCATGAGCCGACGCCGAGACCGGCGATTGACAGGGTGGCGGGGAAGTCGCCGAGCTGACCGCCACGATTGATGGTGACAGCAATAGCGGCTACCGCTGAAGAGGAATGGATCAGAGCGCGCAGCGCGGCTCCCATGAGGAATGCGGCGTAGGGCCAATGGGTGAAGAACTGGGAGACGTGGCTAAACTGGGCCGAAGAGGCGAGCGGCTGGAATGCCTGCTTCATCATTTCGAGGCCGAGAAAAAGCAGGCCCACCGACATGCCGGTTGCGACGGCGGGCTTCCACCTGGTGGCCAGTTTGAAGGCGAGAACCAGTCCGGTAATTCCGATTAGAAAGAGGATGGATATGTGCAGGTTGGAAGCCGCTACAAAGACCAGGAGCGCGGTTCCGATGTTCGCGCAGGCCAGCACGATGAGCGCGCGGGAGATGGGAAGCAGGCCGGTGGAAACCATGCCCGAGAGAATGAAGGCAACGACCGAGGCGCTCTGCGTAACGGCGCCGAGGATCGCACCAACGAGTCCAGCCATGACGGGCCGATGGGTCAGGCGGCCTAACGCCTGCCGGAAGCGCTGGCCGCCCATCTGGCGCAGATTGTCGGATACACCGGTGATGCCGGAAAAGAAAAAGCTGAGTCCGGCAAGGTAAAGCGCAAGCAGTTCAACCATGGGCGGATGCATGATACCAGCGGATTTGGTGGTTCTTGATGAAAGAGCGCATGGTTTCCGCCTGCCGTGCCAGGTAAGCCTGGAGTGCCGTGGTAATTCGGTTCGGCGCTGCTGGGCCCCAGACGCTGCGGCAACAAAGAGATGAACCGAAGACAATTTGCCGTGAAGGTATCGCTGACAGCTGCGGGTTGGGCGCTGTCGGGCTTGCCGGGCGCCGCCGTCCGGGCAGGGTTCAGAGCCTTCCAGCGACAAGGCATCCTCGAGATTCACCAGCGATGATCCAGGGCTGATGCTTCTACGAGCTGGCCGAGGGCGGCGCTGCGCGGCAATGGCGCGCAGGTCACGGTCGACGTTACAGGGCGGCTGAAGCGGGGGTTCCGGATTGCGCCGAATCAACGCCTGGAAATGGGAGCGTGAAGGTGTGGGGGGCCGCAGAGGGACAGGCGTGGAGCGGCGAGCGTTATCTCAGCTGCACAAGGTGATAATTTTTCTTCCCCGTGCGCAACAGAATAGCGGCCGGCCATTTCAGGTCGCCGGCCGTGATGGTTTTCTGGGCCTGGGTCTGCCGCTCGTTGTTGAGGTAGACTCCTCCGGCTTCGATCAGCTTGCGCGCCGAACCCTTGCTCCCCGTCAGCCCGGTCCGAACCATTAGATCCACCAGGTTGACTCCGGCTTCAAAATCAGTTCGTGGAATCGCTGTGACCGGGACTTCTCGGGCGAGGAGAGCGATTGTTTCCTCCGAGGGCACCTCACTGGATTCCGAAAACAAGATTCGACTCGCCGCTTCTGCGCTGCGCACCGCACCGGGTCCGTGTACGAGCGCTGTGCATTCGGCAGCTAATACACGTTGAGCCGCACGAGCCTCCGGTCGAAACTGCGTTTCGCCTTCCAGTGCCTCAATGCGATCGCGATCGAGGAAGGTGAAGAGCCTGAGATAACGGCCTGCGTCCGCATCGGCGGTCTGAAGCCAATACTGGTACATCTGATAGGGGCTCGTCCGGCCGGCATCCAGCCATATCGCGCCCTCCTCCGTCTTTCCGAACTTCTTCCCGGAGGAAGTGGTGAGGAGCGGGAACGTGATGCCTTCCGCGCGTTGTCCGAGTATGCGCCGGATCAATTCCTTGCCGGAAAGAATGTTGCCCCATTGATCGCTGCCGCCCATTTGAATCGTGCAGTCGAAATGTTGGCACATGTGAAGAAAGTCATAGGCCTGGAGCAGCATATAACTGAATTCCGTAAACGAAATGCCCTGGTCGCGTTCTTCCAGCCGCGTCCGAACCGAATCGCGCTTGATCATTTCGTTCACGGAAAAGTGCTTCCCGATGTCGCGCAGGAAGTCCACCAGATTCAGCTTCAGCAGCCAATCCGCATTGTTCTTCATCAGCGCCCGGTCGTCCGATGAGAGGTCGAGGAAGCGACTGAGCTGGGTGCGAACGGCTGCGGAGTTCCACTCGGCCAATTCGTTGGTCAGCAGAGTTCGCTCAGTCGACTTGCCGCTGGGGTCTCCAATCAACCCTGTACCCCCTCCGACAAGAACCAGCGGCCGATGGCCGTGACGCTGCACGTGCGCGAGGCCCATCACCGGAATCAGGCTGCCCAGGTGAAGACTGTCGGCAGTGGGATCAAAACCAACGTAGATGGTACGGCGCGCCTCGTTGAGGTACTCATCCAGGTCATCTGCCGTCGTCGCATCCAGAAAACCGCGCCACCGCAGTTCTTCCAAAAGCGCACTCTTGCGGTCACTTTGAGTCGCCACCGTTGTCATTCAAAGCCTATTTTCCCATGCGCACAGTGCGGAGCGCAGTAGCAAGGTGAAGGCAACCTAACCATGAACCAGGGGCGCTGGCCGATCACCGAATTCCCTTGAGCGCCGCGCGAAACAGCTCGTCGAAATTCTCACCCGCAGTTTTATCCTTCTCCACAGCGCTCTCGATAGCCTTCATCGCCGCCGGGCGCTGGTATCCAAGATTCACCAGCGCCGACAACACATCTTCCGCTGCTGGAGCCGCTATTCGCGTTCCCGACGGGGCTACAGCCAGATCCTCGAGTTTCTCTTTCAGCTCGACCACCAGGCGCTCCGCGAGCTTCTTGCCCACGCCGGGGATACGCGTGAGGGTCGCATGATCTTGTCCGCGGATGGCCTCGACGGTTCGCTCGATGTTGAGCCCGCTCAGAATGGTGATGGCCAGCTTCGGTCCCACGCCCGATACGGTGATGAGCCGCTCAAACAGCCGCTTCTCGTTGCGTTCCAGAAAGCCAAACAGAGCCAGCGTGTCTTCCCGTACCTGCGTGTAAATGTAGAGGGCCACCTCGCCGCCTTCTCGCGGCAATGCTGTGAAGGTGGGCACGCTGAGCGTGACGTCGTAGCCCACGCCGCCCGCTTCGACGATGGCTTGCCCGGGTTGTTTTGAGAACAGGCGGCCCTGCAAATGAGCAATCATGTCGATCTACAGACTAACGCCAGCGCCAATCCCAGTGGTCACCCTCGATCTGCGGCTACTCATTTCGCGGTCGCGTTCGGATAAATCGCTATGCGATGCGTTCTCAATTGCGCCCGCAACAATTCTCCGCCCGACTCCGACATAAGGACGGACGATTTCCCGATGGGCATGTGGCATTCGATGCATTTGCCGCGGATGCTTTCGCCCATCTGTTTGAAGCGGCCGCAGGCGTGGATATCGTGGCACCCAAGGCAATTTTTCGAAAATGAGTCAGCGTTCTCCTGGGTCACATGCACATTGTGACAGGTGGAACAGGTGAGCTTGCCCGATGTAAAGCATTTGCTGCTTTCGAGCGCGCCCACCTGGTTTCCATGCACATCCACCGGCGCATTTGCCGGGGGCGCAGTGATCTTGAGAAAGTCGGTGATGACATCTCCCGGCAAGTAAGTCAGCGAAGGCCCGATGGGATCCGCAGCGCCTGCGTGACAGAGCGAGCAGAGGCCGAGTTGCCGATCATGGGGCAGCCGGGCCGGATTCACGATTGCGATTTCTGCCGAGCCTGCGGGCGGCGGATTGGCGCTGCCCTCGCGGTCGACATGCTCGCGGCCCGGACCGTGGCATCGTTCGCAGCCGATGCCCAGCACGATGCTGTCGCGCTCGAACCGGTTCAGCGGCGGCGCGAGCGACTTGAACCAGCTCGCGTGGCATTCAAGGCATCGCGGCACAATGGGCCGGTTGAAGTAGACTCCGCCATCGGGATAGCCTGGGCTGTTGATCCATTTGTGGGTCCAGGTCCAGTAGGAGACGGGCAATTCGAAGAGCTGATCGCCCTTCCAGTAGAGATAGGTCTGCCCGTGGCGTCCCGATCCAATGACGATGTCGAACTTTTCCGCTCTTCCGGTGAGATTTTTTGGGTCGCGAATGTCTACTGCGCTCTCGTAATATCCGTCGTCGGCCGCGATCATGGCGAAAATCAGGTTGGGATTCGGGGTCCGCACGAAGTTTTGGCCGGGCGTGAAATTCCCCATGATGGTTTTGGAACTGGCCACGGTCGAGTCCAGCGCATGCGGGGTTGAGGGATAAGCCTTCGCTTCGTTCTCATGGCACTGGTCGCAGACTGCGTCTCCCACGTGGGCATCGGCCGGAGGCGGCTTTCTCTCGGTGGCGGATGGCGCGGGTGGCTCCTGGGAGGACGTTGACTGCATTATGATCGCACCGCCCAGAGCGAGCAGGGCTATCCCTTTGCGCAGTCCGCGAGGGCATCGATTCCTGGCACCGGAATTCCTCGAAAGGGCAATCCGACTGCGCGATAGGGAGATTTCTACTTCCTGGTCCACTGATCCACCCAGTCGTTTACGGTCTTGTACCAGAGCTGGGAGTTCTGCGGCTTGAGCACCCAGTGGCCTTCATCGGGGAAGTAGAGCATCTTTGAGGGGACTTTCATGCGCTGGAGGGTGTCGAAGAGCTGGTAGCCTTCGGAGACGTCGAGCCGGTAGTCGAGCTGGCCGTGGATCACCAGGGTGGGGGTTTTGAAATGCGTCTCGGCGAGCATCGGCGACCACTCGCGATAGAGCGCACGGTTGGTCCACGGCGTCCCCTTGAACTCCCATTCGTTGAACCAGAGCTCCTCTGTCGTACCGTAAGCCGATTCGGTGTTGAACATGCCGTCATGCGAAACGATGCATTTGAAGCGGTCGGTGTGGCCGAGGATCCAGTTGGCCATGTAGCCGCCGTAGCTCGCGCCGAGGGCGCACTCGCGGGTCTTGTCGATGAATGGGTAATGCTGCTCGGCGTAATCGAGGCCGCGCATGAGGTCGATGTGGGGCTTGCCGCCCCAGTCGCCGTTGACGCGGTCGACGAAGGCCTGGCCGTAGCCGGTGGAGCCGCCGGGATTGATCACGACGACGACGTAGCCGTTGGCGGCGAAGAGTTCAGGGTTCCAGCGGTACGACCACATGTCGCCCCAGGCACCCTGGGGTCCGCCGTGGATGAGGAATTTCACAGGGTATTTTTTGTGGGGATCGAAGTTGGGTGGGTGGATGAGGAAGCCCTGGACTTTGACGTTGCCGATCGAGGGGAACCAGAAGGAGTCCATTTTGGGGAGGTCGAGTTGGTTGAGGAGGGCGGAGTTGAGGTGGGTGAGGGCAACGGCTGCTTTCGGGTAGGGAGCCCCAAACGTTTCGAGATACTTAATGCCCTTCTTACTAAGGTCGGGATCGATGATCGCCGGCGAGGACACCAACTTAAGGATCTCGCCGGGCTGACCCACCGCCACTCGCGTCGCGATTATCGTCTGATTATCGCTCGTAATATGGAGGTCGCTGAATTCGCCTTTTTCCTTATCCAGGGTTTCGAAGCGGGAGAGTTTCCCCTCCGGAATCTCCACGGAGAAGACCGGTTCTGTCCCCGCATCTCCCGCGGTGAAGCAAATCGCCTGTGAATCCGAGCTCCACACCTCCTCGTCCACCCAGCGGTCGAAATTTGGCAGGATCTCGCGAATCTGCTTTGTGCTTCGGTCATAGACGACGAGCCGAAACCGGTCGCTCTCGTAGCCGGCGCGTTTTTGCATGCGCCATGCGATGTACTTGCCGTCGGGTGAATAGCGGGGGGTGAAGTCGCCGCCTGGGCTCGTCGAAATCTTCACTGGCTGCGCCTGCGAGTCAGCATTTCCCGCATCGTCGAACAACCGCAGCGTGAAGATGTCCACGTTGGTGCTCAGCGCCGGGTCGTCGACCTTCTTCTCCTCGAATGCAACCTCTTTGCCGTCCGGGGAAAAATCCCAGCCGTCTGGCTCGCCCAGAGAAAACGGTGGAACGTCGTGGGTGTCGCCTGGATTGAGGTCGCGGAAGGTGCCGTCGTCAGTGGAAGTGAGGAAGAGGTGACTGCGTTTGTCGCCTGTAAATGCGTTCCAGTGGCGATAGAGCAGGGCGGTGAAGATCTTCGCCTTCACTTTCGACTGTTTCTCGGCGTCGTCGCGCTTTTTGTCGCAGGCGTCCTCGTCCGCGCCTGAAACAGTGCCCGAACCTGCGCTGCACTCGGGATAAACCGCCGAGGTAAACAGCAGGTGCTTTCCATCCGGGGACCAGGTTGCATTGTCGGCCTCGGTGCTGATGTGTGTCAGCTGATGTGGCTCGCCCATGGAGCCGGTCGCCGAGTCGAAGGGCGCGAGGAAGATCTGCTGGGTTCCGTCCCTCGCGGTGAGAAACGCGATCCGCTTTCCGTCCGGAGAGAATCGTCCGCGGCTCTCGCCCGCCGATGACGCGGTGAGAGCCTTCTCTTCTCCTCCACTGACGGGCACAATCCACAAGTGCGAGGTTTTTGTGTTCTTCGCGAGATCGACGTCGGTGGCCGAAAACAGGACCCATTTTCCGTCCGGCGAAACCGCAATGTCGCCGAGGCGGCGCATCTTCATCATGTCTTCGAAGGTCATGGGCCGGCGCGCCGCGCTGGCCTGTGAATCTGGACCTGCTGAACCTGGGCCTTGACCTGCGGTCTGCGCTCCTGCACTCACCACGAACAACAGCGCCGCTGCCGCACACATCGATGCATTCATACCGCGCGCACCTCTCGATTGCAACGATCCATCTTAAACCGCGGTTGTTCGGCTTAGGAGCTTTGCCCACTCAAGCCAAAACCTGGCTTGAATGGGCCACCCCATCTCGAAATCGAGCTTAGATTGCGCGCGCTGATCCGTTGGCCGCGACGGGCGCCCAAGGCGACTCCCCAGTGGATTTTGCAACCTGGAACGGCTGCGCCTGCTGCGGAGTCTCCGCGGCCGGCAGTTCGATTACCACGGCCGCGCCTCGGGGAAGCAGATTCACGGCGGAAATCTCGCCACCGTGCTCACGGATGATGGAGTAGCAGATGCTCAGGCCCAGACCCATGCCCTCGCCCTGTTCGCGGGTTGTATAAAACGGGTCGAAGGCGCGGGCCGGGTTCTTGAATCCGGGGCCGTTGTCAGAGAAGGTAATCTGAACACAGTGGCTGTCCGCCGCCGCTTCCACGATCAGCCGCCGATCCAGATCTCCGTTCGCCGCATCCATCGATGCGATCGCATTTTTCGCCACCTGCAGGAAGACCTGACGGATCTGATCCCCATCGGCGCGTATTTCGGGCAGCTGGTGCGGGATCAGCATCTGACACTGGACGCGCTCTCTCTCCAGCTCCGGGCGCAGGAGCTTTTCGATATCGCGCAATACTACTTCAATCGACAGCGACTCACGGTTGACGGGCGAGGCCTTGCGGAATCGGACCAGGCTGTCGATGATCTGCTTCATCCGGCGCGCTTCATTCAGGATCACGACCGCCTGATCGCGGACCGCGCCTTCATTGTCCGTCATGAGTTCGGCATAGCCGGTCACCACTGTCAGCGGATTGTTCAGTTCATGCGCCATGCCTCCGGCCAGTTGTCCGAGGCCAGCCAGCCGTTCCGCCTGGAAGACGCGCCGCAACAGCATCTGCTGTTCTCGTGCCGCGCCCACGCGTGAGGCGAGCAGTTCCAGAGGAAGAACGTCCTCTGTTAGCAGGGGCGCTTCGGCCTCTCGGAGGCCGGCGACCAGCAAGGCGCCCAGAAGTTCCCTGTCCCGCCCGCGGATGGCCACTGCATGGGCTTCACGAAAGTTCATCTGCAGCAGTTCGTCGCCCGGCTCCATCAGCACCGTTAAATCCACCAGGGCCAGGTGGCCGATCACCTGGCTATAAAACTTCGACTGCACTATTTCCCTAACCTTCTCGAGAGTGGTCCGCCGCGCCAGAGCATCCAGGGCAGCGGTTAGAGCCCCATCCATGCCGGCTTTTCCCGCCAGCCGGAATCTCCCTTCCGGACCGCGTAAAATGACCGCAGCCTGGCTGAAACGGCTTGCCCCGCCAATGGCCTCGCAGATGGGGTCGTACTGCCCGCTGTCTTCGTCCGAAGGCATCGCTCCCAGAAAGATTTCGGTGTACTTTTCCATCTCGAGGCGCGCCCTGCGGTCGCGGAGCTGGGCAGCCTTGTTCGAGGCGATTTCATCTTCGAGGACGAGGACGATCATCCCCACCGCGGCAATTACCTTCATCAGGTTCACGGCCCGCAGCAGCACGATGGGCACGAGCGCGGCACCCATCAGCGGCTCCAGCAGCATGGGCAACGCCCAGCCCGTCAATCCTCCGACAGTGAAAATCACTCCCGCCGTGAGCCGCCGGAACGCGAGCACAAACAGCAGAGCGGTGATCAGCATGATGCCGCTCTGCGTGAGCGACAATACCGCAGGGTAGTCCTGCCGCCAGGTCAACCAGATGACGCCGCAGCCGACCAGGCCAACCAGCAGGAGGCTCAGCCAGACCGGCAGCAAATTCTTTTCAAAACCCCACCGAAGGGCGACCAGCAGAGTTGCGAGCACGCAAACCATGAGAACTGCGCGCGCCAGGGATTGTGGCTGCGGATCCAATGAAATCAGTACGGCAAACAGAATCACCGGCGCCGCAAACGCGACGATGTAAAGAACCCGCGGTTTCCTGGTCATGTATTGCGGGGCCATGGAGCCCAGAAACATCAGGGCCCCCATCTGCATGCTGACGCGCGAAACCGCCAGCCATATGCCGGACTGGCTGCGGCCGAAAACTTCCATTTCCAGCTGGATGGCCGCGAACATCCAGCCTGCCAGCCAGAGCAGCTGCCTCCGGCGCGCGCTGAGAGATTCCCCGGCACGCACCCTGAGCGGGGGTAAGGATCGTCTCTGCAGCCAGAGCGCGCCGAAAACCGCCACGAGCACGAACAACAAAATCAGCGTTGGCGCTCGATAGAGATCTGCGCTTCTCGGCATAAGTGGGGGACCAAATGGCAAGTCTAACTGGTTGCGGCCTTCAGGAGAATGGTTAAGTTGGTGCGTCGTGACCGTTCCACGCGCAGTTCGGGATTGCTTCTGACTTCGTTTGGCGCTCGCACCCGTAACCCCGGACAGGATGCCTGCGTCTATGCTTACAGAGGGACAGGAGCCCGCGCCGTGCCTTTCGCCGCATCCCGACGTTATTTGTCCGCTCTATTCGCAGCTTTGACCATGCTGCTCGTCTGCAATGCTGCGCTGTCACAGGCTTCCTATACTTCGATGCCTCTCGACCAGGGATTCGGGCCACTCGACCAGTCTCAACCGGCGATTCCCATTGCGCAAGTCATCAGCGAGTTCACCGCGAAAGAGGCGGTTTTTCGGCAGGCTCTCAACAACTACACCTGGCAGCGCAGCGTGCGCGTTGAAACTGTCGACGACGATGGCAAAGCCGACGGCCGCTATTATCAGGTTGTTGACATTGCTTTTGACGACCAGGATCGCCGAACGGAGCGCGTTCTTGAATCGCCGGCTAACACGCTGACACGCGTCATGATGTCCCCAGCCGATTTCGATGACATCGAAGAGCGCCTGCCATTCGTATTGACCACTCAGGACGCCCCCCAATACGACGTCACGTATATCGGGAAGCAGAAGATCGACGAGATCGATACCTTCGTTTTCGACGTTAAGCCCAAAATAATCGAAAAGAAGCACCGCTACTTTCAGGGGCGCATCTGGGTTGACCAGAAAGAACACCAGATCGTTGTCACCAATGGCAAGAACGTCCCGGACGACGTTCGTCCCGGCCATGAGGATCTGTCCATCCCCTTTGTCACCTACCGGCAGATGGTGGATGGCAAATACTGGTTCCCGGTGTACACGCACGGCGACGGTGTCCTGCACTTTCCTGCCGGCCACGGTTATCTCAGCCAGGATGTGCACATGCGCGAGACACTGAAGTACACCAATTACCACGAATTCCACACCAGCATTCGCGTCATCTACCAGGGGCAGGACATCACAGGCAACCCGCAGAAGCAGGCGCCTGGACAGACGCCGCCCGCTAGTGCGCCATCGGGATCATCCCCGCAAAGCACACCACAAACAACCACGCCCGCCACACCGCCGGCGAAGCCTCAGTGAGGCTGGCCGTCGCGTACCTCCATTTTGGCTGTACCACCTTTGGGGGAGCGCTTCCGTAGCGGAGATCACAGTAATCTATTGACCGTTCGATTGTTGTGCGCAGCAGGCCGAGCGCAGTTTTTCCCACTCCGCTGGAACCCTTTGCCACGACCCTCACGCCCTGGTACGATGGAAAGAGAAATCTCATCGGATTTTGGCCGCCCGCCGCGCCTGGCGATCCGCACCCCTCTGGAGGAATTACTTGTCCGCAGCCGAACGTTTTCTTTTTACTTCTGAGTCCGTTACCGAAGGCCATCCTGATAAGATCGCCGACCAGGTTTCCGACGCGATTCTCGACGCATGTCTCGAACAGGACCCCTACAGCCGAGTGGCCTGTGAGACCCTCACCGCTACCGGTCTTGTGGTGATTGCCGGAGAGATCACCACGCGCGCTTATGTCGACTTCCAGGCGCTGGTGCGTGGCGTGGTCACCGCCATCGGCTACGACAATGCGGTCTATGGCTTCGATTCAAACACCTGCGCTGTGATCTCGACGATCAACAAACAGTCGGGCGATATCGCGATGGGCGTTGACACCGGCGGGGCCGGCGATCAGGGCATGATGTTCGGCTACGCTACCAACGAGACGCCGGAACTGATGCCCACTCCCATTTCGCTCGCCCACAAGCTGACCCGGCGCCTTTCGGAAGTACGCAAGACCGGCAAGCTGCCTTACCTCCGTCCCGATGGCAAGAGCCAGGTGACGGTCGAGTACGACGCCAATCATAAGCCGATCCGCATCGATGCCGTGGTCATCTCCACCCAGCACGCGGAGACGATCGGCACCGATGAGCTGCGCGCCGATATTCTGAAACATGTGATTCAGGCAGTGCTTCCCGCCAATCTTCTCGACGAGAACACCAAGTACCACATCAATCCCACGGGGCGCTTCGTTATCGGGGGTCCGATGGGCGACACCGGACTTACCGGCCGCAAGATCATTGTCGACACCTACGGCGGCATGGGCCGCCACGGCGGCGGCGCCTTCTCCGGCAAGGATCCGACGAAGGTCGATCGCTCCGCAGCCTATCTGGCCCGTTATATCGCCAAGAACATCGTTGCCGCGGGGCTAGCCGAGCGCTGCGAGGTGCAGTTGGCCTACGCCATTGGCGTTGCCGATCCGGTCAGCGTGCTCGTCGAGACCTTTGGCACCGGAACAATTCCTGAAGCGGATCTCGTGGCTCTGGTCCGCAAGAACTTCCAGCTCACGCCGAAGGGGATCATCGAAGGTCTGAATCTGCGCCGGCCAATCTACCGGAAGACGGCGGCGTATGGCCACTTTGGACGCACCAACGAACCCGACTTCACGTGGGAAGCGACGGACAAAGCCGCCGCTCTAAAGGAGCAGGCCGCGGCCGCGAAACAGGAGCCGGTCGCCGCGAAGTAGGGGTTCAGTAGAAGGGCGGGTCCGAGAACCTGCCCTTTGTTTTTTGGCTGAATCAACAGAGCCGTCAGTCTTCCGAGGGCGTCGTGTCGGGCCTTTCCTCTTCCGTCTCCTGCCAGCGCGCTCCGCACGCCTCGCAAGCCCAGCTCTCAGCGCCCAGTGGCAGCGGCAGCGAAAGGAACGTCACCGAGGCGAGCGCGGCGCTGCGGTCGGCCCCCTCAAACGAAATGTCAATCGATCCACATCGTGGACACCGGGGCTGAACGAACTCTTCCTTGTTGTCAAACGGAATCACGTCCGGGATGGGCTGATCTAAAAGCTCGACGGCTGTCTCGGCGTCTCCCGCTTCAACTTGCAGTCGAATCCCTCCAAGCAGGTTCGAATACTGCCATTCCATCCGTGCTACATTCTCATCGCGAATCCACGCAGCAATGCCCGCCGACTCGAGCAGCGACCGCGCAACGATTGCCTCTGAGAGGTCCCGGTACCGCCGAACCGTCACCAGTTTCCGCGACGCCGGTTCGCCAGGCTCCGCCCGATCCTCCACGAACGGAGGTTCGAGGTTGCGACGAATGAATTCAGCCCGCACTGCCGATTGAGCCATGCCGGTGAGTGAATCGTAAGCCTCGGCAATCTCCATCAGTTCGTCTTCGCCCATGGCTGCGTAACGCGCAGCCAGATCTTCCGCTGCCGGGTTCATGACGAGGAATAGTAGCAGAGAAGCCCCCCGGAGGCTTCAGCCGACCGGCTCCAACCGCGCCGTGAAGTGCCGCAGAAACGGAGCCTCATGCGTCAACCGCATCCCGCTAATTTTTTCCCGGTTCTTCCAGACCTCGAGAATGACCTCGACAAGGTAGTCGATGTGGCTCTGGGTGTAGACGCGGCGTGGAATGGCCAGCCGCACCAGGTCCATCTGGGCCGATGCCGCAAACATCAACGTGCCGATTTCGACGGAGCGCACTCCGCCCTCAAGATAGAGCTCGCAGGCGAGAGCCACGCCTGGAAACTGCTCCGACGGAATGTGGGGAAGGAAGGCGCGCGCATCGAGATAAATGGCGTGACCACCCGGCGGCTGGACGATGGGCACGCCCTCGGCAGCAATGTGATTCCCGAGGTAGGCGGTTGAGGCGATCCGATAGCGCAGGTAATCCTCTTCAAGCGCCTCCTGGACACCGACGGCGATGGCCTCGAGATCGCGGCCTGCAAGACCGCCGTAGGTCGGATAGCCCTCGGTGAGAATGAGGAGGTCTTTCTCCTGCTGCGCCAGCTTGTCGTCGTTGGTGCACAGAAAGCCACCAATATTGGCCATGCCATCTTTCTTGGCGGACATGGTGCAGCCGTCTCCAAGGCGAAACATCTCCTGGGCAATCTCTTTGGGAGTTTTGTTTTCGTATCCTTGTTCGCGCAGCTTGATGAACCAGGCGTTTTCAGCGAATCGGCAGGCGTCGAAGTAGAGGGGAATTCTCTCGCGGCGGCACACCGCGCTCACCGCGCGCGCGTTTTCCATCGAAACCGGCTGGCCGCCTCCGGAGTTATTCGTAACCGTCAGCATTACTAATGGAATGCGTTCGCGCCCGACGCGGCAGATCAGCGCTTCGAGGGCCTCGACATCCATATTTCCTTTGAAGGGGGCGGAGACGCCTGGATTGCGTCCTTCCTCCGTGAGAAGATCGATGGCTTCCGCGCCGGTGAACTCCACATTCGCCCGCGTCGTATCGAAGTGGGTGTTGTTGGGGACGACGTCGCCCTTCTTACACAACACGCCAAAGAGAATGCGTTCGGCGGCTCGGCCCTGATGGGTAGGAATGACGTGGCTGTAGCCGAAGATGCTCTGGACGGAATCGCGGAAGCGGTCGAAGCTGCGGCTGCCCGCATAGCTTTCGTCGCCTTCCATGATGGCGGCCCACTGGTGGGTGGACATGGCGCCGGTTCCTGAATCGGTGAGCAGGTCGATGAGGACATCGTCGGCATGGAGAAGAAACATGTTGAAGTGAGCGGCGGCCAGGAGGCGCGTGCGCTGCTGGCGGGTGGTCCAGCGAATGGGCTCGACGCTCTTGATGCGGAACGGCTCGATGATGGTGTTGATGGGCATGGAGGCGCCTCCCGGAATCCTCCCCCGCGTTCATTCTGCGGAGGCAAGGTCCGTCCACGAAGTGTATAAGAGCGTTTCCGGAATAAAAGCGTGAGTGACGGTACTCAAGCCACCGCGCCCGCTTTTCGGTAACATGACCGGGATCGCCGCACTTTTTATCGGCTTGGGGAGAAAGCATACTTGAGTCTCAGCGATCGCATTTTTGCGGTGTCCGGCGCGGCGGTGGTCTCGATCGTGATCGGAACCGTCTCGGCCACTCAGCCAGCTGCCCAGACTCACGGTCCGTCGCGGGAGACAGCAACACGGCGCGACATCGACTGGCCGGTTTACAACGGAGGGATCGACGGCGATCACTACAGCAGGCTTGCGCAGATCGACCGCACCAACGTTTCGCGACTCAAAGTCGCCTGGCAATTCGACACCGGTGAAACGGGCAATCTGGAAACCAATCCCCTTATCGTTGGCCGCGTTCTGTACGCGTGCACGCCGGAGGGCAAGATCATCGCGCTCGATGGAGCGACGGGGAAACTTGTCTGGAGCTTCGATCCCGGCTTCAAGAACACGCAACCCTCGCGAGGGCTTTCCTGGTGGAGCGATGGCGCGCACGCGCGCTTGTTCGCCGGAGTGCTGAACTACCTCTACGCGCTCGATCCTGCAACGGGCAAACCTGTGCCTGACTTCGGCGAAGGTGGCCGGCTCGATCTGCGCAAAGACCTGCGCGGCGATTACGCGCAGCAATCGATCGCGCTGACCACGCCTGGTCTGGTCTATAAGGACCTCGTCATTGTTGGGGGGCGGAATCCGGAGACTCATCCCGCTCCGCCGGGCGACATTCGCGCGTTCGACGTGCGCACGGGGGCGCTGCGCTGGCGGTTCCATACGATCCCGCATCCTGGCGAGCAGGGCGCCGAAACCTGGCCGGCCGATGCGTGGAAGGAGGCGGGCGCCGCAAATAACTGGGCCGGGATGACGCTTGATGGCAGGCGGGGGATTCTGTATGTGCCGACGGGCAGCGCGGTTTTCGATTTTTACGGAGGAGACCGTCTCGGCGACGATCTCTTCGCTGATACGCTTCTTGCCCTTGATGCTGCGACCGGCAAGCGGCTGTGGCATTTCCAGGGCGTGCATCACGACATCTGGGACCGGGACTTTCCTGCTGCGCCGGCTCTGGTTACAGTGCGGCACGAGGGGCGTTCAGTGGAAGCGGTTGCCCAGACGACAAAGCAGGGAGTGGTCTACCTCTTCGATCGGGTGACGGGCGCGCCGCTTTTCCCCATTGAGGAACAGGCGTATCCATCGAGCGATGTTCCTGGGGAAAAGACATCTGCCACACAGCCGATGCCCGTTGCTCCGGCGCCCTACGCGCGCCAGCGGCTGACCGAAGATATGCTGACCGAGCGCACGCCCGCGGCGCATGCATGGGCCGTGCGGGAATTTCGGACTTTTCGCAGCGATGGGCAGTTCATCCCTTTCGGCGTGGATCGGCAGACGATCATCTTTCCTGGCTTCGATGGGGGGGCGGAGTGGGGTGGGCCCGCGGTCGATCCAGGCAGCGGCGTGCTGTACGTGAACGCGAATGAGATGGCGTGGACCGGCGGCCTGACTCCCGACAATCCGAATGCCGGCCCTGGCGCCAAAATTTACCGGTCGCAGTGCGCGATCTGTCATGGAGCGGAGCGAGCGGGATCGCCGCCGGCTTTCCCATCGCTGGTTGGGGTGGCGCAGCGTCTTAACGATACGCAGATCACCGAGGTGATCACGCACGGCAGGGGGCGGATGCCGGCACTGCCGAATCTGGATAGTGGTCAGGTCGGGTCGCTTCTGAACTACCTCAAGTCGGCTGGAGCGGCAGGTTCAGAGCACGCGCGGGACGCGATGCCCGGCGGTCCCAACATTCAGTATGGATTCACGGGTTATCGGAAATTCCTCGATCCGGATGGCTACCCCGCCATCGCTCCGCCGTGGGGGACACTGAGCGCGATCGACTTGAACACGGGCGAATATCTGTGGAAGATCCCACTGGGTGAATATCCAGCACTCGATTATCCGGGGCTCGCCGCGAGCGGGCTGGCCAACACGGGCTCGGAGAACTACGGCGGGCCTGTTCTGACCGCTGGCGGGCTCCTCTTTATCGGGGCCACCGTCTACGACCGCAAATTTCGCGCCTTCGACAGCCGCACCGGCCAGCTACTGTGGGAGACGCAGCTGCCCTTTGCCGGCCTCGCTACGCCTGCGACGTACTCCATCGACGGGAAACAGTATGTTGTGATCGCTGCCAGCGGCGGACGCGACCCCAAATCTCCGACGGGGGGCATGTACATCGCTTTCGCACTGCCCTGAGATCGCCTGGCAGGCTGAGCGAGCGCGGGGATGAGCTCAGAGGCCAACTCCTTTCAGCTTGCGCGGCATCACAAATTTGTGTCCATCGGACAATTTCAATTTCGGAGCCGCTATGCAATCTCCACGGTTCTTCTTCCTCACGCGCGGGCTTGCCGCCTTCGCGCTGTTTTCGCTTCTTGCCTCCTCGTCCGCACTGCGGGCTCAGGAGCAGGGCCAGGGTTCAAGGGCCGATGACACACATTTGGTGAGTCCGGCACAGATGCAGCAGCAGGTCGAGGCGTCGACCGTAACACGGCAGAAGCAAATTCAGGATCTTACGGAATTCCTGTCGACCGACGCGGCACAGCAGGTGATGAAGAACGCAAAGATCGATCCCGTGCAGGTGAAGACCGCGATACCCACTTTGTCTGACGCCGAGCTGGCCGACCTCTCCGCTCGCGCGGATCACGCGCAACATGATTTTGCCGCCGGCGTTCTGGGTACCACCGCACTGCTGCTGATCATTCTCGTCATCCTCGTAATTATTCTGGTGTCGGTATATCACTAAGGCTGTGCGCCGACTGGCTCCGATGACCTGGTTGCTGGCCGCGGCAGGCGCGGTGGTTCCAGCACCAACACAGCAGGCTGTCTGGATCGACGTTCCCTTCGTCCAGCAGCCTCGGGAGGGGTGCGGGGCGGCGGCGCTCTCGATGGTGATGCAGTACTGGGCCCACCAACTGGGGCAGCCGGTTTCCGCAGACAGCGCAGTCGATGTAATTCAACGACGGCTTTATGTGCGATCGGCACACGGCATTCCGGCTTCTGCCATGGAGCCCTATCTCCAACAGCGCGGATTTCAGGTTTTCACGCTCGATGGACGCTGGAGCGATCTGGAAAACCAGCTGCAAAAGGGCCGGCCTCTTATCGTTGCATTGCGGCCTGAAGGCCAGTCCGCGCTGCATTATGTTGTGGTCGACGGAGTCGATTCGTCGCGCGGACTGGTGACGATGAACGACCCGGCGCAACGCAAATTGCTGTCCCAGGAGCGTGCAGCATTCGAAAGAGACTGGAGCGCTACGGGAGACTGGATGCTGCTGGCCGTGCCCATGCCTTCCGTGCCTGCGTCCTCCTCGCCTTGACGTTAGCCGCCGTGGGGACGGGTGCGCTCCACGCGCAGTGCTGGCAACCCGGCGACGCTCGTATCCAGCAGCTCTTATCGCAACAAAACTGGCAGGAGGTTGTCCGTCTCGCGGAGGCTGTGTCGCCTCGCACGGCTGGCGTCAATTTTGCACGGGGCATGGCGCTCGCGCACCAGGGACGCTACACGGAGGCGCGTCGGGCGTTGCTCGCCGGTGCGCACCAGTGCCCGTCCGACGTGCATTTTCCGGAAGAACTGGCCGGTATTGCGTTTGAACAGAAGCGGTACCAGGATGCAGCGCACTGGCTACTGCGCGCTCTGCGTCTCGAACCTGACGACGCCTACGCGGATAATTTTCTGGGCACGGTTTATTTCCTGTCGGGCAATTTGAAGGCCGCGCTCAAATACTGGAACCGGGTTCAAAAGCCTTCAATCGCCGCGCTCGATTTAGATCCCCACCTCCGCGTCCATCGTTTGCTGCTCGACCGCGCCTTTGCGTTCTCTCCAGCGGCGCTGCTGCGCGAGCCCCAACTGGAGACGACCGAGACGCGACTGGACGGCCTCGGGATCTTCCCGGGCTATAGCATCCGGCTGGATGCGCGGCCCGCGGGCACGTTCGACGCGGTCTTCCGCGCACAGGAGCAGGACGGCCTCGGCGCTAATATTTTCGCGGTGCTGCTCTCGACGTTCGGTGGGGCGCCCTACGAGACTCTCTATCCGAGCTACGCCAACATCGACCGTTCCGCGATCAACCTTGATTCGCTGCTTCGGTGGGATGCGGAGAAACGCCGCGCATGGCTCTCGCTCGCAGCGCCGCTTCAGAACTTGCCGCAATGGCGCTGGCAGGTTTCGACCGACCTGCGGGATGAGAACTGGGTGGTCCGGCGCTCCTTTACCGGTACGGCACCGGTGCTCGGATCGCTCAACCTCGGGCGGCAGGCAATCGATGCCACCCTTAGCTCGCTCGCCCGTGGCCGCATGCAATGGTCCGCAGGCGCCGAACTTTCTCATCGCAGTTTTCGCGACGTCGTCTCTGGCTCGGCATTCACGCCGTCCCTCACCGCGCCCGGCCATCAGCTGAAGGAGATCTCCACCCTCGACGTGCGTCTTCTTGAAATCCCCGAGCACCGCTTTACGATGACTGGCGTTGCGAGTTCGGGTTTCGGGCGCACGCTGAACAAGCCTTTCCATCTGTCGGAAAACCTCCAGGGTTCGGTGCTTGCACATTGGCTGCCGCAAATGCAGGGCGACAACTACGAGCTTGCAGAACGATTTCGCGCCGGCAGGATTTTCGGGACTGCTCCCTTCGACGATCTGTTCGTGCTCGGCATGGATCGCGACGACAGCGACCTTTGGATGCGCGGGCAGATCGCCACGCGTGACGGGCGCAAAGGCAGCTCGCCGATTGGCGATGCCTATGCGCTTTCCAACACCGACGGGTACAAGAGGATCTACGGCAACGGCCTGTTTTCAATCCACGCTGGACCGTTACTCGATATCGGCAAAATGGGAGCGCCGACCACGGGCCTTTCGGCGGACCAGTGGCTGGTGGATGCCGGTGTCGAGGCGCGCCTCACGGTTCTGCACACCAGTGTGGTGCTGAGCTATGGCCGCGACCTGCGGTCGGGGGCGAACGCGTTCTTCGGTGCGGTGGCTTCAGCCCCGAATTCGCGGTGAAAGTGTGCATTCCTCCAGTCTTCAGAGAAATATCGCGCCACGACATGTTATCGGGCGGCATCGAGGCATCCAATCAATCGTGGAAGACGAGGCGAGGAACCATGAAGAAACCTGAAGTTGTTGTCATTACCGGAGCTTCAGCCGGCGTGGGGCGTGCTACGGTGCGCGAGTTTGCCCGGCATGGAGCGGTTATTGGCCTGATTGCACGCGGCACCGACGGTCTGGAAGCTGCACGGCGTGAAGTGGAGATGCTCGGCGGCAAAGCGCTGGTGCTGCCAGTCGATGTTGCCGATGCCGCAGGGGTTGAAGCGGCCGCGGGCCGGGTAGAACGCGAGCTTGGGCCGATCGACATCTGGGTCAATGACGCTATGACGTCGGTTTTTTCGCCCATCAAAGAAATGACAGCGGACGAATTTCGACGGGTCACCGAGGTTACCTACCTCGGCTACGTCTACGGCACGCTGGCTGCTCTGAAGTACATGCTGCCTCGGGACCGGGGAACGATTGTGCATGTTGGATCAGCGCTCGCGTATCGCAGCATCCCCTTGCAGGCAGCCTATTGCGCCTCGAAACACGCCATCCTGGGGTTTTACGCCGCTCTTCGCACGGAACTTCTGCACGACCAAAGCGGGGTGCGCACCACGATGGTGCAGATGCCGGCGCTGAACACGCCGCAGTTCGGATGGGTGCGGAGCAAACTGCCGCGCAAAGCGCAGCCGGTGCCGCCGATTTTCCAGCCGGAAGTGGCGGCGCGGGCCATCTATCACGCCGCGCACCACCCTCATCGCCGCGAATACTTTGTGGGCGGATCGACGGTCGTGGCGATATTCGGCAATAAGCTTGCGCCCTCGCTGGCCGATCATTACCTGGCACGTACCGGGTACGAATCGCAACAGTACGACGGCCACAGAGATCCGAACCGTCCTGACAACCTCTACCATCCGTTGACCGGTGATCACGGAGCGCACGGCAGCTTTGACGATCGCGCCAGGACGAAAAGCTGGGAATTCTGGGCCGAGGCGCATGTCAAGACGCTGGCCACGGCTCTGGGGTTCGGCATTGGATTAGCTGCCTTTCTTTGGAAACGAGTCAGCCGCCCATCGCCGGTGGCGAAGGTTTACGGCACAGTCAAGAGGGAGATCGAGCGTCGAGCGGCTTAACGTTTCTCCAGAGGGCAGGCGTCAGGCATGGCGCTCCGCCTCGATCCAGCCGAAGGCACCGGGGTAGTGCTCGAAGGCGGGCGGCTTGTCGCGTTCGAAATAAATCGAGAGGATGTCGAAGCGCGTTTGCATTTCTCGGTTCGGGATCTGGCGCATGTAGTGGCGAGCCAGCCTGCGCAGTAATCTGCGTTTGCGGTGGTCGACGGCCATCTGGGCGGGGGCGACGGCGCGTGTTGTCCTGGTCTTCACCTCGATAAAGCAGAGTGTCTCGCCCTTCCACGCAATCAGGTCAAGATCGCCGGGCGCGCGGGAGGAATGCCAGTCGCGGGCGACTACGACGTAGCCGCGGCGCATGAGCCAGAAAAATGCGGCGCGTTCGCCTTCGATGCCGGTTTTGAGGTGCGGGGCGTGCGCGGTCTTGCGGCGGACGGCTGCGCGATCCGCCATGCAGTCGAGGGCCCGGACCGTCGATTCCATGAGATTGACGCGAAATTTAAATAGCACGCAGGCTATTTTGGGGCGCGCGGAGCCGGGTCGCAAGAAACCTTCGTCACCTCTGGGTCACTAAAGTCCTCACTCGTTTTTCGTCGGCGAGACCGCGTGTTCACCGTAACGGCGGGAATCCACAGGCGACCCTTCACACGACCTTGATGTAAAAAAACTGGCCCAATCCGATGGTGAAGAGGAAGCAGCCGTAAAGGGCGTGCTCGATGGAAGAGACGCAGAGGGATCGTGTGTTGCAGTAACGGAGGGCGAAGATGATTCCGCCAGGGAACGTCATGGCGACAGCGATCCAGTTGTGGAAGAGGATGTGCATGAGAGCGAAGGTGGCGGCGCTGACGAGGATCATGATCCAGGAGCGAACGAGAGGATCGCAGGACTGGAGAAGCGGGCGGTAACGATGAAACAGGAAGGCCCGGTAGATGAGGCCCTGGGGATAGACGGAGAAAAGCGGATAGCCAACCATGATGAAGGCCCACATGCGCGGATGGGTGCGCAGCAGGATCAAAAAGAGACTGGGAGCGTATTGGTGAACCAGCGCGCTGACGACGATGACGCCGGCTGCGAACAGCGCGAGGACCTGAGGCAACTGTTGGCGGAGGGGGGCGGGATTCCACAGCTGGCGGCGATCGAAGGTGGGGTCGCGGAGCAGGACGACGAGGCAATAAACCGAGACGAGCCAGAGCACGGGGAGTGGGGGAAGCTTGGTGGCGAGGCGAAAGAAGAGGGCGAGCGGGATTCCGATGAAGGAGAGAAGAAACTCGGAGGCGAGGAAGAGGGGGCTGGCGCCTCGGGTAACGGCGATGGGGGCGATCACCGTGGGAGGCGCGGCTGGCGACGCGGGAACGAGCCGCAGAGAGGAGGGGGTGGGAACGGCCGACGACGAGTGGATGATGGGAGCGGAAAGCGCGCGTTTTGGGGTCATTTGCTTGCCACTGACTCTATATCTCACTTCAGACTGCGAACGGCTCTATAAAGTAGCGGGAAAAACGGGTCGATTCTTGGGAATTCCGCTAACCGGCAGCCAATTCTTTGGCCCTCTGGGTAGCGCGCATGACGGCTTTGATGAGAGTGACGCGCAAACCGCCTTCTTCTAATTCGAGGATTCCGTCGATGGTGCAGCCGGCGGGGGTGGTGACTGCGTCCTTGAGGAGGGCGGGGTGGTAGCCGGTTTCGAGAACCATTTTGGCGGCGCCGAAGGTGGTTTGGGCGGCGAGCAGGGTGGCGATGTCGCGGGGCAGGCCGACCTTGACGCCAGCTTCGGCGAGCGATTCGAGAATGATGTAAATGAAGGCGGGGCCGCTGGCGGAGAGGCCGGTGACGGCATCCATGTGCTTTTCGTCGACGATGACGGTGCGGCCGACGGCGGAGAAGAGGCTTTCGGCGAGAGCCATGTGCTGGGGCTGAACGAAGCGGCCGCGGCAGAGGGCGGAGATGCCTGCGCCGAGCATGGAAGGGGTGTTGGGCATGGCGCGTATGACGGGGACTTCCTCGACGGCGGTTTTCTCGATGGCCTCGGTGCGGACGGATGCGGCGAAAGAGATGAGGAGCTTGTCGGAAGTGAGGGCGGGGCGGATTTCTTCAATGAGCGCCGGGACCTGAAAGGGCTTGACACCGATGAGCAGGACGTCGGCCTTGCCGGCGATGGCGACATTGTTGGTTGAGACCTCGATGCCCCACTGCGAGGAGAGAGCAAGGGCACGGTCGGCGTGGGCGACGGTGGCGAAGAGGCGGTCGGGTGAGAGGATCTGCTGCTTGAGAAATGCCTGAAGCAGAATGCCGCCCATTTTGCCGGCTCCGAGGACGGCGACGTGGGAGGTGGATAGATCTGTAGTGTTGGGCATGGATTCCAGGATAGCAGCCAGTCGCGGGTGGCGGTTAGCCGATGGGTCTGTGGGGTTGGAAGATACCCCCATGGGGGTGGTGTGGGGGGTGGTGATTGATTCGAAAGAGGTTGGTTGGGGAGGTACGGTGGTACCCTCTGGCAGGGTCTTGATAGCGGGGCAGATGGCTCACGAGCTCGAGTGAGTCATTCACACTTGTGAATGACTCATTGACACTTGCGATGGGGATACATGATTGAAAGTGAGTCAGATGCGTGGCGCGTGCGAATGAGTCATTGGGAAGTGTCAGAGCACAGAGCACGGAGCTCACGGCACAGCTCGGGTTGCGCGGGAAGGTAGGTCGCTGCGCACCAGGGGTTTCTGGCCGGACAGGGCTGGTTTTCGCGGCATAAGCCTCGTGTGCCAAAACCTGGTGTGACATGGCTTCCCACCT
>Ga0182016_10000076_pt1 | contig 99557 bp, 82 predicted proteins | sample 712S2MmetaG_FD_120491 | JGI IMG/M metagenome (GOLD analysis project Ga0182016, IMG submission 120491) | Permafrost microbial communities from Stordalen Mire, Sweden - 712S2M metaG | ecosystem: Environmental > Terrestrial > Soil > Wetlands > Permafrost | place: Sweden: Stordalen | collected... | reverse complement strand
GACGATTTCCGGCAGGCTCTTTATAAGGAAGTGAAAGACTGTATCGACTCGATCTACGCCACGCATGGCAAGGGCGCGTGGAAGAAAAAGCTGATGATTAATGATCGCATCGCGGATTCGATTTTTCAGCAAGTGGTGACGCGAGCCGATGAATACAGCGTGCTGGCGACTCCGAATCTGAACGGAGATTACATTTCGGACGCGTGCGCGGCGCAGGTGGGTGGGCTCGGGATTGCTCCGGGAGCGAATATCGGGGACGGGTACGCGATCTTTGAGGCTACGCACGGGACGGCGCCGAAGTATGCGGATAAGGATGTCATCAATCCGGGGTCTGTGATTCTTTCGGGAGTGATGCTGTTCCGCTTCCTGGGATGGACGGAAGCTGCCGACCTGATCGAGCAGAGTCTGGAACGGACTATCGAACAGAAGAAGGTCACCTACGATTTCGAGCGCATGCTGGAAGGCGCGAAGAAGGTGAAGACCAGCGAGTTTGCTACTTGCATGATTGAGAATATGACGGTGCCGGTGCACGCGTAGGTGCGGTAGAGTAAACACCCGAGGAGTTCCCTGAGTTACCGATGGAAGAACGACGACCAGAACTATTAATGCGCGACGAGAGACAGCCTGCGCCGGTCCTCTGGAACGCGCGTGAGAGCGATGCGCAATTCTGGTCCGGTAAAAGAGGGTTAACCCTCCTACAACTCGTTGGGGTCTTATTGCTGTTTGTGGCTATCGGCGTCGTGTTCTGGAATGCTATCTACTGGCGGCTATGGGTTTCGAAAGCTCATGGATCGCTACTTGAGCTGCTAATTTCTAGCTTTGGTGGATGGATAATCGCGTTCGCCTTCTTTGGCGCGTTATTCCTTCTATTTCGGTGGAGAGTTCACCGAGCGCTGCTCGCTGCAAAAGGGCGTGCCTCACACTCGGAATTTGGACACATTCGACGGGAAAATTAACGGTGTCTGAGGATTGATCGAAAGGACTCATACTATGCGCAATAAAGTTACTATCGTGGGTTCGGGAAATGTTGGCGCTACTGCTGCTCACTGGATCGCTTCTAAGGAACTCGCCGATGTCGTGCTCATCGATATCGTGGAAGGCGTCCCACAAGGAAAAGGTCTCGATCTGCTGGAGGCGATGCCGATTGAGAAGCGCGATTCGGCGATTCTTGGAACCAACGACTACGCTGACACGGCCAATTCGGACATTGTCGTCATCACGGCGGGGATCCCGCGCAAGCCGGGAATGAGCCGCGACGATCTGCTTAACACCAACCACAAGATCATGAACGACGTGGTGGGCAAGATCGTTCATCATTCTCCGAATTGCATTCTGATCATCGTCTCGAACCCGCTCGATGCGATGGCGCAGGCGGCGTACAAGATGAGCGGATTTCCGCGCGAGCGCGTGATCGGCATGGCGGGAGTGCTGGATTCGGCGCGTTTCCGGACATTTATCGCGCAAGAGTTGAAAGTTAGCGTCGAAAACGTCAATGCTTTTGTGCTTGGCGGACATGGTGACACGATGGTGCCGCTTCCACGCTACTCGACGGTCGCGGGCATTCCGATTACGGAGTTGATGGACCAGGCGACTCTCGACCGCATCGTGCAGCGCACGCGCGACGGCGGTGCTGAAATCGTCAAGCATCTCAAGACGGGATCGGCGTATTACGCGCCGTCGGCTGCGGCGACGGAGATGGTCGAGGCGATCCTGAAAGATAAGAAGAAGATTCTGCCCTGCGCGGCGTATTTGAATGGGGAGTATGGCATTCATGGGCTCTTTGTTGGAGTTCCGGTGAAACTGGGGGCTAAGGGGATCGAGCAGATTATTGAGATCAAGCTGACGGCGGAAGAGAAGACGGCTTTGGATAAGAGCGCGGCGGCGGTGAAGGAACTCATCGCAGTAATCAACGTTTAGGACATGCAAGCTTGCGTGGGGTGGCGGGGCTATGCCCGCTAAGACGGGGCCGAGCCCCGTCACCACACGAGCTTATCCGGGCCGGTAGATGTAAATCACTTTTCTGATTCCTCTTTCGTCCTCGACTCAGCCTCGTTATATTGTCTGAGGCTCAACCCCGATGGATTTTGATCAGCTGGAAATTTTTCTGGAAGTGGCGCGGCTCTCGAGCTTCTCGCGGGCTGCGGAAAAGCGTTTCCGCACGCAGCCCGCCATCTCATCGCAAATTCGGGCGCTTGAAGAAGAGGTGGGCGCACGGCTTCTTGACCGCTCAGGCGGACGGGTGTCGCTTACGGCCTCCGGCAAATTGTTTTTTAAGTATGCCGAGGAGACGCTGGAGCGCCGCAAGATCATCTTTTATGAGATTGCCGAGACTGAGCGGGTGCCGCGCGGAGAAATTGTGGTCGGAGCTAACGAAGGCACATGCCTGCACATCCTCCCCGAGGTGTTCGCGCAGTTCAAACGGGACTACCCGAAAGTGTCGGTGAGCATCCAACGTTCTGATTACGCCAAGATACTAGACGCGATTCTCGAAAACGTGGTGGACCTCGGGGTGGTCTCGCTGCCCGTGAATGATAATCGGCTGGAAGCGCAGATGATTCATCGCGATGAACTGGTCGTGATTACCGCGCCCAACCATCCATTGGCCGGCAAGAAAAGCGTTTCAGTCGTCGACGTGTCCGGTTATCCACTGGTTGTGCCGAAGTTGGGCCATACGCGGGACGCTCTTGACGCGCTTTTCTACGACCATCATTTGAAACCGAACCTAGCGATGGAACTTGACTCGAGCGAACTGCTGAAGCGATTCGTGGCGGCGGGAGTGGGCGTGGGATTTATCGCGCGCTCGAATATTGAAGAGGATATCCGCGCCAAGGCGCTAGCGATGCTCACGTTGGCCGACGCGCAGATACGTCGCGATCTGGCCATTGTTTTCCGCAAAGACAAGTCGTTGAGCCGGGCGGCCAAGGCGTTCATCGAGATCGCCCTGAAGCAGAAGAATTTTTCAGCGGCGGGCGTGGGGAAGCGGGCCAAATGAAACGCCCGGCGAACAGGATAAGCGGCTTCATGCTTTGCTACTGCTTCGTGTGGATTCTCCCGGTTGCGGCCGCGCAGAAGTCTGCCAAAAACTACAGCGTTGTCGATACCGGGTACAAGTTGGTTGCGGTTAAGGTCACGGGGACGGCGCGCTACTCCGATAAAGAGATTATTGCGGCAAGCGGATTGCAGATCGGGCAGAACGCGGCCGAAGGCGACTTCAAGGAAGCGGTGCGTCGTCTCGGCGACTCTGGGCTGTTCAGCGACGTGATGTATTCCTTCACCTCGACGGGCAGTACGGTGAAACTGGAGTTGCAACTCTCCGACAACGGGAAAGCAAAGTTGGTTCCAGCGCACTTTGAAAACATTGTCTGGTTTACGGATGACGAGTTGCAAGCAGCTTTGCAAATCCGGGTGCCGCTGTTCAAGAAGCTGCTGCCACTCTCCGGAAATCTCCCCGACAAAGTCTCCGAGGCATTGCAGGCGATGCTTACGGAGAAGCAACTGCCGGGGCGCGTTGACTATTTGCGCGAGGGAGCGGGCGACGAATCGGGCGAGAAGTCGGGAGATGAGGTGCGCGGCATTGTTTTCCGGGTTGACGAGATCAGTATTCGGATTCGCGACGTTGAATTCCCCGGTGCTTCGCCTGAACAAACCGCGCTGTTGGAGACCGTCGCGCGCCGACTGGCCGGATCCGAATACGGACGGACGAATTTGGCTGCTACTGCAAGATTTGATTTCTTGCCGGTCTACCTGCAGCGTGGATATTTGAAAGCGGCGTTTGCACCGAGCGATGCGCACGTGTTGCCTCCCTCTTTGTCCAGCGACGCGCAAGCGCCCGCCGAGCTGGAAGTCGACGCGATCGTGCCGGTAACGCCCGGCAAGGTATATGCGACATCGGGCTTGGATTGGAAGGGTGCATCGGCGATTAGCGCCAGCGAACTTGCCGCGTTGATCCACTTGCCGCTGGACCAGCCCGCGAATGCGGTCCGTCTGGCGAGCGATCTTGAAAATGTGAGTAGACTGTATCGCAGCCGGGGATACATGATGGTCCAGGTGACGCCGGATGCACAGCTCAACGAGGAAAAAAGTACCGTCCACTACGACTTGAAAGTGGTCGAGGGCGACCTCTACAAGATGGGAGAATTGGAAATTACTGGACTGGATACACAGGCCCGTTCGAAGGTGTTGGCGGCGTGGACTCTACAGGCGGGACAACCGTATAACGCCGAGTATTCCAAGAAATTTCTGCGGGACGCGGACTCACTTCTGCCTCGCGGCGTGGCGTGGGCGGTACAGGTTCACGAAACGCCGGACGCGCGGGACAAAACCGTGGATGTGGAGATTCACTATAAACAGCAATAGAGCGTGATGTTATCAAGGAACTATCGTGGTGGGAGAATGGTTTGAATCGATAGTAAGATCGTGAGGACGGCGAGATATCGGATGCCAGCTTGTGAACGCTCACCCCGTTCCAAAGAAAAGAGAGGAAATCGATATGAATGTAAATCGAATTGCAGCGGCGTTTCTGGGAATGCAGATGTTGGTCGGATGGGCGGCGGTTCCGGCGCTGGCTGCGGGCAAGAGCCAGACCTTAACGGGAGAAGTCAGCGACGCGATGTGCGGGGCGAAGCATGAGATGCCCGGCAAGGCGGCCGACTGCACGCGGGGATGCATGAAGCATGGATCGAAGTACGCGCTGGTCGTGGGAGACAAAGTGTATACGCTCGAAACATCCGACAAGGCCGCACTGGATAAGCTGAACGATCTGGCGGGAGAAAAAGCGAAGGTGACGGGAGAGGTCGATGGGACGACGATGACGGTGAAGTCGGTGGCGGCGGGATCGTAGGCTGATTGAGCGACGAACGGCCCGTAGGTTCGCTCGATTAAACGGACCCGTTTCAGAGCAAAATCGTGAACAATAAAAAGCCGGCGACTAGTCGCCGGTTTTTTATTTCTGAATCTTGTTTAGTTTTATTGTTGCTGGGTTTGGTCGGGAGTATCGTCGCGGCGCTTTAGGGTCGGACGATCGTCGTCGCTGTTGCCACTCTTATCGGATCCCGATTTGTCGGCGGTGGATGCGCGGCGCAGGCTGGGGCGATTGCTGTCTTTCTCTTCAATCACCTTATGCCGGTTCTCGATGGTTGCCAGACGCGACTTCACGTCGTCAAATTCGGAGGTGGAAACGACGTATTGCGCCTTGGCGGGAAGAATCGTTGCGATTTCTTTCTGCGACTCCTGAATGCGATCCGGAGTCTGCGGATGCGAAGCGAAAGCCTTGGCTAACGTGCCGGGCTTCTTCTTTTCTTTGGCCTGAATTTTTTCGAAGAAGGCGATGAAGGCCTGCGGATCGTAGCCCGTTTTGTACATGTATTGCAGGCCGAGATAATCGGCTTCCGCTTCGAAGTTGCGCTGGAACTTCATGAAGGTGAGGGGCAGAGCCAAGCCGCTAGCTTCGTAGATTCCGTAGCCAATTCCGCCGCCAACAAAGATCAGAGGGATGGTTCCGATCTGAGCCCAATTGGCGCGAGTCATCTGACGCATGCCATGGCGAGCGGCGACATGAGCAATCTCATGCGCCATCACGCCAGCGAGTTCGGCCTCTTCGTCCGCCGCCAGAATCAAGCCGGAGTTAACGTAGAAAAATCCACCGGGAAGTGCGAAGGCGTTTACTTCATCGGAATCGATCACTTTGATCGTGAACGGTACCTGAGCGTCGGAGTTGCGAACCAAATTCTGGCCGATGCGGTTGACGTACTCGTTGACGACGGGATCCTGCACCAGTTTTACGCTCTGCTCGACCTGCATGGAGTACTGCTTGCCCATGCGGATTTCAGTTTCGAGCGAATACCAGTCGCCCATGCCGCGCCCGCCAACCTTGCGGTTGCCGATGGCGTCCACGTCATCTTTACCGCCGTCGTGCTTCACTTTGCTGTCGTCCGGTTCCTGAACCGGAGGCGGTCCGCTGGGTGTCTGATCACCGTTGGCGGACGCAGTGGGATCCGAAGCGGGAGTATCGGTGGGCGCAGGATCCTGGGTCGTGGTACCGGGTGCGTTGCCCGTTGGAGAGGCGGACGGCGTAGTGGTAGGGGGCTGCTGCGTCGAGGCGGGACTGGTTTGAGTCTGGGTCGATGGCGTTTGGGGCTGCGCGCTGGGCGTTTGCGGAGCTTGACTCTGCGCCAAAACCGGCAGAGCCAGCAACGACAGAAGAGAGAGGGAGACTAGCGAGTTACGGTACGACATTAGAACACCCCGCGGGAACCCGGTCGGTTGGAACCATTATACGCCCGATAGCAAGTCGGGAACCGGTAAGCTTTTCCTACTACTTGGACGCCTTGTGACCTCATAAAGTTACCTGTTATTTTCTGACGAGGTACTCGTTCGGGCTCAGGCGCAATTCCCCTTTGCGTCCAAACTTCCCGGTCAGGTTCGGATTCCGTCCCAATCCGTCAAGCTTGGGGCCGTGATATCTTGGCTCAACCAATCCAACGCGGCCGGGGTTTAATTTCAGATGAAAATGGATCCACAGAAGCCGGTATCTTCCACGCTGACGGCCGACACCGGCCAATCCGACGCTCTGGTGTTCTTTGGCGCCACGGGGGACCTGGCTTACAAGCAGATTTTTCCGGCGCTACAGCAAATGGTTTTGCGCGACAATTTCAACCTGCCGATCATTGGGGTGGCCAAGTCAGGCTGGAACCTGGACCAGATGAGGGGCCGGATGCGGGAGAGCTTGACGCAGAACGGTGGCATCGATGAGGGGGCATACGGCAAACTGGTGCAGTTGCTGCAATATATCGACGGAGATTATCAGGATCCGCAGACGTTTCAGAAGTTGGACGACGCCCTAGGCCAAGCACACAGTCCGCTCAATTACCTGGCGATTCCTCCCGATCTCTTCGGATCGGTTGTGCAATCGCTGGGCAAGTCGCGCCACGCGGACCACACCCGCGTGGTGATCGAGAAACCGTTCGGCCACGATCTGGCATCGGCTAAGAAGCTAAACGCGGTGTTGCATGCCGTTTTCCCGGAATCGGCAATCTTCCGGATCGATCATTTTCTGGGCAAAGAGTCGGTGGAAGATCTGTATTTTTTCCGCTTTGCCAACAGTTTTCTGGAGCCGATCTGGAATCGTCAATACGTCGATCACGTGCAGATCACGATGGCCGAGTCTTTTGGCGTGGCAGGACGCGGCCACGTTTACGACGAAAGCGGAGCGACTCGTGACGTGATCCAGAATCACCTGCTTCAGGTGGTGGCGCTACTGGCCATGGAACCGCCGAACGGGTTGACGGCACGGGCTTTGCACGATGAACAGTCCAAAGTGTTTCGCGCGATCAGGCCCATCGCCACGAGCGAAACAGTGAGGGGGCAATTTGAGGGGTACCGAAAAGAAAAGGGCGTAGCGCCCGATTCGCAGGTCGAAACCTACACTGCTGTGCGCATGCAGATTGATTCCTGGCGGTGGAAGGGCGTTCCCTTCTTCATACGAGCCGGGAAATGCCTTCCTGTCGATGCTACGGAGGTGATGGTAAAGCTGAAGCGTTCGCCGATTCGCGAAGAAATTTCGGAGAGCAACTTCTTTCGCTTCCGCCTGGGACCGGAATTCTCGTTGAATCTGGGAGCGCAGGTGAAGCGTCCCGGGCCGCAGATGGTTTCGAAACTGGCGGAACTCGCAGTGTGCGAAAGCGGCACAGCTCAGGTCAAGCCCTACGAACGTCTGCTAACGGACGCGATGCGGGGGGACAAGTTGCTGTTCGTCCGGGAAGACGCCGTCGAATCCGCGTGGGCGATCGTCGATCCTGTTCTAAATAATGCAGTGCCGCTGCTGTACTACAAGCCCGGAACCTGGGGACCATCCGAGGCCGACCGGCTGGTTGCCGAGGTCGGGGGATGGCACAATCCAGTCGCGTTGGGATAGGAGCGGCGAATTGCGCGCCGTCGTCCGGGAACTCATTCAGAAACTCAATTAACCGTCGTTGCTATACTGAAGAGCATCTTCTCGTCATGAACGACCTTTTCCACAGCATCTCGCACCACGGCTACATATTTTTGGGCGTTGTGTGCCTCGCGGAAGCGGTGGGATTGCCGGTTCCGGCCGCGCTCGCGATGTTGACGGCGGGGGCGGTAACCGCCTACGGGGACTTACACCTTTATTTTGTGACCCTAGTGGGCGTGGTTTCGATGGTGTGTGGCGACATTTTTCTGTATTACATGGGACGAGTCAGCGGATGGGCGTTGCTGGGATTTCTCTGCCGGCTTTCGGCCAACCCCGAGACCTGCATTCTGCGCTCGGCAGAGTACTTTTACCGCCGCGGCAAACAGACGCTGCTGTTCGCGAAATTCATTCCCGGCATCAACACCATGTCCCCGCCGCTTGCGGGGAGCATGAAAATGCGTCTGGGGGATTTCCTGCAGTACGACGCTTTGGGAACGCTGTTTTACGTGGGCACCTACAGCCTGGTGGGCTATCTGTTCAGCGACGCACTGCGTTCGATCACGCGCGGGTTGCGTTCGGCGGGCTTTGCCGCCGAGGTCATATTCGGGATAGGGCTCGCGGTCTATATCGTCTATCGGATATGGATCTACAGGAAATATCGGCTGCTGGATGTGATTCCCCGCATTCCGGCGGAGGAGTTGGCAAAAAAGTATGCGTCCGATGCGGCGCACAATATGCTGATCGCCGACGTACGGAGTCACGGCTATTACGATGCCGATTCTGAGCGGATCGCGGGATCGATCCGGCTTGAACCCAACAACCTGATTGAAGAAGTCAAGAACCTTCCCAAGGACAGAGAGATTTATCTCTACTGTACTTGAGCACGCGAAGCCACCAGCGCCCGTGTGGCGCGTCAACTTCAGGATCTTGGTTTCAAAGTGTTCGTGATCTCCGGCGGTTTGAGCGCGTGGCGGAAAGCGGGAAATCCGGTGGAGCGGGTTCCCAACGACGACCTAATCAAACTGCCAACCTTTAACTGACGGGGTCGTTGTTCGACGGACGCGGGTCGGCCTTTGCGACTCGAAATCTTCAGTTCAAAATCTGGGGTTCACAATCTGCGGGCGTTAATTCCGGAATGCATCCTTGGCAGAGTATGCGCAGTTTGTTATCGTCGCAGCATGGGGCTTACAGCTTTTTGCGGAGTGATTCTGGCGGCTGGCGAATCGTCACGGATGGGCCGAGACAAAGCGCTGCTGCCCTGGCCCCCGCTGGCCGCGAGCGCGGCGCTTGGCGAAACGTTTCTGTCGGCGGCGATTCGACTGCTTCTTTATCACGTCGAGGAAGTGCTCGTGGTGGTGGGTAAGAATGAAGCGGCTCTGACTCCAGTGGTCTACGCGAGCGGCGCTTCGCTGGTCGTCAATCCCGATCCCGATCGGGGACAGTTCAGCTCGCTGAGAATCGCGTTGCACGAAGTTCTCAATCTTGGGCGGGACGCTGCGATGATCACGCTGGTGGACCGTCCGCCGGTCCAGATGCGGACGATTGAGATTCTCGAGGCGGCCTTCGCCGAGGCGACGGCGCGCAGAAAATGGGCCGTTGTCCCCGAGTATGAGGGGAAACACGGGCATCCTATGCTGGTTGGCCGCGAACTGATCGAGGCGTTCCTGCGGGCTCCAGAAACGGCCAACGCGCGTGATGTGGAACATGCGCACCAGAGGGAAATCGAATACGTTCCTGTGGATGATCCGCTGGTCGCGTTGAACATCAATACGCCCGAGGAGTATGCCGCCTTACGTCCTCCGAACCTGCTCGCGGTACCGCCGAAGCTCTTGGCCACAAATTGACTCGGGCCACGGCTCTTCTGTTTCTTGACGAATATTCATGACAAATCTGACGCAGGCGCAAACTCAATTCATCGAAAGTGTCCTTATCTTGAACCCGAAGGTGGCCACCTTCGACTGCGATGGCACGCTCTGGTCGGGAGACGCGGGGGAAGGTTTCTTCAACTGGGAACTGAAAGAAGCATGGCTGCCGGAGGAAACTTCGCGGTGGATCCGATCGCGCTATGCCGAATATAAAGCGGGCGAGGTTGCGGAAGAGATTATGTGCGGCGAGATGGTTACGATTCATCGCGGGATGCGCGAGGAAGCCGTCCAGCAGGCTTGTGATGCTTACTTTGAGCGAGAGATCGCACCGACGATTTTTCCGGAGATGAGGGCGCTGGTGGAACGACTGCGGGAGTCGGGATGTGATATCTGGGCGGTCTCCTCTTCGAGTCATTGGGTGATTCGATCGGGTATGCGCAGCTTTGGCGTTCCGAACGATCGGATACTGGCGGCAGAGGCGGCAGTTGAAAACGGCATTGTCGAAGACCGACTGATTCGAGTTCCGAGCGGCGCAGGAAAGCCGGAAGCCATTCGATCTGTGTTGAAATCTGCGCCTGATTGCGCCTTTGGCAACGCGATTTGGGACCGGGAGATGCTGGCCATGGCCCGACACGCATTCGTGATCAATCCGAATCCCGATCTGAAGGATGTCGCGGTCGCCGAGAATTGGCCTATTCACCAGCCGATGAAGAGCCACGCGGTGCGTTAGCCACGCGGTCGGGTCAAGGTCCATTTCACTAGAATTTTTTTATCAGGGCGGCCAGCGCTTCCAGTGCGAGATGGCTGGCGTGGGTGGAGGCCTCGGGTACGCCACCGACTCTCTGGAGCAGATCCTGCAGGCTGATTTTTCGCGCTTCGCCGGTCGTCTTGCCTTTTGCCAGCTCTGTGATGGCTGATCCGCAAGCCATGGCGGGAACGCAGCCTTTCGCCCGAAAACGAATTTCGGCGATGCGATTCCCTTCCAGTTTGAGAGTGAGTTCGAGCACATCTCCGCAGACGGGGTTCTCGACCTTCGCGATGGAGTCTGGAGTCTTGATCTCTCCAGCATTTCTTGGATTCTGAAAATGATCGAGCAGCTCTGCCGAATACACAACCTGATTGTAATGCGCGCGACTCGGGCCTTCCCTCCCCTATCGTCTTCGCTCCCCTACAATGAGAATATGGCGGAGTCGTACTATCCTCGGCGGATTGCTTGCCTGCAGCCCAGCGCGACGGTCATCCTCGAGAGTGTTGGCGAGCTGGAACGCGTGATGGCATGCACGAAATATTGCGTCGACGTGGTGCCGGAGGTTCTGAAGGCCACGCCGGGAAAAGCCCGGCGAATCGTCGCGGATTCGTGGACTTCGAAAGCTAGCGAGATTCTGGAGGCGCGGCCGGATCTGATCATCGCCTCGGTTCCGTATCAAGAAGCGGCGGTCGTAGAGATCCTGAAAGCGGGGATTCCCTTTCTTGGCCTGGCTCCGCGCAGCCTGGACGACATTTACGGGGACATTGCGCTGATTTCTGGTTGTGTCGGAGCCGGAGAACGGGGCGCACAGGTTATTTCCGAGATGCGGGTGGCGATTGAGGATATGGCTCGCCAAACATCGGGCCTAGCGAGAAAACGAGTGTTCTGCGAGGAGTGGGGCAAGCCGATCATTGCGTCGCAACCCTGGGTTGCCGAACTGGTAGCGGCGGCGGGAGGGGAGTTTCTGGGCAAGCCGGGAGCACAGGTCTCCGCCGAAGAGATCGCGCGCCTGGATCCAGAGGTCATCATCGCCGCGTGGTGTGGAGCGGGGGATCGGGTTCCACTGAGAAAAATTGCCGCTGGCCGCGGATGGAGCGGCACCACTGCTGTACGGAACTCGGAGGTCTGTTGCATTTCGGATGAGTTGCTGAATACGCCCGCGCCTACCTTGGTTTCTGGTCTGCGGGCGTTGGCGAGCGCAATTCATCCGTCTACGTTCGGTCCCAGGGCGGGGCTTCGCTCAATTACTCGGGTACTGGATAGAGAATTACTGCGGCGTGAATGAGACGGGCGGCATAGTTTAGGATAAATTCATGGCAACGACGAACATTCACAAAAGCGAAGAGGTCCGCAAAGAACTGGAGCGGCTTGATTCCGAATCGCGGACGGCGGACCAGTTGATGAAAGGCATCACGGTTCTGCTGAACCAGCAAATGCTGAAGTACAACTGGGTTGGTTTTTACATGCTCGAGGCTGGAACCGAGCCTGCAGTACTGGTTCTCAACTGTTATGAGGGGGCAATGACGCCGCATGTCCGCATTCCGTTGAATGAAGGAATCTGCGGGGCAGCAGCTTCGACCGGAGAGACAGTGGTGGTTGACGACGTGAACAGCGATCCGCGTTATCTGGCGTGTTCACTGGAAACCAAATCGGAGATTGTTGCTCCGATCTTCGTGCGCGGAGACGTCGTGGGAGAACTCGACATCGACAGCCACTTTCTGGCAGCGTTTGGCGCCGACGATCGCGAACTCGTAGAACATTGCGCCCGGCTTGTCGGCAAGCGGTTGGAGAAAGAGTAGCCTGGCACCTCGGGGTCTAGCCTTTCAAAAAAGATGAAACGAGTCGTTGCGGCGCTCATTCTGAAAGATGACCTGATCCTCGCCTGCCAGAGGACGCGTCATCAGCCCATGCCCTTGAAGTGGGAATTTCCGGGAGGCAAGATTGAGGAGGGAGAGCAACCGCGCGATGCGATGCGCCGCGAGTTGGAGGAAGAACTGGGCATCGCGGCCGAGGTGGGGACCGAAGTCGCGCGTATTATCCACGAATACCCCGGGGGCGGATCTGTGGAGTTACGGTTTTTTGAAGTGCGCTCTTACCAGGGTGAGATGGAGAATCGTATTTTTCGCGAAATCCGGTGGGTAACGCGAAAAGAGCTGGTGGGGTTGGATTTTCTGGAAGCTGATTTGGGACTGGTGAAGGATCTGGCGGCGGGGAAACTTCTGCCGAAGTGAAGCAACCTGCCTGGTCGGCTGGTTTATCACGGAACTTCGTTCGGGATGACAAACTTTTTCAGCTAGGCACCCACCCATATCTGCCGCGCTAACCGGTCGAGCCATGCATCGTGCCGTAGAGCCAGAGGACGGTTAAGCCGATCATGATCGCGGTGGTAGCCCATGCGATGGCGTTGAAGGTAGGCCGGTTCACGAATTCGCCCATGAGCTCTTTGTTGTTGATGAGCAGCAACATGAAAATCAGGACGAAGGGCAACACCGCTCCGTTGACGACTTGCGAGAAAACGATGATTTTTACGAGCGGGATCCCCGGGATCAGAATTACGGCGCCACCGGCGACAATGAGTGCGGTGTAGAGCCAGTAGAAGGCAGGGGCTTCGGAAAATTTGCGGCCCACGCCGGATTCAAAACCCAACCCTTCACAAACGGTATAGGCGGTCGAGAGCGGCAGAATCGACGCCGCGAAGAGCGACGCATTGAAGAGTCCCAAGGCAAACAGAATGTAGGCCCAATCGCCCGCCAACGGACGCAGCGATTGCGCGGCGTCGGCAGCGTCGCGGATATCATGATTGCCATGGAGGTAGAGGGTTGCCGCGCAGGCCACGATGATGAACCAGGCAACGACGTCGGTGAAGATGCAGCCTACGATCACATCGTACTTCGAAGTCTTATACTGGCGGCGGGTAACTCCCTTTTCAACGATCGAAGACTGTAGGTAGAACTGCATCCAGGGGGCGATTGTCGTCCCAACGACGCCGATGACCATGTAGAGATATGAGCTTTGTTTAAAGGCCGCCAGCTCGGGAGGCCGCACGGTGGCCTTCATAGCCTCAATCCACGCGGGCTTGGCGATTACCCCAGCGAAAATGTAGGTGAGATAGAAGAAGGAAGCGGCAAGGAAGACTTTTTCGACGCTCTTATACTGGCCTTTGACAACGATCAGCCAGACGATCACGCCGCAGATCGGGACTGAAATATATTTCGAGACGCCAAACAGTTCCATGCTTCCGGCGATACCGGCGAATTCAGCGATGACATTGCCGAAATTCGTAATCAGAATGCCGAGCACCATGAGGAAGGTGACGCGCAGGCCAAATTCTTCGCGAATGAGGTCGCTCAATCCCTTGCCGGTGACCGCGCCCATACGAGCGGACATCTCTTGGACCACGATCAAGGCGATGGTGATCGGGATCATGGTCCAGAGCAGCGTGTAGCCGAATTGGGCACCGGCCGCGGAGTAGGTGAAGATTCCGCCAGAATCGTTGTCGACGTTGGCGGTGATGAACCCCGGGCCGACGACAGCGAAAAAGAGCAGGAGGCGGAATTTCCAATTTCTCAGGAATTTCATGCGCGCTGGTAGCAGAGTGAATCAAAATGGCAAAACAGACGGTTCAGAATAAATGCAGAGCGCGTGATCTGGATAGGCGAAACTGCGATCCGCGGAACTTTTTCTTCGCAGCGATTTAGAGCGGGCAATGACGGCGGCGGTCCTTGATGCGATTACAGCTTGGCGCGCAGCATTGCGATCACATCGTCGGGAGTGATTACGCCGATGAGATGAGTATGATCGTCGATTACGGGCAGCGTGAGCAAGTTGTATTTGTCAAAAAGTTCGGCGAACTCTTTTTCTTTCGTATCTTCGTGGCAGGAGATTAAAGGTTCCTGGGCTAAGGCGAGGAGCGGCGTCGCGGGAGGAGCGAGGACGATCTTGACCAAGGGTACAGCGCCAGCCAAAGTGCCATGCGAATCGGTGAGGTAGATGGTGCTCATGTTTTCCATGCGGCCTTCGAAGGTGCGCATGGTTTCGATGGCATCGTTGGCGGTGGCCGTCACGGGAAGCGCAATGAATTCGGTGGTCATGCGGCCGGCGGCGGAATTTTCCTTGAATTCGAGGAGGTCGGTGACTTCCCGGCGCTCCTCGGGATGCATCTGGACGAGGATTTCTTCGGTGCGTTCGTCGGACAAATCGGCGAGCAGGTCGGCCGCCGCGTCCGGCTCCATCTCTTCGACAATATCGGCGGCGCGGTCGGAATCGAGAGATTCGAGAACGGCCTTCTGAACCTTCGGTTCCAGTTCTTCGAGAGCGCCGGCGGCGACACCCTCTTCCAGGGTCTCGAAAACGGCCTCCCGCTCATCGGGGGCAAGATTTTCGATGATGTCGGCAATGTCGGCGGGGTGAAGTTTCGCGAGCCGCTCGTTCGAGATCTTGAGTTTGACCCGGCGGGCGGGATCGGTCTCGACAATATCGACGAAATCCCAAGGAATCTCTCGGGGAGGAACTCGCTGAAGCAAGGCTCGCAGTGCGGCCGCGGGGACGACTCCCTTGAGCAGTCGACGAACCGCGCCTCGGGCTCCGACGTCGACTCCTCCGACCCTTAGGACGGAACGATTTTGGGCACTATCGTGGTGAAAATCGACGTCGTTGACGCGAACGACTTTGCGGCCATGAACGTCAATGACCTGTTGGTCGAGCAGGTCGCGGCTGAGCAGGAACAAGCCTTCATGGCCTTCGGAGGAGCCCCAGTCCGCAGAAGCAGAGGCGGCGTGAACACCGGCATTGATCGAAGAAACGGCGGTCAAGGGGAGGATGCGATTGCCGGCGGGCGTTTTTACAATGAGCGAAGCGACGCGCGAACGATCCTCCTGCGGAGCCATGGCGACCTCGCGAACACGACCGCTGGCAACGCCCGAGGCGTCATAGACGGTCAGACCCAGCAAGTCGCTCAATGAGACGGTGGCCATCGCAATGAGGATACTCAAGAGCGCGTGCGGATGCCAGATGATTGCGATTGTTCGGGAAGAAAATGAGAGGGGCAAGCGACGTCAAAGATGGCGGAAGTTGACAGGCGGAGAGCGGCTGACTACACTCTGCCTTCCTCTTTATCGAACGCGTAGTATGTCGTCTGAATGGCTGTCGCAGTAGAGAGAAAACTATGGGAAAGCGCCCACGCATCGCGATTGTAGGGAGTGCCAATGTCGACTTGACTACCTTTGCCGACCACTTCCCCAAGCCGGGAGAGACGATCTTTGGCCAGAAGTTTGACTTGGGGTTTGGCGGCAAAGGAGCGAATCAGGCCGTCGCCGCGAAGCTCTGCGGAGCGGATGTTTTCATGGTGGCGCACGTGGGGGACGATCTATTCGGATCGTCTACCGTCGAGAATTTTGAGAAGCTCGGCATCGACGCGACTCATGTCAGGCAGATCAGTGGGGTGTCGAGCGGCGTGGCGCCGATTTTCGTTGAGCCTTCCGGGCAAAATCGAATCATTGTGGTCAAGGGTGCGAATGACACGCTCAAGCCCGCCGATGTGGACGCTGCGGGCGAGATGCTCAAGAGCGTCGACTGTATCGTGCTGCAGTTCGAGATTCCGCTGGAGACGGTGTATTACACCATCAAGTTCGCCCACAAGAAAGGGATTCGCTGCATCTTGAATCCCGCGCCGGCACAGGCGGTGGATCTGAAGGCGATCGCTGAACTCGATTATTTCGTTCCCAATGAACATGAGGCCGAAGCGATTTCGGGGACGCCGGTGCGCAATCTCGAGGATGCCAAGGCGTGCGCGATGAAGTTGCTGGCCAGTGGCATTCGCCGCGTCATTATTACGCTGGGAGCAAATGGCTCGCTGCTGGCCGGAAGTGAAGGGATGGAACATGTCTCCGCATTCAGCCTGAAGAGCGTGGACAGCACGGGCGCGGGGGATGCTTTTATCGGCAGCTTTGCGACTTTTCTTGGAGAAGGTTTGCCGGAAAAAGACGCTGTGAGGCGAGCCAATCTTTATGCAGGACTTTCTACCACGGGAGTTGGAACGCAGAAATCTTTCTACGCGCGGGCGCGATTTGATGCGGAGTGGAGCGCTCGGGATAAAAGTTAGGCTGAGTAGCGGATAGCGCGCGGGCGGGCGAACAGCGCCCCCAGCCAACCTACGACGTTCGGCGAGGTACCGAAGCTCAGCGTTCCATGAGCAGAACTTTTTCAGCGCCGTCCGTCTCGGTCAACTTGACTTCGATGACTTCAGCATCCGTGGTCTGCACGTTGCGACCGACGAATGTGGCTTCGACGGGCAGTTCGCGATGCCCGCGATCGATCAAGACCAACAACTGCACGAGGCTTGGGCGGCCGTGGGAAAACAGTGCGTCGAGCGCGGCGCGCGTCGTGCGTCCCGTGTAAAGTACATCGTCGACCAAGACAATCTTTTTGTCTTCAATGGAAAAACCAATTTCCGTCTCTTGAACGACGGGCTTGGGCCCGAGGGTCGAGAGGTCATCGCGATAGAACGTGATGTCGAGGGTGCCGACCGGAACTTTCTTCTTCTCCACCTGCTGAATCATCTTGGCCAAGCGCTCGGCGATAGGAACGCCGCGACGGCGTATTCCAACCAGTCCCAGGCCCTCGATGCCGCCATTTTTCTCCAGGATTTCGTGCGCCAACCTCACCAGAGTGCGCTCAATTTCTGAACCGGACATCAGTTGCGCCTTTTGCCGAAGCGCTGTTTTGCGAACTGTATTTTTCTTGATCGTCATGCCCAGGGGTGCCTCGTGAGAATAGATTTCAATGCGAAATGGAATGGACGGAGCCGATGGAATCCAAAATTTCCGCCCTCTGCAATGTATTGAGTCGTTTCGAGAACGTCAAGGATACCTGATTCTCTGATGTGTGATTCTGGGAGTTTTAGAATTTAAAGGAAGCGCCACGGCTTACTCGTCAGCTCACGCTGGCGAGAGATGGGGCTGCGGATTTTCGATGGCGTGCACAAGGTCTCGTATGAATTCGGCGGCACGGACTCCGTCGATCACACGATGATCGCTGGAGAGCGTCAGGGTCATCATCGGGCGGACCCGGGGCTCGCCGTCTACGGCAACGACACGATCTGCGATCGCGCCTACTGCGAGAATTGCGGCTTGCGGCTGAATGATGATAGCTGTGAAGGCGTCGACTCCGAACATGCCGAGGTTGCTGATGGTAAACGTGCCGCCGGCAAGATCGTCGGGCCGGAGTTTGCCACTGCGAGCGCGCTCGGCGAGATCGCGCCGGCGAACTGCAATTTCGCCGAGCGGTAGTTGGTCGGCTGACTGGATGACGGGGGCGATCACGCCGTCCTCTACCGCCATGGCGAGACCTACGTTGATGTGGGGATTCCTGCGAACGCCGCTCTTGCCGTTCTCGCTGGCCCAAGTTGCGTTCACACGGGGATGCTTCTGAAGCATGCGGGCGACGAGTGCTACGAGGAAATCGGTGTGGGTCAGCTTCGCACCGTGAGATTTTTCAATTTCTGGACCGAGTTGCTGCCGGGCATCGTTGAGGGCAGCTGCGTCCAAGTCGCGCGACAGGAAGAAGTGTGGGACGGTCGTCCAACTCTGTGTGGTGCGCTCAGCCATCAGCCGGGCGATCAGGCTAGCACGCTCGATCGTCGACGGAGAAGGCGCGGGAGAGGCCGGGGCGGATCCGGACTTGAATTCGGCGGCGGCGAGAATGTCGGAGGCGAGAATTTCGCCGCCAGCGCCGGTTCCACGAATCTCCGCAAGATTGAGGCCGTGCTCGGTCGCGAGACGGCGGGCTTTGGGAGAAATCTTTGCGGACTGGTGCGCGGATGGCTGTGCGGGTTGAGTTGTGGCGGCTGCGGGCGACGTAACTGGGGCTGATGATGACGGGGCCAGCGTATTTTTTCTTCCCGACGAGGAAGCTACTTCGTCGGTGGGAGGCACTTCTCCGGGAGCGACAATCCATGCGATGGTTTGTCCTACTGGCACGTCGGTTCCCGGTTGAACTTTGATTCCGGCGAGGACGCCGTTTCCGGGCGATTCAATTTCCATCACGGCTTTATCGGTTTCGACCTCAAGCAGTGGCTCGCCTTTGGTGACGGACTCGCCTTCTTTTTTTAGCCAGGAAATGAGCTTTCCGGTTTCCTGGGCCATTTCGAGTGCGGGCATGACTACGCTGATCGCCATAATTTCTAATCGCCCACCACAAGCTGCTCGTGTTTCGCGCTGGCTTCGATCATTTCTTTTACGCGCTGGCTTGGTTTCGCTTCGGTCTCTCGAATGGCGGGCAATGCACCATCAACCGTGAAGTAGTGGCGTCCGGCAACGAGCAGTTCCTCGGCTGGAAAACGTGTAATGACTTCATGACCGGTTTCGGTCACGACGATTTCTTCTTCGATTCGAGCGGCGCTCCATCCGTCGGTTGAGGGCCAGAAAGTTTCGAGGGCGAAGACCATGCCCGGTTTGATTTCGCAGGAGTGCTCGAGCGAAACGAGGCGGCTGATCACCGGCTTCTCCCAAATCGCAAGGCCGATGCCGTGTCCGTATTGCAAGGCGAACGCTGCTTCTTCGTTGGGGAATCCAAACTCTTGCGCTTTGGGCCAGACCGAGGCGATTTCGGCAGTGGTTCGTCCAGGACGGACGAGCTCAATTGCGGCGTCCAGATACTCGCGGCAGCGCTTATAGGCATCGTTCATCGCGTGCGAGGCGTAGCCGATGGTGAAACAGCGATAGTAGCAGGTGCGATATCCCATGTAGGAATGGAGAATGTCGTAATAGACGGGGTCTCCCGGGCGCAAAACGCGGTCGGAGAAAACGTGCGGGTGAGGATTGCAGCGCTCGCCTGAAATCGCATTGACGGCTTCCACGTATTCGGAACCCATGTCGTAGAGGACCTTGCTGACCAATCCTACGGCCTGGTTTTCACTCAAACCGGGCTTCATGGCGCGATAGAGTTCGTCGTAGGCGGCGTCGACCATCATGGCGGAGTGATTCAGCAAACTGATCTCATCCCGCGTTTTGATGAGACGCGCTTCCGACATGAGAGCCTGCCCGTCGACGACCTTGATGCCTTCTTTTTGTAACGCGAAGAGAACGGGCAGCTCGATGATGTCGATGCCTACGGGTTCTTTGTGCAGGCCCCGCATTTCGAGCTCGATGCAAATCTTCTTCGCCACGTCCTCGGCGCGACCCATCTCGGGGGTCATGGCGCCGCGGAGCACGGAAATTCCGGCACGCGAGCGTTCTCCCAGCCAAGGGCAGTGCAACTGATGATGCTTCGCCGCCGATCCGAAATCCCAGAGGATCGGCTCGTCGTTCTGGGGCAACAAGGTAAAGCGATTCGCCTTATCCTGCGCCCATGTGCCGATGTGTGTCGCAGTAATGTAGCGGACGTTGTTCATGTCGAAGCAGAGCAACGCGCCCATCTCGGATTTTTTGAGCAGGTCCTTGGCGCGGGCCAGGCGTTCTCGGCGCAAGCGGTCGAAGTCGATACGATTTTCCCAGTCGACCGCCATCGATCCGTAAGTGGGTAAGGCCATAATTGTCTCCTTGGAGAGCGGTGCTATTTCCCGCACATGGCGCGCGCGGCTTCAACTACAGTTTGTTCGGTCGGTACCGTTACATCTTCGAGCGGCGGCGAGAACGGAATTGGAACATGCATCGCGCCCATTCTTTTGACTGGAGCATCGAGATCATAGAATGCGCCGGTGGCGATTACTGAGGCAAGTTCAGCTGTGACGCCGTAGCGTTCGTAGCCCTCGTCGAGAATAATGGCGCGGGAAGTTTTCTTCGCCGATTCCACCAGTGTCTTCTCATCGAGCGGCCACATGGTTCGCGGATCGACGACCTCGGCGCTGATTCCGATTTCTTCCAACAAGATCGCCGCTCCCAAGGCTACCTGAACCATGCTGCTGGTCGCGACCAGGGTAATGTCTTCCCCGACGCGCTTGATGTCTGCCACGCCAAGCGGAACGGTGTAGTCGCCTTCAGGAACTTCACCTTTCAGCTTGTACATCATCTTGTCTTCGAAGAAGACCACGGGATTCTCATCGCGAATCGCGGCTTTTAGCAATCCTTTGGCGTCGTATGGTGTCGACGGCAACACGACCTTTAGTCCTGGAACATGGCAATACCAGGCGTGGAGAGACTGCGAGTGTTGCGCTGCTGAGCGTCGGGTGGCTCCCATCGTGGTTCGCATCACCATCGGGACTTTCCACTTTCCACCTGACATGTAGTGGACCTTGGCGGCCTGATTGACCATCTGGTCCATGGTCAATGTGATGAAATCGCCGAACATGATGTCGACTATCGGACGCATTCCGGTCATGGCCGCTCCGACGGCTAGTCCGGTAAATCCGGCCTCCGAAATCGGAGTGTCGACGACGCGATCCTGGCCGAACTCTTCCAAAAGACCGGAGAGAACTTTGAATGGCGTTCCGGCCTCGGCAACGTCCTCGCCCATGATGCAAACCGTGGCGTCGCGGCGCATTTCTTCGGCGAGAGCTTCACGGATAGCCTGCGCGAAGGTTAACTCGCGAACAGCGGTCTCAGGCATAGACGTCCTCCGCGACTTCGTCGACATTCGGATACGCCGCTGCCACCGCGAAATCTACTGCTTTTTTCATCTCGGACTCGAGGTCGGCTTGCACTTGAGCCAAGGCCGCACTGTCGGCCAAATTTTGCTCAACCAGCCACCTCCCGAAATTCAGGATGGGATCGCGCTCGGTCTTCCATTTCTGTTCTTCTAACTTGGGGCGGTAGTATTCGCGATTGATGTCGCCAACGTGGTGGCCGTGGTAGCGATAGGTGTTGCACAGGAGGAAGCCCGGCCCATCGCCGTGGCGGGCGCGATCAATTAAACGCTGTGCGATCCCGTAGACCGCCCGCACATCCTGACCATCTACGCTGGCTGCTTCCAGACCAAAAGCGTTGGCGCGCATCAGGATGTCTCCGGCGGTGGTTTCGGAGTAATGCGTGTACTCGGTGTAGAGGTTGTTTTCGCAGACGTAGATCACGGGGAGTTTGAAGAGTTGGGCCAGGTTCATGACTTCGTACAACACGCCCTGGCCGAGCGCGCCTTCTCCGATGAAACACACCGCGACTCGCCCATTGCCGAGGCGCTTGGCTGCAAAGGCCGCACCCGTCGCGATTCCGGCGCTTCCGCATACGATCGCGTTCGCACCGAGGTTGCCAGTCGCGGGGTCCGCGATGTGCATTGAACCGCCCTTGCCTTTGCAATAACCAGCTTCCTTCCCCAGCAGTTCGGCGAACATTCGGTCAGGGGATGCACCTTTGGCAAGACAGTGCCCATGTCCGCGATGCGTACTGGTGATGTAGTCCGTACGCTCAAGGGCTTCGCATACGCCGACGGCGATGGCCTCTTCGCCGATATAAAGATGCGCGAGGCCGGGCATCAAAGCGCGGGTGTAGAGCTCATTCACCTGCGCCTCAAACTCGCGAATCGCCACCATCTGGCGATACATGCGGAGCCACAACTCGACTTCTCCGAAAGCTCCTGTGGGCTGAGTGATCGCAGTGGTCATTTTTTCACTCACGACTTATTCACTCCAGTGGCAACGCCAGACATTTGCGCTAGCACATCGAATACGACGGCGAAATCGAGCTTCTCCCAGCCCATACCGCGCGCAGCCGTAAGAAATTCGTTACTGACGGCGGTGGTGGGAACAGGCACGTTCAATTTGCGCCCCAGATCCATGGCTAAGATCATGTCTTTCTGCATCATGTTCACATCGAACCAGGCTTCTTCCGGTTGCTGGAGGACAAATGGACCGCGGTAGACGATCATTGGCGAAGCGATGGCGCTGTGGATCATCACGTCGACGGCGACCTCTCGCGCTATTCCACTCTTTTCCGCCAGCAGAAGTCCTTCACAGAAAGCCATCATCTGCACTGCCAACTGAAGGTTCAAAGCAATCTTCATCGACAAAGCGACGCCGTTGTCGCCGACGTGGGTCACTTTCGGACCGATGTCGTAAAGCAGCGGCTCGAGCCGCTCGAAAGTTTTCTTACTGCCGCCGACCATCACCGAGAGCTTGCCTTGCTGTAAAGTGATCACACTACCCGACACGGGAGCGTCGATCATATCGGCGCCATTCTCTCGAACCTTCGCGGCTAGCGCGCGGCTCACCTCGGGGCTCACCGTGCTCATGTCGATGAGGAATTGACCCCGGCCGATGCCTGCCAACAGCCCTTCGGGTCCATCGGCAACGGCGCACAGAGCGGCGGCATTGGTCACCATACTGAAAGTCACGTCGGAAGCGGCTGCGACCTCCTTTGGAGAGTCGGCCAACCTCATGCCCTTGTCGATGAGCCACTGCGCCTTGGAGCGTGTTCGGTTATAGCCGGTTACGGTGTGGCCTTTTTCGAGCAGACGGGCCACCATGTTGCCGCCCATTACGCCGAGACCGATGAATCCCAGTTTCGCCATGCGATCATTTCCTTTTGCCGCTCGATGGTGCCGAGTCAGCGACTGCCGTCAATTGTCGACACGGTTCTTCGCTTTGGTTCTACTTCTTGTTCAGTAAGGAAGAATCGGCGATCACCTGCTTCAAATGGGCGCGCATCGCCTCGCGGGCGAGATCCGGCTCACCCTGCTCGACTGCCCGCAAGATTCGCTTGTGGTGATATTGGCCACGCTCGGGACCTCCGTCGACGTTGAAGATTCGGCTTCGCTGGTCGCGCAATAAGCCGACAATCGAGTCGAGCAGCGAAAGGATTAGAGGATTCCCGGCCGCTTCGGCGAGCGCTAAATGGAAATCGAGATCGGCTTCAACGTAGGCGTCGGGATCGTGAAGGTTGCGGCTCATCACGGCGACTGCCTCTCGCATGGTGGTCAGTAACTGTTCCTCAATTCGAGCAGCGGCCAAGCCCGCAATCTCGGGCTCGAGCACCAAGCGCAGCTCCGCCAGATTTGCCGAACCTTCCAGCGGGTTGATGCGGATCATCAGGTCGAGCGACTGGCGCATAGCCTGCGAGGTTCCGTTTGTGACAAAGGTGCCGCGCCCGGAATACGCTTCTACCAAGCCCTTTTCGCGCAGCGTCTTTACCGCTTCGCGAACGGCTGTGCGGCTCACTCCGAAGCGTTGTGCCAAGTCGCGCTCCGCCGGCAACTGATCGCCGGGCTTGAGTTGGCCTTGGAGGATGGAGTCTTCCACTTGCTGCACGATCTGCTCAAACAAGCGGGAGGTTTTCACGGCCCGATACAACGGCTTGGCAGCCAGAGGATCTGCTAAATCACTCGCCATAATGCCCCTCATGAGTCGCGCGGCCCCTTGTCCCTCGGTATTGTGGTCCAACCACTATACCACATCAACTGGGGGCGCAACTTTCATTACCGTTTTCTACTGAATCCACACCGTCTTGATGTTTACAAACTCTCGAATGCCCTGGACCGCCAATTCGCGTCCGTGGCCGGAATACTTGACGCCGCCGAAAGGAAGCCGCGCATCCGACGCCACCATCTTATTGAGGAAAACCATGCCTGCTTCCAGTTCGTTGATGAAACGTTCGGCCTCGGCGGGATCGTTGGTCCAGGCGCTGGCGCCTAATCCAAAGCGACTGTCATTCGCGATTTGAATAGCCTGGTCGATGCTGTTTACGCGAAAAAGAGAGGCTACCGGGCCGAAAAATTCTTCTTTATAGGCTGGCGATTCTCTGGGGATGTCGGTGAGTACGGTCGGCGCATAGAAGTTTCCGGGGCGATCGATAGGATGGCCGCCGGTCAGCAGACGCGCCCCGGCTTCCACGGTTTTCTTGACATCGGAATGGAGGGTAGTCACGGCATCGGCGTTGGCGAGAGGGCCGAGTTGGGTGTTTAGATCGAAGGGATCGCCGATACGCAGTGCCTGCATGCGCTGGACAAACTTCCGTTCGAACTCGTCTGCGATTTTCTCCGAAACGATGAAACGCTTGGCGGCGATGCACGATTGACCGTTGTTCTGTACTCGCGCGTCAACCGCGGTGGCAACAGCTGCTTCCAGATCGGCGCTCGGCATGACGATAAAAGGATCGCTGCCACCGAGTTCCAGAACGACCTTCTTGATCCTGCGGGCGGCTGAGATTCCGACTTCAATGCCCGCTCCCTCGCTGCCGGTGAGGGTTGCGGCCACAATGCGAGGATCGTTGAGGATGCCGTCAATCGGGCCGGAACCGATCAGCAATGTTTGGAATACGCCCTCGGCGAAACCCGCGCGGCGCACGATATCTTCAATTTTGAGAGCGCATTGTGGGACGTTGGAGGCATGCTTGAGCAAGCCGACATTTCCGGCCATCAGCGACGGCGCAATGAAACGAAAAACCTGCCAGAAAGGAAAGTTCCACGGCATGATGGCGAGGATGGGACCGCTCGGCAGATAGCGGATGAAACTGCGTTTGGCGCCGGTTTCGACAACCTCGTCGGCGAGAAATTTCTCGGAATTCTCGGCGTAGTAGCGGCATCCCACGGCGCATTTCAACGCCTCCGCCACGGCGGCCTTCAGAGGCTTGCCCATTTCGAGGGTCATCAAATGGGCGCACTCGTCCTTCTCTTTTTCCAGAATTTCGGCGGCGCGCATCATTTTTTGCGCGCGGGAAGCAAAACTGGTTTTGCGGTGCACCTTGAATGCCGAGGCTGCCAACTGCAACTTCTGCTCGATTTGCTGCGCGGTGAGCGGTTCAAAACTCTTGATGAGCTCGCCGGTTGCAGGATTCGTTGTCGCGATTGCCATGCTTAGTCGTTCCTCGATATGGAAAGAAACTGCACCAAACTACGGTTTCGACCAGAAAGCCAGTGGGGAGGGGAAGCTGTCTTGTGGTCGAACCACAATACTACTTGACGGGTGGGCCACGTCAAGGCTATACATTCACAGCGTTCTGATCTTACTCCCAGATGACACCGCTCGCGCACTTGTTGGACCACGAAAACTGTTCGATCCTCTTTGAGGATTTGGAGGTTGCAAATGCATTCTCCGTTGAATCGCATTCGCGTGGCAGGCATCTTCGGCCTGCTGCTCGCCACTGTACCAGCCTTTTCCCAATCGACGACGGGTCGCATTCTGGGTAGCGTCACCGATCCGTCGGGAGCAAGCGTCGCAGGAGCGGCGGTTGTGATCACCGACACACAGCGCGGCACAACGCGAGCCGTCGCCACCGACGCCTCGGGAGACTACGCCGCTCCTGACCTGCAACCCGGCACTTATAAGGTGAAGGCCGAAGCCAAAGGATTCAAGACCGTCGAGCGCGTGAACATTGTGATTGAGGTGGCGCAGGACGTGCGCGTCGACGTCGTTCTTCCCCCGGGCCAGGTTTCGGAGACGGTCGTGGTGACCGACGAGGTTCCACTGGTCGACAGCACCTCTTCTACATTGGGGGGAACGCTCAGCAATTCCGAGATCAACGATCTGCCGCTGAATGGCCGCAACTACGAGAATCTTCTGCAACTGCGGCCCGGCGTCGTGCGGTATCCCGGCGGAGGCTTTTCTACCACCAGTACCAATGGTCTGCGAGCGGAAGACAACGCCTATTTTATTGAAGGCCTGTTCAACAGCGAACCGTACTCGGGGCAAGCCATCGTCAACGGAGCAGGTATCGCCGGCGATTCGGCTACCATTCTGCCAATTGATGCGATTCAGGAATTCAACGTAGAGGAGAATGCCCCGGCGGAGTTTGGATGGAAGCCTGGAGCGGTCGTCAACGTTGGTCTAAAATCCGGCACCAATAGCATTCATGGGACTGCGTTTGCCTTTGGCCGCGACGGCGATGTGTTCGATGCGCGCAACTTCTTCAACACCGTGCCAAGTGCCAAACTACAAAGAACGCTAGAGCAGTACGGCGGAAGCGTTGGCGGCGCGATCATCAAAGACAAAGCATTTTTCTTCGGGGCCTACGAAGGGCAGATCTATGACGTGGGAAACTCTTTCGGCGGCGTGACGAGTCCCTCCATGGCTCCGATGACGACTGCCGGTAACTGCGTCTACCTCGCGACTGGCGACTGCCAGAACAGCATTCCGGATGTAATCGCGGATCTCACGTCGCCGGCAGCGGTGGCTGCGGGGATTGTGGTGAGCCCAGCTTCCCTGAATATCGCCGGGTGCGCGCTCTCGGGCTCTACGGTTACATGCAATGGGGCCGGCTTCCCCACAAACAACCAAACGGATAGCGGTACCGGCCTAACGCCGGCGCAGGCGATCACGATTCCCAACGGATTCGCCAACGACGTCAAGGTCTACAATACGGTCGGCAAAGTAGACTTCAACGTTAACCCAAGTAGCCGCATCAGTGGAATGTACTTCTTCGGAAACAATAGAGGAACGGTCGAGGACTTTCCGGAATACCAGTCTAAGTGGCGCTCGGACATCCACACCCGCGCCCAAGTGGTTGGCGGAAACTGGGCGTGGACGCCAAGTCCGCGCTGGGTCAATGAGGCGCGCTTCGGATACAACCGTCTTTACCAGCCGACCTTGCCTGGCGATCTGAACACGCCGGGTTCCAGTTATGGCCTCGACACAGGGCTCTCGGGTCCGAACACCGGGGGACTGCCCCGCATTGGGTTTGGAGGATACTTCTTCCCTGGATTGGGCGGTTTCAAGTGGCCAAAGTTCCAGGGACCAGACTCTATCGTACAGTTTATCGACCACGTCTCCCGCACTGCGGGCAGCCATTCGCTCAAATTCGGCGGCGAATTGCATCGCAGTAACGTAACGAACGCTTCTTACGGGAATGCGCGCGGCAGCATCACGTTCCTGGGCGGGGTCTTGAGCCCTGGCCCGCCGCCCAACGGGACTCCACTCTCAACCCCGCTGGAAGACTTCTTCGCCGGCTTGCCCTTCAAGTCAACATTGGAAGTGGGAAATCCGACTTTGCATCTCCATAACTGGGCGTACAGCTTATTTGCTCAGGATGACTGGCGCGTCACAAGGAATCTGACGGTGAACTTAGGCTTGCGCTACGAATTCAGCAGTGTGCCTCAGGAAGAGCACAACCTTCTGGGTAACTTCGACCCCAACTCAACCTACGGATTGGTGCAGGTGCAAACGGGCGCCGGTCAGATTCCGAGTCTCTACAACCCCGATCACAAGAATTTTGCGCCGCGCTTCGGATTTGCGTGGGACACGACCGGCAGGGGAAAGACAGTGATCCGCGGCGGCGGCGGCCTGGTTTACGAAACCGTGAACTGGCAGTCGTTCATCGCGTTTAACAACGCCTTCGGTCCTGGGAGCGTTCCTACGGCGAGTGTTGTCCCAGGGGGCACGATCACGACGGGCAACATCACTTATAAGAATTTCTTGAACAACCCACCCAACAACTTGACATGGGACAACACGCCGATCTACGGCAACAGCACAGCGATCGATTGCAACGCCAGTCCCTGCCCAATCATGTCCGTGGATCGCAATCTAACTACACCTTATGTCTGGAACTGGACCCTGAGTCTGCAACAGGCAGTTACACCGAACCTAATGCTCGAACTGGCGTACGTGGGTAACCACGGAGGAAACCTGACTGGCATCCGCGACATTAACCAGCCGCCGGTCGGATCAGGATGGGACACCAATCCGCAGGGCACGGGTGCCCTTGATATGTGTCTGGCAAGCGCTTCTTCGGGCTATAACAACTGCGTTGTCGATGCCAATGGAACAGAAGAAGCGAACCGTCCGTTCGCGACGAAGTTCCCTTATTTGGCGAACATCTTCAACATGGCGAATGTGTACCGGTCGAACTACAACGGCCTGCAAGCGACGTTGAACTCCAGAAACTTCCACGGTCTGAGCATGGTTGCTGGCTACACCTACTCGCACTCTCTCGACGACGTGGGCGCGAACTGGGATTTTGGTTACGGCTCGGGATTGCCACAGAACGCTCATAACCCGGGGGCGGAATACGCCAACAGCGATTTCGATGTACGCCATCGCCTCACGGTTTCACTCACTTATGCCATACCAGGCAAGAAGGGCTACGCGCAAAGCCTGGAGGGCTGGGAAGTCAACTCGATTATTAATTTGCAAAGCCCGCAACACTGGGGAGCGATGGATGAAGGGACCGACGCAGCCGGGATTGGTGCGCTGCCCGTCAGTCCGCCCGCAAACAGCCCCATCCGGTGGAGCTTCTTTGGGAACCCGGACGACTTCAAGTCTGGGCCGAACGGAATTCCCCAGTACACGGTCAATTCCCCCGGCGGATTACCTGTGGCCTGCACGGCGAAGGCATTGGCATTGGACGGCGGAAATCCAGGGGCAGCCACCGCTGCGGTCAACTTGTTTGGCTGCTACGCGGCCGGCAACTCCATTATGATCCCGCCGGCGCTCGGAACATTCGGCAACATGGGGCGCAATATCTTCCCGGATTCAGGTTTCAAGAATGTGGATTTCTCGGTCGCGAAGAACTGGCATTTTGGCGAACGGCTCCACGCGCAGTTCAGGGCCGAGTTCTTCAACATCTTCAACCATCCTAACTTCGCCAATCCTTATGGCGGTCAGAATGGCTATGGTTTCAATGATCCATCTGTGGGTGGCTTTGGGTGTGGTTGTGCTACTCCGGACGTTGCGGCTGCTAACCCGGCCGTGGGTTCGGGAGGTCCGCGGTCAGTTCAACTCGGCTTGAAGCTCTCGTTCTAGCGGATAGCCCTTCCCAAGGTGGAGGCCGGAGAACTCTTCGGCCCATCTTTCTTCATCGAAAGGATTGATCTCGTGTCGACGGTTTTCGGACAGAATCGGCAATCTGCTCAATATCCCATGATTTCGGCAATTCGCCTGGTAGTGACTCTCACGATGACGTTTGCGCTGAGTGCACTGGTGTTCTCACAAGAACATGCCGAACGCACGATCGACGAGATCAAGACTGAAGCTGTGCATCGCGCCGAGGTCGGTCAATATCCGTTGATTGGGCTGAACGCCGATGATGTGCGCGAAGCTTTCAAGTCGGTTCACACGCGCGACAAAGATGAGTGGGCGAATGCCTTCATCGGCGTGGCGGACCGCTATATGAACGAAGCGAAATCACTGGAAAAGACGGATCCGACGAGGGCAAACGCCGATTACATCCGCGCCTGGCGTCTTTATTCTTTTGGCCGCTGGCCAATTCCTGCCTCTCCTGCAAAGCAGAAGTCCTATGAGAAAGCGCTGGAGGCCTTCCGCGAACACGCGAAATTCTTCGATCCGCCAATGGAAGTTGTGAAGATCCCGTTCGAAGGAAAAGAAATCATCGGCTACCTGCGCCTGCCGAAAAATGCGACAGGTCCGGTGCCGCTGGTGCTGGCCGTCAATGGACTGGACAGCCGCAAAGAAGATTTAACGGAAAGTTTCAGCGCCATTCTTCCCTTCGGCATCGGCTATCTCGCGGTAGATGGTCCGGGGACCGGGCAAAATCCGATTAAAGTCAGCGAAACTGCCGACCGCATGCTCTCGCGTGTACTGGACTACATCGCCACACGTCCCGAGATCGATAAGAACCGCGTTGCCATGCATGGAGTGAGCTGGGGCGCCTACTGGGCCGTAAAAATGGCGATCGTCGAGCGGGCACGATTGAAGGGGGCGAGCGCGCAGTCTCCGCCGATTGATACATTCTTTCAAAAAGAATTCCTGACAAATTCTTTGATCGGCAATCGCGAATATCTCTTCGATCAGGTGCCGGCGCTGATGGCCATCTTCGACAACGTGCACACCATCGACGAGATGGCGGTCGAGTTGCCGAAGATGTCGCTCGTCAAACAAGGCCTGCTCGGAAAGCCCATGGCTCCCATGCTCATTCTCGCCGGAGTGAAAGACACGCAGGTGCCGATCTCTGACATTTATTTGCTTATGAGCAATGGCGACGTGCCGAAAACGGCCTGGGTCAATCCGCTGGGCGGCCATTTGGGCCGACAAGTTGGGGTGTGGCCCGATCCGCGTATTTTCAAAGAAGTCATCATTCCATGGCTGGTCCGAACGCTGGAACCGGAGACCGCCAAGTAGGTCAATTCACCTAAGTTGCAAAGGGACGAGCGAGTCGCTCGTCCCCCACACGATCTAAGCCCTCCCCAATACCAAGCATCGAGCGACGAAGGACAAAAGGCCTAATGGAGACCCTTACACCCAAACAAGCGATGACCGAGAGCGCAGTTCCGCCGCCCGGGAAAGTACCTTTCTATCGCGTTCTCTGGGTGCAGGTGATGGTCGCGATGGCGCTCGCTATCGTGCTGGGGTACGTCGATCCCACGCGCGCGATTGCCATGAAGCCTTTGGGCGACGCGTTTATCCGGCTGATTTCGATGGTCATCACTCTGATCATCTTCTGTACCGTCGTGACCGGCATCGCCGGGATGGAGAATCTGAAGAAAGTTGGCCGCGTGGGCGGCATGGCGCTGCTTTACTTCGAAGTTGTTTCGACGGTCGCGCTGCTCATAGGACTGGTGGTGGGCAATGTGGTCAAGCCGGGCGGTGGCTTCAACGTGAACGTCGCCACGCTGGATGCAAAGTCGGTCGCGGATTACGCCGGGCAGGCCAAAGCGCAAAGTGTCACCGAGTTTCTACTGCACATCATCCCGACAACGGTGGTGGATGCGTTCGCGAAAGGCGACATTCTGGAAGTGGTTTTCGTGGCGCTGCTCTTTGGATTTGCCATGTCGGCGGCAGGAGCGCGCGCCAAGCCGATGGCGGACTTTATCGAGTCGTTCACGCATGTCATCTTTTCGATAACCCGCGTATTGATGAAGTTCGCGCCGGTGGGCGCTTTTGGGGCGATGGCATACACGGTGGGAAAGTTTGGGCTGGCCTCGCTCGGTCCTCTGGCCAAACTGATTGGAACCTTCTGGTTTACTTCTATGCTATTTGTCGTCGTCGTGCTGGGAGCCATCGCATGGGCGGCGAGTTTCAATATTTTTCGTTTTCTTGCCTACATTAAAGAAGAGATTCTGCTGGTGCTGGCGGTGAGTTCGTCCGAGATTGCGATTCCGAATCTCATGTCCAAGCTGGAAAGACTTGGGTGCTCCAAATCTTTGGTGGGGCTGGTGGTTCCTACGGGATTCACTTTCAACACCGACGGTACCAGTCTCTACATGACCATGGCCGCGCTGTTTGTCGCGCAGGCCACCAACACGCACCTCACGCTGACGCAGCAAGTCACCATTCTGGCGGTGGCCGTTTTGACCTCCAAGGGAGCAAGCGGCGTGCAAGGTGCCTCCTTCATTGCCCTGGTGGGAACGCTTTCGGTGATACCGACTATTCCCGTCGCCGGCATGGCGTTGATCCTCGGCATTGACCGCTTCCTAAGTATGTTTAGAGCCTTGGTCAACATGATCGGAAACGGCGTTGCCACGCTGGTGCTGGCGCGGTGGGAGGGCGAATTAACCAGCCAAGCTCTGCGGGACAACCTGATTCGGGCGCAATCGGCTGTTTGATTTTCGGTCAGTCCGGCGCAGGTCCCGGTGCACGCGCAGCATCCATGCACTTCCGATTTTCCCTTACACGAAACTCCGCATCCGATTTCGCTAGAATCACAGCGATCGCCTTTCGTCTTACGGTCCGGCAACAGCCGGATCGAAATCCGACTCTAAGCTCCGAGGTGTGTCATGAAACCAGCGAACTCTTCGCGCTTCGCTCTCGTATCCGCTGCCGTTCTTTTCATTGCGATCATTGCCGTGCTGATGGTTCGCGTCGACATGCTGGTTGGCGCTGCTCCCGCCTTCAAGGGAGTGCTGACGTGGCACAACGACAATATGCGGACGGGACGCAACTCCAGCGAGACCGCTCTCACACTCAGCAACGTCAATGTAAACACTTTTGGAAAGCTCTTTGCCCTGACGACCGATGGAAAGGTAGACGCTGAGCCTTTATACGTGCCAAGTTTGAGCGTCGGCGGCACCACGCACAACGTCCTCTTTGTGGCGAGCGAAAATGACACTGTCTACGGTTATGACGCAGACAACGGAGCGGTACTGTGGCAAGTCAGTGTGCTGGGGTCAGGGGAAACGGCTTCAGACGATCGCGGATGCGGGCAGGTTGAGCCAGAAATTGGCGTTACATCTACGCCTGTGATCGATCCGGCCGCGGGGCCGCATGGAACGATTTATCTGGTGGCCATGAGCAAAGATTCCAGTTCGAACTATCATCAAAGGCTGCATGCCCTCGACATTACGACGGGAGCGGAAGAGTTCGGCGGTCCGGTAACGGTCGTGGCGCAGTATCCCGGGACGGGGGACAACAGTCAGAACGGCAACGTGATCTTCGATCCGAAACAATATAAAGAACGTGCCGGACTGCTGCTGCTAAATCATATCGTTTACACGAGCTGGGCTTCGCATTGCGACGCACGTCCTTATACGGGATGGATCATTAGTTATGACGAGACCACTTTGGCGCAAAAGTCCGTCCTCAACGTGACACCGAACGGAAGCGAAGGCGCGATCTGGAATGCGGGGGCGGGACCAGCTTCCGACTCGAGCGGCAACATCTATTTCCTCGATGCCAATGGAACCTTCGATACAACGTTGAATGGCGGCGGCTTCCCGGCGAATGGCAACTATGGCAACGCCATTATGAAACTTTCTACGAAAAAGGGTCTGCTCGCAGTTTCCGATTACTTCAACATGTACAACACGGTGAGCGAATCGGATGCAGACGAGGATCTGGGCTCGGGCGGCGCGATGGTGGTGCCAAACGTTAAAGACTCGAGCGGAGGGGTGCATCAACTTGTAGTCGGAGCTGGTAAGGACTCGAATATCTATATTGCAAACCGCGCGAACATGGGAAAATTTAATCCCAATAACAACAGCCAGATTTACCAGGAGCTGACCGGCGCTCTGGCAGGTCCCGTGTTCTCAGCGCCGGCATTTGCGGACAATCGTATCTATTACGGTGCAGTCGACGACAACGTCAAAGAATTCTCCTTCAACTCGAATGCTCAGCTGAATGCCACGCCTACATCATTGACGAAGACGCAATTTAACGATCCTGGCGCAACCCCCAGCATCTCCGGAAATTCGCCCAAGAACCTGATTTTGTGGGCCACCGAAAACACTTCTCCCGCGGTGCTGCACGCCTACAGCGCGAACAATCTTGCTGTGGAGCTGTATAACTCGAGTCAGGCGGCGAATGGACGCGACAACTTTGGAAATGGCAACAAGTTCATTACGCCAATGATTGCCAATGGCAAGGTGTACGTGGGAACAACTACAGGAGTCGGCGTGTTGGGATTGCTGCCTTAAGCGGATCGAATTAAGAGTCTATCCCGGAATCATGGACTCGATAACGAGCGGCCCTTATCGGCTGAACAGTTTACTGAAAAGTTCTGCCGGGGATGCGAGAGCTGTCCCTCAGGCGCCTGAAGCGCCGCAGATTTGGGCGAGTTGCGGCACGAGTGGAACTCGTGCCCTTCCCGAACCACCCAAAGTACGTCTCTTAAAGCAGGGGGTCAGCCTTGTTTCAGAAACTTACCACTCTCCAGTTCGTCGAACGCTTGACGAAGCTGTTCCTGGGTATTCATCACGATGGGGCCATACCAGGCCACGGGCTCTTCGAGGGGTTTGCCGGAGACTAACAGAAACCGTATGCCATCGTCGCCAGCTTGCACCGTTACTTCGTCGCCTCGATCGAAAAGGACGAGTGACCGGTTGTCCGCTTCGGAGGGCGGGTGCGTATCCAGCCACTCGATGGCTTCGGTTGGCACAGCGAGGGGGCCGGAAGCGTTGCAGAACTTCCCTGCTCCGCCAAAAACGTAGGCGAAGGCGTGGCGCGTGGTTTCGACGGGCAGCGTCTTTTTGCGTCCAGGGGCGACGGACACATCGATATAAATGGGATCGGCGGCGATTCCATCGACCGGCCCTTTCTTGCCCCAAAACTCGCCACACACAACGCGGACGTGGGTGCCATCATCATCTTTCACTTCGGGAATATCGCCGGTCTTGACCTCCTGATAGCGCGGATCGGTCATCTTAAGGGAAGCGGGTAAGTTCGCCCACAACTGGAAACCATGCATGCGACCCGCCGTATCGCCCTTCGGCATTTCCTGATGAATGATGCCGCTGCCCGCGGTCATCCACTGCACGTCGCCGGCGGCGATGGCGCCGTGATTCCCCATGCTGTCGCCGTGTTCTACGGTTCCGGCAAGGACGTAAGTAATGGTTTCGATTCCACGGTGAGGGTGCCACGGAAAGCCGGCGAGGTAATCTTCCGGCACGTCATTGCGAAAGTCGTCGAGCAGAAGAAATGGATCAAACTCGGAGGTGTTTCCGAAACCAAAGGCGCGGCGAAGATGAACGCCCGCCCCTTCGCGAGTCGGCTTGGATTTGATGAGCCGCTTAACTGGTCGAATCGACATAGGACCTCCGATGTAAAGACGATGCTAGACCGATGTTTCTGACAGTGGTAGAAACACCTGGAAACGAGTATCTCCCGGCTTCGAGGTGACTTGAATATTTCCGCGATGCTTCTTGACGATTCGCTGCACGGTATCGAGACCCAGGCCCGTGCCCTGGCCCACTCCCTTGGTGGTGAAGAAAGGCTCAAAGATGTGCGCTTTGACCTCGGGAGAGATACCCGGTCCGTTGTCGCCGATCTCGACCACCACGCAATTGTCTTCGCGATAAGTTCGAACGCGAAGTTCCCCCTTGCCGGTCATCGCATCGATGGCGTTGTCGATAATGTTCGTCCAGACCTGATTCAGTTCGCTGCCGAATGAATTCACCAGCAGCGGAATACGCTGGTAGTCGCGCTGCACCGTGATTCCTCGCTTGATCTTATGGTTCAAGATGGTGAGCGTGGTCTCAAGACTTTTTACTATGTCGACATTCTGAACCGGCGCCTGGTCCATGTAGGTGTATTCCTTGATGGCACAGACCAGATCGGAAATCCGGGACGCGCTGCTTTCGATTTCGTTGAGCAGGTTCGCGATCTCAACCGACGCCGCAATGCGCACGAGAGCCGCCCGCGCGGTATCGGGCTCAAGCGCCGCAAACAACGATTCCAGCATCTCGGGCTTCACGTTTTTTTTCGCCAGATCGGCCGCTAACTGCCACAAATCGCTCTGCCCGTGGCTGCGCAATAGCGAATCAATCTGTTCCTCCAAATCACTGGCCGTTAGAGGATCGGGAGGAGGCCCGTCTTGCTGCGTAAAAGCAGCTTCCATTCTTTCAATCTCGGCGCGCTGCTCCGCGGTCAGACTCCGGCGGCCAAGTTCAACGCTGGCCGCCTTGATCTTCTTGAGGATGTCGCGTAGTTGGCTGGTCGCGCGCTTCGCCGCCGAGGCCGGATTGTTCAGTTCATGTGCCAAGCCCGCTGAAAGCTTGCCCAAGCCCGCCAGTCGGTCCCGCTGTTGCTCGATACGAGTCGTCTCCCGGATGCGGTCTGACATCAAGCCCACGAGTCGCTGGGCAAGCTCGGGCATCTTTTGTACGAGGTCCGGAAACATTGCTGCCGGAAAGCGCAAGACGCGGGCGTCGGTAACGGCGCGTCCGCTCACGGTAAATTGCTTCATACGCGAAAAAGGAAGCACTCCGGTGACATCGCCCTTATTAAGCCCAAATAGAATCGCCTCGCCGCCGAACTCTCCGCGGATTTCAACTTCGCCACCGAGGATCACGAACATGGCATTGGCGGGATCGCCCTGGCGCGAATAGTAATCGCCAGCCTTGAAGAGCAGTTCTTCCGATTGACTGATGAACCAGGCGATTTGATCGTCTGGCAAGCCGGCAAATGCGGGAGCCTCGAGTAGCTCTGATTTTTCGATCATTCGTTTCGTTGACCCTGAGTCGTTAGGACCTGATTCGTTAAAACCCTGATTCGTTAGACCTTTGACAAATACTGATGGATGAACTGGACCGCAACCGATCCTTCACCGACCCCGGAAGCCACTCGTTTGACGGAACCGTGGCGCACGTCGCCCACAGCGAAGATTCCCGGAATATTTGTTTCCAAGAGAAAGGGATCCCGGTCGAGAGTCCATCCCTTCGGGCGTTTTCCGTCGCGAATCAGATCGGGACCGGCCAGTATGAAACCACGTTCGTCCCGTTCTATGAGATCTCCCAGCCAATCGGTGCGCGGCAAAGCTCCAATAAAAATGAACATTGAACTGGCAGACACGCGTTCGATTTTGTTGGTATCGGAGCACATCACCGAGATCTCTGCGAGATGCGTATCGCCGTGCGCTTCGACAAGGCTGGCGTTGGGCCAAACCTGAATGTTCGGAGTCTCTTTGATCTGATCGATCAAATACTGCGACATCGTGCTGGCCAGGGAGCTGCCGCGGACGAGCATGACCACGTGCTTCGCATATTTAGCGAAATTCATGGCCGCCTGTCCGGCCGAATTCGCGCCGCCGATCACGTAGACTTCTTCGCCTTTGCAAGACAACGCTTCCGTCGCACCTCCGCCGTAGTAGACGCCTGCGCCTTGCAACCGGTCGACGCCTGGTGCGTCGAGTTTCCGCCACTGCACTCCGCTGGCAATCATGAGGGCGTGGCAAGAAATCTCACTGCCATCCGCCAGCTTGATGATTCGATACGACCCTTCCAGCCGCACGCCGACCACTTCTTGCGGAGAGAGAATTTCGACTCCGAAGCGCTGTGCCTGGACCACAGCTCGACGCGCCAGATCGTTGCCGCTGAGTCCCGTAGGAAATCCCAGATAGTTCTCGATGCGTGAACTCATACCGGCTTGGCCGCCGGGCGCTTCGCGTTCAATCATGACCGTGTGCAGGCCCTCAGAGGCACCATAGACAGCCGCAGCCAATCCGGCTGGGCCACCACCGACAATTGCTAAGTCATAAAAACTGGTTTGCGCGCGGGTGCGCAAACCCACTTTTTGAGCGACATCGGCGGGCAGGCTTTCGAGAAGCTTCGTGCCATCTGGAAACAGCACCACGGGAAGGCTGCTGGCCTCATCGCCCAGCGCTTCCACGAGCCTCTTTGTCTCGGGGTCGTTGGCCGAACCTTCCACGTCGATCCACTGATAAGGCACATGATTGCGCGCCAGAAAATCGCGCAATTCATAGGATTTGGGCGACCAGCGCGTGCCGAGGACCCGTATCCCTTGGAATGCAGGCCGGTACGAGGCTTGCCAGTCCTCGAGCAAATCGTTGAGTTGCGGATACAAATGTTCAGCCGGCGGATCCCACGGTTTCAAGAAAAAGTAGTTGATGCCCGCTTGGTTGATGGCGCTAATGGCGGCGTTGGTGTCGGCGTAGGCGGTGAGCAGAGCACGCTTCGCGTCTGGATAGATGTGGGTGGCTTCCTGCAAAAAAGCGACGCCATCCATCTTCGGCATGCGCTGGTCGGCTAACAGCAGAGCCACGCTGTCGTTCCGAATCTTGAGCTGCTTCAAGAGATCAAGCGCCCCATCCGGAGAATCGCTGCCTATCACGCGATAGTCAGCTCCATATTGCGAACGCAAATCTCGCTCAATGGCGCGCAAAACATCGGAGTCGTCATCAACACTCAACAAAATCGGCTTCGGCATAATCGATCTCGACGATATTCATTTCTCAAGCGGGAAGATGAAAGCTGGTTCACGAACAACAGGGCCCCACGCAAAAACTGAACTCCAAGCTTAGATATCCGTGGGTACGTATCGGTCGCATTTCCTGAGCGTCTACTGCCGACGAGTCGTGAAGAACAGAAAGGAGTCGTTTCGCGGCTCGCGATTCCGCGATAGCCTACGTTTCGATTTCTCCCGCCATGATTTCGTCGACGTAGCACCAGATCCACGACTCTCCCGGCTCGATCGACCGCATTACGGGATGCTTCGTCTTGTGAAAGTGCTTGGTGGCGTGTTTGTTCTTAGACGAGTCGCAGCAAGCCGCATGTCCGCAGACGAGGCACATGCGCAGGTGAACCCACGTGTCGCCCGTCTTCATGCAGTCTTCGCAAACGTGTTTTTTTGTTTCTCTGATTTGGATTTGATCCAGGTGAGTGCATTCTTGCGCCATTATTGCTCCTTAGAATCGTCTGGGGCGTGAAGTTCATTGACGCCTCTGCACGGGCATCTCCCCGATTCCACTGGGTGATTTGGTCACGATTGTGACTTTGGTTACCGATCTGCGGACCCCGGTCACAGACGGTAGAGTGCGAATACTCGCACAATAGTCCCCGGAGGTATTGTATTCGTGTTGCGGCTCGACTATTTGTCCTGTGTACTGACAATTTCTTCCACCATTTTAGTAGGCCGGCGCTGTTGGGAAGGCTGGCTGTTGGCTACGGTGAATAGTTTCATCATCTGCATCATAGGAATCAAAACCGCTCAACTTGGCTTCATTCCGGCGAACGTTTTCTGTATTGTGATGAGCGCGGTTAATTTGCGCGCGTGGCGCCGCGCGGCAACTACACCCCAACCATAGCAGGGGCGGCGACAGTCGACGGCAATTCGCTCACACGGCAATTAGCAGGTTTTCCGCAAACGGCCATTCCTCGTCGATCCACTGGGCCTCGCAACTGAAACCGGCCTGGCGAGCCATTTCAAAGATTTCCGCGGCGCGAAACTTATGGCTGCTTTCGGTCCATATGGTCTCGCCCTCCATGAATTCGACGGAAAGATTCGCTGCCGGAATGCGTACTGTATGGCGCCGCTTGGATTGCAAATGCATTTCGACGCTGCGAGCCACAGGATTAATTTTCGACAGATGTCGAAACTCGGCTAAATCAAAATCGGCCTGGAGCTCGCGGTTAATGCGGGCCAGCAGATTCAGATTAAAAGCAGCGGTCACTCCAATTTCGTCGTCGTACGCCTTGAGCAGTTGTGTCACCGGCTTCTCGAGATCGGTACCGAGAAGAAGAGAATCGCCCGGTTCGAGAATGTGGCGGACTTCGGAGAGAAACTTTACACCAGCGGCCCGATCAAAATTTCCAATGGTGCTGCCAAGAAAGAGCACGAACAGATGTTGGTTGCGCTGGCGATGGGCTGCCACTTCCAGCAATCCATCGAGGTATTCACGCTCAAAACCGACGATGCTCAGCGATTCAATGTCGCTCAATTCACGCTCGCACATGAGGAGGGCCGAGTGGGAAATTTCAACCGGGTAGTAGAATGTCCGCTGCCAGCGCCCCAGTGCTTTGAGGATCCAACGCGTTTTCTTACCGCTGCCGCTGCCCAATTCAGCAACGGCCACCGGTGCATCGATGCGACTGACGATCTCATCGGCGTGCCGCTGCAACAATCGTTCATCGGCCCGCGTGAGTCCGTATTCGGGCAGATGGCTGATTACTTCAAAGAGAGAGGAGCCGACATCGTCGTAGAGATATTTCGACGGCAGCTCTTTCTGTCCGGGACGGTCGAGGCCAGCCCGAACTTCGGAAGCGAAACCTGAAGCAAAGTCGAAGGTCGCATTGTGAATCGCATGAACGAGCATTTCTGAATCTCCTTCCGATCTACCCGCAACATCAAGGCACAACATCAGCACTGGACCGACATCTTTGCGTGGCTAGGACCAACTGACGCAGCGAAATCCAACATACGCGTACTGGTAATGAGCCTGAAACCAATTGCGAAAAGAAGGACGCAGCATACCGGCAGCAGTGCGGGAGGATCCACCCTTCATGACGAAATGCTTTCCGTCAAAAAAGTCGGCGGAATAGCCTCGGTAAAATGGAAATGGCTCAAAACCGGCAAAGGGAACGAAGACAGTCGAGGTCCACTCCCAGCCGTTCCCTGCCATCTCGTCAACTCCGAAGGAACTCCGGCTATCCGGGAACGAACCTATCGGCGTCGGATCCCAGCAGAGAAAATCGGCGTTGCCGTTGCCCGCGCCGATAGCAGCGCGCTGCCATTGCGCTTCCGTGGGGAGCGACTTGCCGGCCCAGCGAGCGTAGGCGCTGGCTTCGGCATGACTGACGTATACCGGCCAGTCCTGCGGCGACGATTCAGAATCGAACGGAATCAAATCGAACATGCCGCGCCACGACCAGGCGTCTCCCCGCCTTTCCCAAAACGCGGGGTGGGAAACCGCCTGCACGTTTTTCCAATTCCAGTCGTCTTCGCTCCACAGAGATTTATTCTCATAGCCACCGTCAGCCATAAACTCCAGATATTGGCGGTTGGTTACTTTGTACCGATCGATCTGGAATGGGGGAACTTGTTCGGCGTGCGCCTCATACTCGTTATCCCAGCCGAAGGTCTTTCCGTCGCGTGGCAGACCCAGGGTAACAGCACCCTCTGGAACGGAAATCATTTCGGGGATCACGGGAGGATGAGAAAGAAAAGCTGACTCGCTGCTGAACTCGCCACGGATTTTTCGGTCGAGCGGCAGCCGATGCAACATATAAGCAAGCGTCTCGACGTGCATCAGACGATGCTCAGTGGCTACCTGCAGCAGAGTAGACAGCGGCGTAGATCGGGAAGCATCCATGCGTGCGGCGTCGAAGTCCGCCGTAGCGAGCGCCGCGTCGAGAGAGTTGCGGACATCGCTCACATAGTTTCGGACTGTGGCGAGAGAAGGCCACTCGGACGGCACGTCGGTCGGCAATCCACCCCCTACTGGGTCGATGCCGAAGGCGAAAAGGCGATCGAGTTCGACGTGGGATGAGGACGTTCTCGATGAGCTGACGCGAAGAGTTTCGTGGAGCAGATTCCAATCGAAGGCTTCGAGATGCCCGACGTAGAAGATGATGCGGTGCCGCTCGGGAATCGGGCGGTCATAAAGCGAGTCGGATCGGACAATATCGAAGAGAGCGTCGCTACGGCGGCGGGCATCGACGATGCGCTCGATCATCTCGCGAGGAATGGCGAGAGATTTCTCCGCAGTCAGCATAGGGATCTCCTCCCGTTCGTGGCGATATTGTGTCAACTACCCCTCTCGCACACGGCCCCACGCCGACATACGAGATTTTTGGTTAGATGTCCGGATGGTGGACACAGACGCATCAGAATCGGGTTTATTTTGTGTCCCTTAGACTGTTGGCGATGGTAGCGGGCCCGGATGGAGTCAGGTTTCCCAACTTCGCGCATTGAGGAAATAAACTGTAGAATTACCGGGCTTGGAGCGTCGTTTCTACCACTCTAAGAGCGCGTTGGACGGTTTGAATCTTTCTAGTGAGGTTGAGATGAAGCTTGCTTTCGCTCTTGCCTTCTGTTCGTTTTTCCTGGCTCTCTTTCTGTCTCTTTCGTCGGTTGCCCACGCCTCAGCGGCCGTACAAACGTTTCCAACGTCGGCGGGGGACGTGAAAATCACTCCCCTGAACCACGCCAGCACGCTGATTGAGGCGGGAGGCAAGACGATCTATCTCGACCCAGCCAAGCCTGCTAAATTGACGGGCCTGGGAAAGGCCGACCTCATCCTGATTACTGACATTCACGGCGATCATATGGATCCGGAATCGATCGCGGCGATCCGCCAGACCGGGACGGAAATTCTCGCACCGCCAGCCGTGGTTGCGACGGTCACGACCGCGAAGCCGATCGCCAATGGGGAGACGAAACACTGGGGCGATTGGACGATCGAGGCGATTCCCGCATACAACCTCGTGCGCGGACCGGCCCCGGGTAAGTTCTACCACGACAAAGGACGAGGCAACGGATACGTCCTGACTTATGGGGGTAAGCGCTTTTACTTTTCCGGCGACACTGAAGGCGTTCCGGAAATGCGCGCGCTCAAGAACATCGATGTGGCGTTTGTCTGCATGAACCTGCCCTACACCATGCCTCCGGAGGAAGCGGCGGAAGCGGTTAAGGCGTTTCATCCAAAGATCGTCATTCCCTATCACTATCGGGGGTCCGATCTCTCGGTATTTAAGAAGGGGCTGGAAGGCACAGGGATCGAAGTGCGGTTGCTGGACTGGTACCCGCAATAGTAAGAAAGGAAGTGGGCTGGACGGGCGGGGTCGCCGGTCTCTACACCCCGCCGGTGTCCCCCTCACGCGTTTCCTCCAAAGTCGAACTTTCTAGCCGTACCCTATCCTCGCCAACCCTCGATTTGTGAATATGTTGGACTATGTGACCGCGCTCACCTACCCCGGTGCGCAAGCGCACAGGCTTTTGCATCTCTCGGCGTTTAAATAAGAAGGAAGTGGGAACCAGGGGAAAAGACCGCAAAGAGTTAGACGTTCGAGAGGTGGACCATGGCAGGGCAACCGCGCGGAAAAGTCACGGTCGATGTCGAAGAATGTAAAGGATGCGGGTTGTGCGTTGATTCCTGTCCTCCGAAGTGCCTGGAGTTGGGGACCGAGCTAAACACGTATGGTGCGCATCCGGCTCACTACACGGGGGAGGACTGCACTGGCTGCGGGATCTGCTTTTATACCTGTCCCGAACCGGGCGCAATCACCGTCTACCGGCTTAAAGCAAAGTCTAAGGCGAGCGCCCTCACTCCCGAGCAGGAGGCCGACCATGCGCCAGCTTTGTAAGGGAAATGTTGCCGTCATCAAGGGCGCCATCCTTGCCGGATGTCGTGGCTACTATGGATACCCCATCACTCCGGCGAGCGAAATCGCCGAAGCTGCCGCGCTGTACTTCCCGCAAGTCGGAGGGACTTTTTTACAGGCGGAGAGCGAAACCGCTGCCATCAACATGGTCTATGGAGCGGCCGCAACCGGCGTTCGCGTGATGAGCGGATCGTCCGGCCCCGGTCTTAGCCTGATGCAGGAAGGCATGTCTTATCTGGCGGGCGCCGAATTACCCTGCGTCATTGTTGACGTCATGCGCGGGGGTCCGGGGCTCGGCAACATCGCTCCCGAACAAAGCGATTACTTCGCGATGGTCAAGGGTGGAGGCCACGGCAACTACCGCAACATCGTGCTGGCGCCCGCATCGGTGCAAGAAATGGCCGACCTCACGATGCTGGCATTTGAGCTGGCCGACAAATATCGCAATCCCGCAGTCATACTTACGGACGGCTATGTTGGGCAGATGATGGAGCCGCTCGAGCTCGACTATCCCGATGCTGAGCATGAAATTCATGCTCCCGAAAAGTTGTGGGCTGTGAAAGGCACTCCCGAGACGCGGGCAAATCTGGTCAGCTCGATTTTTCTTGAGAGCGACGAACTGGAAAATCATCAACGCAAGTTGGAAGCAAAGTACATCCGCGCGCAACAGGCCGAGCCGCGCTTTGAACTCTGCCACACCGACGACGCGGAGATTCTGCTGGTTGGCTACGGCATCGTCTCCCGCGTATTGCTGTCGACGGTTGAGGTGCTGCGAAAAGAAGGGGTAAAGTCTGGACTGTTTCGTCCTATTACGCTGTGGCCGTATCCGGCGGAGGCGTTGCGGCGGGCGGCGGCGAAGGTGCAAAAAGTTCTTGTTGTCGAATTGAGTAACGGACAAATGCTAGAAGATGTGCGCCTGACCCTCGATGGCAAGGTGCCGGTCGAGTTCTATGGACGCGTGGGCGGGAACGTACCTTCGGTCCGGGAGATACAGGAACAGGTGTTGTCACGCATGGCCGTGGCGGTCTGAAACCGGGTCCACGTCGACCTGGTGAAAGAGGACAGCGAAAATGGCAAACGAAAGTGTAATCAGCCTGGTGGACATCAAAGTTAAACTGGAACCTGAAGTTCAAAATCAATTAGAGAGTCACCCGGAAACGAGTTTTCCTGCCGAAATTCCGGGAGCGGGTGATTCACCGTACGAACAAATCCATTCCAAGTCTCCACTCTTTTACGATCTCTACGAACGCAAATCGGAGCAGAAAAATCAGACGCATTATTGTCCGGGCTGCGGGCATGGCGTCGTGCACAAGTTGATCGCCGAAGCGCTGCAGGATCTGGACGTGCAGGATAAGACGATCTTCGTCAGCCCGGTCGGCTGCTCGGTATTTGCTTATTACTATTTTGATGTGGGCAACGTGCAGGTCGCACACGGACGCGCGCCGGCGTCGGCCTCGGCCATTAAACGATCGTGCCCCGATAAGATCGTGATCTCGTACCAGGGAGACGGCGACCTCGCGGCGATCGGCACCGCGGAAATCGTCCACGCCGCGAACCGCGGCGAGAAGATCACCGTTTTCTTTGTGAACAATGGGATCTACGGCATGACAGGCGGGCAGATGGCCCCGACTACTATGGTTGGCGAGAAAAGTACGACCTCTCCCTGGGGACGGCGGCCATCCAATGAAGGCTTCCCGCTTCACATGGCCGAACTGCTGGCCACGCTCGAAGCACCCGTTTACATCGAGCGGGTAGCGCTCTCCGACAACAAGAACATCATGAAGGCACGCCGTGCCGTGCGCAAAGCCCTCGAACGGCAGCGCGATGGCGCAGGCTTTTCTTTCGTGGAAATTCTGTCGCCATGCCCTACGATCTGGAGCAAGGATCCGGTCGAAGCGCGACAGTGGATTGCGGACAAGATGATTCCGGCATTTCCTCTAAATGTGTTTCGCGACCACCAACCCGCGCCGCTCGCGGTCCAGGAGAACGATCCTCCGCAGCGTTCTGTAGCGGAGGTTTTGGGCATCAAGCCGGCCAGCAGAAATGGCATTGGAGAATCTGCTAGAGATGGAGCGGCTGACATTGTCGGTGCGAATCACAGCCATCGCTTCAAAGACGTGAAGATCAAGATCGCAGGCTTTGGCGGACAAGGCGTTCTGCTGCTTGGCCAACTGCTGATCGAAATGGGTATGCGCGAAGGCCTGGAAGTCAGTTGGCTGCCCTCTTACGGTCCGGAGATGCGTTCGGGCAGCGCGCATTGCCATGTGTGCCTGTCGAAAGAACGGATCGGATCGCCGCTGGTTTCGCATCCCGACGTGCTTGTCGCCATGAACGAATTTTCGCTGCGGAAGTTTGGGCGCGAAGTGGCGAGCGGAGGCGTCATTCTCTACAACGGCGAAGCGGTTCCTGCTGATTTTAGCGTGCCGGATGTGCAGATTGTCGCAGTGCCCGCGGCCGAGATCGCCGACAAACTGGGCTCAACCAAGGCTACGAACATCGTGATGATGGGGGCGCTGCTCGAAGAGACCGAATGCCTCGCTCCGCGAACTGCGTTGAACGTGCTCGAAGACAAAGTCAAGAAACTCGACCTGCTTGAAATCGATCGCAAAGCGCTGCATGCTGGAAGACTATTTATCGACGAGCAGGCGCACATCGGAGCAGTCAGCCAGCCTGACGGCTTCGCTTAGAATAGAGGCCGGAGCTCTTATGCAAAAGGTCTCACTCGTTGCCCTGCTATTCCTGTTCTCCGCGTTCGCGTGGGCAGGATCAAACCCAAACCCGGCCGAATACAACGTCAGCATTCATGTCACTGCCTCGCACATGGTTCGAGAGGGTGGAACGTTCTATCAAAAAATGGAGGTGTTGATTGACGGAAAGAAATATGAGCTGCAGTCTGAAGCACCCGCCGACACGCTCCTGTCGTTAAGCGATTACAAAGCGAAAATCGTTAGAGATGACCATAAAGTAGCTTATGAGTCGTTCAAAGTGTATGAGATCTTGTTTTCAGACCAAAAGACGAGAAGGTTCATCGTGGTCGGGCAGACGGAGTGACGTCTCTTTAGCCGCCCAGCATTCGCGTTGATCCACAAGTACCGGACTAGCACCCATAGTACGTTCCCGGAAGGATGAACAATGTCGACCGCATGGACATCCCGCTACGCCGCCCGCACCAAGGGCCTCACCAGCTCCGCCATTCGCGACCTGCTGAAAGTCATCCAGAAGCCCGGCATGATCTCTTTCGCTGGAGGCCTTCCCGCGCCCGACGTATTCCCCGCCCAGCGCTTTGCGGAAGCTTGCCACAAAGTTCTAACCGAGAACGCGTCGCAGGCCCTGCAATACGGGGCTACAGAAGGATACGAACCGCTGCGCGAACTCATCGCCAACAACATGGCACGCTACGGGATTAAGGCGAGAATCGAAAACGTGCTGATCACATCCGGTTCGCAGCAGGCTCTCGATCTGATTGGCAAGCTTTTCATCAATGCCGGAGATCACGTTCTCGTCGAAGCGCCTACCTATCTCGGAGCGCTGCAGGCTTTCAACGTCTATGGCGCCGAATATCTCGCCGTCCCCAGCGACGAAAACGGACTGCGCACCGATCTGCTCGAAGCGCCGCTGCGTTCGGGACCGAAGTTCATGTATGTGCTGCCGAACTTCCAGAATCCAGCGGGGACGACGCTCTCCGAGGGCCGCCGTCACGAACTTGTGTTACTGGCCGACCGGTACGGCATTCCGATTGTCGAAGACGATCCTTACGGCCAGTTACGCTATGAAGGGGAGCATCTTCCGTCGCTGGTCGTGCTCGACCGCGAGAACTTGCGGCGCGATAACGGCTATTCGATCGGCAACGTGATCTACCTCAGCACGTTCTCGAAGACGCTGGCTCCCGGGCTGCGGCTGGGATGGATCGTGGCTCCTCCGGAGGTGATTGGCAAGCTCGCGCAGCTCAAGCAGGGCGCCGATCTGCACACTTCGACCTTCACCCAGTTTGTCGCTTACGAAGTCGCGCGCGACGGTTTTCTCGACTCGCACGTCAAATTAATTCGCCAGGTTTATCGCGAGCGGCGCGATGTGATGTTGCAGGCTCTGCAGGAGTTCTTCCCGCCAGTGGTCACGTGGACGCATCCGCAAGGCGGGCTCTTTTTGTGGGTTACGCTGCCGCGAGGGGTTGACATTGAAGCCGTCTTTCGCACGGCGTTGGAACAGAACGTCGCGTTCGTGCCGGGCACCTCGTTTTATGCCCACGATGGCCGACGCAACGAGGGCCGCGCCGATGATGACTGCGAGGGATGCCGCCACATGCGCCTGAATTTCTCGAACGCCACTCCTGAGCAGATCCGCGAGGGCGTACGCCGGCTGGCTGCGGCGGTGAAGGCTCATCTGTCGCAATCTATTGTTAGGCTGGAATTGAAGCTGTGAGAATGTGATTCTGGCTGAGTTGAGTGCTTTGAGGGTGGCGAAACGTGTGTTCCGATTGCAGCATTCCCGCAGCGGCTAGAAGCCGCTTTTGAAGGAGCGCGATTTGCGGCACGAGTGGAACTCGTGCCCTTCCCAAAATCGAGACGAGCCGAAGTTCCTCAGGCTTCCCAAAGACTTCAACCTACAACAAAAAGGGATAGTTAATTTCACTATCCCCCTTTCCCGCGTTAAGACACCTTACTCCAGCACAAAGATATTCTTTCCCGCGCACATCTGTTTCAAGATTTTCGGCCATACGGTGACGCTGACTTCTCCCAGATGGGCTTTGCGGAGCAACAGCATCAGCGTGCGGGACTGCCCGATTCCTCCACCGATGGAGAGCGGGATCTCGTTCTTCAGGATGGCCTGATGATAGGGGAGCTGCAGGAAGTCCAGTTGCTTTGCCATGGTCAGTTGTTGCATCAGCGTTTCGGCGGTTACGCGGATGCCCATTGAGGTTAGTTCGTGCCGGCGCTGGGTGACGGGATTCCAGACAAGGATGTCGCCGTTAAGGCCATGAGTGTCGCGGCCAGTTTGATGTTTGGTCGGTGTGATCCAGTCATCGTAATCGGCGGCGCGCATTTCGTGGGGATAGCCGTCCTTTAGGGGATATCCGATGCCGATGATGAAAACGGCCGGATACTTCTGCAGGATCGCAGTTTCACGCTGCTTGCGCGGCAGGTCGGGATACATATCCAGAATTTCTTCGGCGTGCAGGAATTTCAATTCTTCAGGGAGATTCGGATAGCGTGAATCATGCAACTGCGGGAAGAGAAATTGCGCATGTCGTTCCGCACCCACGATGACCTTCCAGATTTTGCTGACAATCGCCCGCAGGAAATCCAGGTTGCGCTGCTCGGCAATGATCACTCGCTCCCAGTCCCACTGATCGACGTAGGCGGAATGATCGTGGTCCAGGAAATAGTCTTTGCGGACAGCACGCATATCGGTACAGATGCCCTCGCCGACTTTGCAATCGAATTGCTTGAGCGCCATTCTCTTCCATTTCGTCGCGGCCTGTACGACCTGGGCGTCGAGCGGATGAGCATTGTGATCGTTGGCGATATGAAACTGAACCGGTGTGCGGGATCCGTCGCGGTCAAGCATGTCGTTGACGCCGCTTTCCACATCGACGATGAGGGGCACTTCCACCATGATCAGATTGAGTTCTTTGCACAGATTGTCGGCGATGTAGCGCTTGATCTCGTGGATGGCTTGTTGCGTTTCTTTGGGAGTCAAAAGGGAGCGGTAGTCGATCGGCAAAGCCTTTTCTAACTCTTGGTAGTTACCGATTCCGGGCCCGGTCAAGTCGGTTTTCTTGTCGAGTTTTCTCGACTTCCTTTCTCTCCTAATGGTTTTGTCCGGTGCAAGCTCGTTCATGCGGGTTTCTCCTTTGGCGGACGCACCACGGATGGCGGCCCGTCTCGCAGTTACGGAAGTTCTAGATGAAGGGATAAAGGCGGAAATGATAGGGCGTCAGAGGTCATAGGGTACCTCGCTGCTGTGTTGAATTGTCGCTCTCGACGGGGACAAAACGATGTGATTCCAGTCACCTTTTGGCACAAAAACTGGAATTGCAGGCGCGGCGTTTGGAGTCGAAGGTGGGAGCGCTTGCTAGCTTGCTATCCCAGGCACAGTCACCACTCAAGGTGACCTGCATCACTGCGAGCTTTCGGCCCAACGTTGAGACTCTCTACTGTAAGCAGCGCAATTGCTGAATTCTGTTACATCAGGTTTCTGGAAGGCTTTATTAGTGGTTAGTTTCGCAACACAAAGTGCGGCAGTGAAATCGAACCGATCTTTTATTGAATCGCAAAATCTGACGAGGAGAAGAAACGACATCATGAAGACAACAAAGCTTGTGGTTCTGGTAATGACAATTGCAATGGCCCTGTTCATCCTGATCCCCAGCCTGTCCTGGGCCGAGGACGGTGGCGCCATTTACAAAGCGAAGTGTGCCATGTGCCATGGAGCGGACGCAGCGGGCAAACCGGCAGCGAAGATTCCCAGCCTGATTGGTGACGATGCCAAGAAACTCTCCGATGCCGACCTGAGCAAGGCCGTTACCGGAACCGCAAAGCACCCGGCCGGAGTGAAAAGCCTCGCGGCGGACGACGTTAAAGCACTCGTGACCTACGTTCGCAGCCTGCAGAAATAGTTGCTGGTTGTTGCCGTAGTTTTGTCTATTCCTCTTTGCGCGTTACCGCTGCCGTGAAATTGCGGACAGCGACTGAGGGAAGCGTCAGGTAACCATGGGGGTGTCCGGCTCAATTCGGTGGATGGAATCAACCTCTGGCCCATCCTTATTTGACCGAAGAGTTTGCTCCTCATTCGTTTGCCCTCAGATAATGCCCTCCCTGCCGGGTACAGAGCAAAGATTGCTCAGTACCCGGTTTTCTATTTTGATCCCATGCGTCCGTCCCTCCAACAATCGTCGCGCAAAAGGGATCTCCAGGAGCATCTTCTTATGAGCAAGGCTCTGCTCTATGACGCAACCATGTGCATCGGCTGCAAGCAGTGCGAGGGCGCGTGCGCACAGCAGAACAAGCTGCCCTACGACGACAAGGTCGCTGCCGAGTCGGTGCAGTCGGAGCATAAGTACACGGTGGTCCTGAACAAGGACGACAAATTCATGCGGCGGCTGTGCATGCACTGCGAGCATCCGGCGTGCGCTTCGGTGTGTCCGGTCGGCGCCTTTCACAAAACAGCGTCCGGTCCGGTGGTTTATGACGTGTGGAAATGCATCGGATGCCGTTATTGCATGGTGGCCTGCCCATTTTCGCAGCCGAAGTACGAATGGCAGTCGCTGAATCCGCGGGTTCGGAAATGCATTATGTGTCCGGATCGCATCGCTGCCGGGAAGCCGACGGCGTGCGCCGAGATTTGTCCCACCGGCGCTACCAAGTTTGGAGAGCGCGACGAACTCATCGCCGAGGCACAGGAACGCATTCGGCAGAATCCCACAGCCTACAAGCCGCGTATCTACGGAATGAAGGAAGTGGGCGGGACATCGGTGCTGCTTCTTTCCAGCATGAACGTCGAAGAGTACGGATACCCGCCATCGGCGAAGCTGGGAGAAATTCCGATGCCGGAATATACGGGACGAGTCATGGAGAGAATTCCTGATTTCATCCCTGTTTGGACCTTGGTGTTGGGCGGCATTTATTGGGTGTCGCATCGCCGCGAAGAGGTCGCGTCAGCGGAAGCTGAAGAAAAACAGGAGAAGAACGGGGGGGCGCGATGAAAATCAAGCTGACGTTCTGGAAGATTGTGTTCCTGGTGATCATGGCGCTCGGCCTGTACTCGACGTTCGTTCGCTATTACTACGGCTTGGGCGCAATTTCGAACATGACTGACCAGTTTCCCTGGGGCTTGTGGATCGGCTTCGACTGCCTATGCGGCGTCATGCTGGCGGCGGGCGGCTTTTGCATTGTGGGCGCGGTTTATCTGTTCAATGTAGAGAGACTGCACAGCGTGGTGCGTCCCGCGGTGTTAACCGCGTTTCTCGGATACTTGCTCTTCATCGTTGGCCTTTTATTTGACCTCGGGCGGCCTTGGTTCATATGGCACCAGATGGTGTACATGAATCCGCACTCAGTAATGTTCGAGGTCGGCATGTGCGTGATGGCTTACACCACGGTGCTCTTTTTTGAATTTCTCCCCAATGTGCTGGAGCGGTTCAACCTGCACGCTCCGATTAAGTGGATCAAGAAAATCTACCCGGTGCTGATCGTACTCGGCATTCTGCTGTCGACCCTGCACCAGAGTTCGCTCGGCTCGCTCTATCTGATCATGCCGAGCAAGCTGCATCCTTTCTGGTACACGCCAGCACTTCCCTTCCTGTTTTTCGGGTCGGCAATTTCTGTTGGCTTGGCGATGACGATTTTTGAGTCGACGCAAAGCGCGAAGGCTTTTGGCCGCCAGCTTGAACTTCCAGTTCTGGTGGAACTGGGTGGAGCGTTGCTGGTCGCGCTGTGGGTGAATGCTCTGCTGCGCTTCGAAGATTACTTCCATCGCGGCATGCTGGGGCAAATTGTGAAACCAAGCTACGAATCTTATTTTCTGTGGCTGGAACTCACTTTGGCATTCATCATTCCGATCGGCATGCTGAGTTTCAAGAAGGTCAGACTGTCACCGCAGGGGCTGTATCTGGCGTCGATCTTCACCGTGCTCGGGTTTATCACGAACCGGCTGAATATCGCGCTCACGGGCTTCGAGACGTACGTCGGCCATCACTTCGTGCCGAAGTGGACCGAATTCTCCGTAACACTCATGATCATCGCGATGGGCTTCGCACTCTTCGGAACGGCAGTCAAATACCTGCCCATCTATCCCGAAGAACATCGCGTCGAAAAAGCACGCCCACAAACTCTAAACGTAGCGGCAGTCTCCACTCCGGTATTAGGCCATGCGGGGGATTGATCCAATTCGTCGCGTTGCAGCGTGGAAGCAACTCACCCAGCGCATCAGCACGAAGTTGATTGGCTCTCTGTTGGCAGCGATGGTAGTCATCTTCGCTCTGCTCGGATATCTGAACATTCGGCTGCACCGCCAGGATCTGGAAGCGGCTACGCTATCCAGTGCCGAGCGGGTCAGTGACGTAATCAGCCGCAGCACCACCTATTACATGCTGCGCAACGATCGTGAGGGGCTGTATCACGCGATCCGCACCATGGCCGACGAACCGGGGATGGTGAAGGTGCGCATCCTTGATCAAGAGGGACGAGTGAGCTACTCGACCGACTCGGTGGAGGTCAGTCATGTACTCGACAAGACCGCCGAGGCCTGCTATGGATGCCACACGCAGTCGCAACCACTGGCGCGACTGAAGCGTCCTGACCGTTTTCGTATTTATCGCGCCAGCGGCCAGCGTGTGCTCGGCATCATCACGCCTATTGAAAATCAACCCAGTTGCTCAAACGCCGCCTGCCATGCGCATCCTGCGGAACAGCAGGTTCTCGGTGTTCTGGATACCAACATTTCCCTCGCAAAAGCCGATGCGCAACTGAAAGCCACGAGCGCGCGCATGCTGGCCTGCACAGCGGCGGCTCTGCTGATTATTGCGGTTCTGAGCTGGCTCTTCGTGTGGCAGGTCGTCGACAAACCTATCAAGTCCTTAAAGCAGGGGACGAAACATCTCGCGCAGGGTCATCTTGGCTACCAGATCGAGGTGCGATCGCAGGATGAAGTCGGCGCGCTTGCAGAATCTTTCAACGGAATGAGCCTGCAATTGCGCGCTGCCAATGCGGAGATCGTCGAGTGGGCTACAACCCTCGAAAGTCGTGTTGACGAAAAGACCAAAGAACTCCAGCGGGCTCACGATCACATGCTCCACGTTGAGAAAATGGCTTCCCTAGGGAAGATGGCAGCGGTTGTGGCCCACGAAGTCAACAATCCGCTGTCGGGCATTCTCACCTACGCCAAACTGCTGCGGAAATGGGTCGGGACTGGCCAAACATCCAATGAAAAAAAAGAAGAGGCAATGCAGTGCCTGGAGTTGATCGCCGCGGAAAGCCGCCGGTGCGGCGACCTGATCAAGAACCTGCTGACACTCTCTCGAACCGCGCCCATGAACGTCCAGACGACCGATCTGCATTCCGTGATCGACCGGTCGCTCATGCTGGTGCGCCATCAACTGGAGTTAGGCGGCATCGAATTTCAACGCGAGCTCGCGCAAGATCTGCCCGTGTTGTCGTGCGATCCGGCGCAAATAGAACAAGTCTTGCTGGTATTGATCATGAACGCTAAGGATGCGATGCCCAAGGGAGGCAACCTGTGGATCGAGACACGGCTCACATCCGCCGGCGCGGCGATCGAGATTCGAGTGCGCGATGACGGAGTGGGCATTGCTGCCGACATTTTGCCGCACATCTTCGAACCTTTCTTGACCACGAAGGAAACTGGCCGTGGAGTCGGGCTGGGCCTAGCCATCAGTCGCGGTATCGTAGAGCGCCACAACGGACGCATCGATGTCGCGTCCGAATTGGGCCACGGGACGACGTTCACGATCACTCTGCCCGTGCAAGGTCCGGAATCTTCGTCAGGAGAAACGAACAGGAAACTGGCTCTGACGGCGCAGCGATGAAGATGAAAACGAGGTGATTGCAGTGAGCACACATGGAAAGTTGTTGATCGTAGACGACGAACTTAGCGTCCGCGATTCTCTGGGCAAATGGTTTCGCGAAGAAGGCTATGAGGTCACGACGGTTGAGAACGCCAACGATGCGCTGACGCAACTGGCCGAACAACGCTGGGACGCCGCTCTGGTCGATATCAAAATGCATGGCACCGACGGAATCGAGTTGCAGCGCCGCATGCACGAGGTCGATGCCGAACTTGTCGTGATTATGATGACTGGATACGCTTCGGTCGAGACGGCGGTGACGGCTCTGAAGAATGGCGCTTACGATTACGTGACCAAGCCCCTCGATCCCGACGAAATCGCACATCTGGTGAAGAATGCGTTGGCCCACAAACATGCCGCTCAGGAGAACATCCTGTTGCGCGAAACCGTGGCCGAAGTCGCGCGACCGGGGGAGATCGTCGGTCAAAGCGGGCCGATGCGCAAGCTTTTCGACGCGATCGACACGGTTGGCCCGACGGACGCTACGGTTTTAATTACAGGCGAGAGCGGTACCGGCAAGGAATTGGTGGCAAAAGCGATCCATCATGCGAGCCCGCGAAGATTTCATCCCATGGTGGCGATTCACTGTGGCGCTCTGACGGAGTCGCTGCTTGAAAGCGAACTCTTCGGTCATGAAAAGGGCGCGTTCACGGGTGCGCAGTACCGCAAGAAGGGCAAGTTCGAGATTGCCGAGGGTGGAACGGTTTTTCTCGACGAGATTGGCGACATCAGCCTCAAGACGCAGACCGATCTGCTGCGCGTACTGCAGGAGCGCGAAATCACGCGCGTCGGCGGCAACCAGAACATCAAAGTGGATTTCCGTTGCGTCGCTGCGACCAACAAGAATCTGGAAAAGCTGATCGAGGAAGGCAAGTTCCGTCCCGATCTTTTCTACCGATTGAATGTCTTCCGCATCGAGCTTCCAGCATTGCGCGAGCGGCGCGACGATATTCCCGCGCTGGTGAACCACTTCGTACACAAGTTCTCGCAGGCGATGAATAAGCGCATCACCCGCGTGGCTCCAGCGGCGATGAACCAACTGCAGCAGCAATCCTGGCTCGGCAACGTTCGCGAACTGGAGAATGCGGTCGAGCGCGCGATGGTCGTGGGACAGGAGCCCGAACTGAACGAGCAGGATTTCATCTTCAAACAGTCCAACGTTTCGACATCTGGGGGCAAGACGCTCGACGAGATGGAGCGTGCGCACATCCTGCAAGTGGTCGAAGAATGCGGCGGAAATCAGAGTCACGCTGCCGAAGTTCTCGACATCGATCGGGTGACTCTCTATCACAAGCTGAAAAAATACGGCTGGACGCGAACTCCCGTGGAGACGCGATAAAAACCACGTTCGTTTTCAGTTCTCAGTCATCAGTTTCTAGCCTTAGAAGCGCGAACTGCGAATTGAGCACCGAGAGCTGAGAGCTGACCACTGAAAGCTGAGACCAGGTTCATGAAACTGCTGCACCTGCTGCCGATCGGGAATGTCGAAGACGGGCTGCTGAAGGATCTGCGGCCCGTTCTCGAAGAAACGTTTCGCGTGTCCTGCAAGGTGCTTCCCGTGCGACTCGACCCGCAGTTCGCCTTCCACGGAGAACGGCAGCAATACCACTCGTCGGAACTCTTGTTTCGCATGCAGGAGTTGTTGACTACGGATTCCTGGCGAATGTTGGGTATCGCCGCAGTCGATCTCTACATTCCGATTCTGACGTTCGTTTTTGGCGAGGCACAAATGGGGGGACCGTGCGCGGTGGTCTCTGCTCATCGTCTACATCAGGAGTTTTACGGCCTTCCCGGTGACACGCAACTGTTTCGGCAGCGCGTTACGAAAGAAGCGGTCCACGAACTGGGACACACGGTAAGCCTCACGCACTGCGACGACTACCGGTGTGCAATGGCTCCTTCGCACGCGGTGGAGTGGATCGATCTGAAGGAAAGTACGCTGTGCGGCGCGTGTCAGGCTGCGGTCACGCCTGCAGTGCAGGTCCCGTCTGCGCCTTACTTCTGACCGCACTTCACTTCTGACAGCCTAGCCCGGGGCCTTTGCGGGCTGTGCGGAGGGTACCCCCCTCCCCCTCCCCTCGATCTTTTAGAATCATGGATTTAGAGAAGGTAGGACTCTCAGATCTTTGACTTTAAATGACTTATTCGTAAAATATTGCGGAATAAGGAGTTAGGTTGTCAAAGACCGCTGAAAACGACTTTGGGGCAGCGCGTGGTGCCGTCTCTGGAGACGGGCACAGGTTCGGCTGCCCCAATTGCATAGGTAGTGTTGCATGCTTAGGGGTGGGATGTCGGTGATTGCACGCACATGGGATGGTGATGAAAGATCAGATTCGATTGATGGGCACTCTGAGGCGGGTCGGTATTGTGGCAGTTTGTTTATTGTCGGCTTGCCTCAACGCCTGGGCGATGGCCGCGCTGTATTTTGACTTTTCCCGCGCTGGCCGAGAGTGGCTAACCCCGGCGATTTACCTGGTTGTGCTCACATTTTTTCTTGCGATCGCAAAAAGCCGAGGCTTCAGGTTCGGTGCCAGCTTCCTAGGCTTTTTTATCGTGCTGATCTGCTGGCTAGCTCTCAAGCCGTCGAACGATCGCGAGTGGCGAGCGGATCTCTCCCGGACGCCCTGGGCTGAAATCGCCGGCGACCGTGTGACCATCCACAATTTCCGCCACTGCTATTACCGCGAGGAAGCAGAGTTCACCTGCGAGTGGCTCACGAAGGAAGTGTTCCTCTCGCAAATTCGAGGTGTTGACTTCTTTGTGGACTACTGGAACTCGCCCTGGATTGCGCATCCGATCATTAGTTTTCAGTTCGGCGACAATGACTATGTGGCGGCCTCGATCGAGGCGCGATACCAGAACGGCCAGGGCTATTCGCCCATTCGTTCTTTTTTTCGGCAATTCACCATCATTTACGTGCTTGCTAGCGAACGCGATCTCATCCGTCTTCGAACTAACTATCGCTCAGGCGAGAGTGTTTATCTCTTTCACACAACCACCCGCCCAGAATGGGCGCGCGATGTCTTTCTTCAGTATCTCCGCCAAGCGAACCGTCTGCGGGACGACCCCAGATGGTTCAATGCCATCACCAACAACTGCACCACCAACCTATTCGCCAATATGGCCGCCACGGGCCACATGGCGGCGGGAGGATCGCGATACTCGTGGTGGGTACTGTTGAATGGCCGCGCACCGGAGATGCTCTATCGCGGCGGGTACTTAGCCGGCCAGCTACCTTTTTCTGAGCTTAAAGCGCAGGCGTACGTTAATCCCGTTGCGAACACGGTGGATGACGCTCCCGACTTCTCCCAACGAATCCGCGAGAATCGGGCTGGCTTTGAGTTTCTCCGCTCCAACGTTCGCATGCATTAACGGGGGTCGGCCGTAGTTGGTGAAATGGCGATTTCTCGACAACTACGCTCAACGAAAATTGAATTGAGCTGTTGTCTGTATCTCAACGGGGCGTCCCAGAAGCTGATAGGGCCGGTATCGCCACTGATGCGCGGCGTCGACGGCTGCCGCCGTAAGCTCGGCTGGACCGGATACGACTTGCACGTCCGCGACTGTTCCGTCTTTACCAATGACCATCGCAAGTGTCACTACGCCATGAACATTTTTGGCCTTGGCCGCCGCCGGATATTGAGGGCTGACTTTGCTCACCAAGAGTCCCTGCATTACAGTTTCCGAAACCCTAACGTGCTGAGGAAAATCGGTCGCAGGGGCTATATCGGGAGTGATGCCTTGCTGGTCTCCGTTGCCGGGAGCAAAGTTGAAAGTTACTTTTGCGATCACGGGTACGGCGGTACCATTTTTTGTGACTGGCTTGAACGTCCATTGCCTAATTGTGTCCTCCGCAGCTTGGGAGAGTATTGCATCCGCTTTAAAGACTTGGAGGTTTTCTACATCGCCAGTTTCCGATACCAGCATCATTGCTACGACTCGCCCCTGTATCTTCTGCTCTTGTGCTTGTAGGGGGTAGATCGCGTTCGAGATTTTGACGGTTTCCAGTGCGTACGTTGTCGGTTTCTTTGACTCTGATTGTGACCAGCTGAAACCGGCGAGCAAAGCCAATATCAAGACGACAGTCGTCATTCGGAGGGGCATTAGGCGATCCTGCCTTTCATCATGCTACCGATCCACAACAATGATCTGCACTCGTTTCGGTTGACGCGCTGTATTGCAGCGCTTCGCCGTTAGGCTTGATAGCTGCTGTTAGCAAACCATTTCACTCGTCGATGATTTTTAGGTCGTTACATAGTGCTGCCGAGGACGGAACAATGTGCAGTTTTAGAACCTTTGCGGAATCTCCGGATCGGAGAAGAATGTAGTTGAAGCGAATGAAGCCGGATGCGGAAACTTCAACGTGAAAGTCTTTATCGTTAAGCCATTGTTCGTCTCTTCGGAGGCTGGGAACCGAGAATTTTCCGCGTGCGTCAGAGTGAGTTCGGAAAAGAACGTTCCGGCTCGCATCATAGACAGTCACATTGGCCCCCGGCACGCCTTTTCCATTGGGATCGACGATCTGTCTTGTTCGTGACCTGACCGGCTTCTTCTCGCCGCTGACGCATTGGCAAATCGCCACCGCACTGAGCATCGAAACGACCAGAGCCACCATAATCTGCCGGGTGAGCATGTATCGCATTTTAAACCGCGCCGTTCGCAAACGCTGGCCTGATCAACCCGACGAATGCTATTAGCAGACGTAAGCACTCATTGACCCGGATGGCCCGTAGTTGGTGAAATGGCGATATTTCGCCAATTTGCCACGCTGGGAAGTTCAGCGGGCCGAGTAAATTAGCTTTGAGGGAAGTCGTTCAACCGTTCCGTCGGACTTGACCAGAAGAGCCCATTGGAAGAGTGTGGGGATCCCTTTGGGAGGGGGGTCACTCCGAGGAATCGTCAACTTGAACCCGTCGAAACCATACCCGCGAACAGTGGTCGTCCCTTCGCTTGTCGGTTCGTAAGTCGTTTCCAGTTTGAATTTCTGCATCCTTGATTGAAATTGCCGCCACCAGTGCTCAAATTGTCGCTGCCAGACGTTGTCTCGTTCGTACGGAGAATAAGCCGACTGAAAATTCTGCTGCACTACATCTCGGAGTTGTTCGGGGCTCTCAATTTCATTGTCGCTCGATTCGCCCCAGACGAGTTCGCGATAGAGCGCGACGAACAAAACGGGCCGAGGCGAGTCGGGATGCATTTGTTCATCCCGTGCGAACTCCCTGAATAGGTTCTCTTTCTTCTCTCCGGTAAACCAGTAGCTCCTTGCAGTAGAACGGTCTACCGCGACAATTCCATACTCGCAGCAGTCGTTCGAAGCTTGCGACATTCGAACAGCCTTGCCGTCTTTCTCAACCACGTAGTCACAGATATCGCTTGCTACGCGGTAGAAATACACAGAATTGTTAATGCGATTGCCAACTAGGGGATTTCTCCGAACATTAACTACAAAGCTTTCGAGGCGCTCGTTACGATACGTGCTGTAGCACGGCTCAGGATGTACGGAGTGTATTGCCTTCTCTGCAACGTCACGTGCCTGTTCGTCGGTCAGCCAACTAGGCTGACCAGCGGCAACTCCTAGTCCGAACAGAAACAAAACTGGCAAGATAAAAGATGCTCTCAAATAGCCCCCTGTCACGCGGACATGCCCAACGAAAATCGTACACCGAGAAAGTGCGCAGTGGTGACTGTTGTTATCAGGCGATAGCACTAACTGAGAACTGCCTGATGAAATTGAGGTGTTAGACCACTGACCCGTCAGTTGGTCCCATGGGCGACTGCTTCGCCTTGATCTGTTTTTGCGAATGGCAGACAGTTGTGCAGCAAGACAAGTGTGGATTGCAAAGTTCCCACGCCACTCGAAAAAGCCAAAGCGAGTGTGAATATCCATTCCCAAGCATCGCGTCCACGAAGTGCTTCGAATAGCGCCGCGCCAAGAAAAAACCCGGTAAGAATAGCTTCTACGACCAGCAGCATGATCGTGCTACGAGGCGACCACTTCTTGGTGTATTTGTCATAGTCGATGAGTTTCATGAGCACCTTCACACCGCCAAGTATAAGACGATTCGGCGATAGTTGGCGAAAGCAGGCGATTGCGCTAACTGAGAATCGCGTGAGTGGCCCACTGTCGGAGTAAGGGCTCTATCAAGGGCACAGAGCAGAGCAGCATGCCGCGCCCACTCATTCGCAAAGAACGTGAAGGGGTGGGGCACCCGAAATGACATTTCGCAATGACCTTCTTCCGATCACAACGGTGTGTGATCAGAAACACTGCGCAAATTGCGGGATTGTGCGAAGTTAGGATGGGGTAGAAGAGCAACTTCTGGAAATCCCCAAACCGTCAGCAACGAGGCGGACAATTCGAGGTTTCACGAAACGGGCGTGGCCAAGGGCTACGCCCTTCGTTTTGGTGCTCGCGTTTCGGGCGGATCCAGGACTGGGTGGATGGAGAACTGGAGACCAGTCACTGAAAACTGATTGGAGAAGGAGCAACACAATGGGTGTATATCCTTTAAGCATTCGGCGGTGCAAGCACATTAAAGTCGATGGAACACAGTGCGGCTCGCCGGCGCTGCGCGACAAGACATTCTGTCACTTCCATGAGCGATGGGATCAGGACGGAATGAGTCACGTCGTGCGCTACAAGAAGGACGAACCGGTGAAACTGCCGGCGCTGGAGGATGCGAATTCCGTACAGGTCTGGCTGGCGGAGGTGATGCGGATGCTGTGGTTGCGGCAACTGGATTACAAGTCGGCGGGCCTGCTGCTGTACGCGCTGCAGACCGCGTCGTCGAACATGAGGCGGACGTCGTTTGAGCCGGAACCGACGCGGGTGGTGATTGACCGCGAGTGCCTGGAGCGGCGTCCGATTGGAGCGTCGGCGTGGTCGGCGGTTCCGGGACGGGAGTACGACGACCTTACGGAGAAAAAGGGAGACGATGCGGGGACGCGGGAGGCGGCGGTGAAGGAAGCCTTTGAGCACAGTCCGACGGATTCGAAAACTGTGATTTAGATCGTCGCGATCGAGGCTACGATTCGCCCAGGTTCGCGCCCACAGAACGGGCGCGAACCTGGGGCACCGGGCTGGGGCAACGGGCTATTTCTGGGGTGACAGCGACCGACAGTACAGCTCGATCGATACTGTTCCAACGATACTGTTGCGATTTGCCGGGTGCCTGCAAAATTAGGTGGAGGATCGCAACGGGCGAGGGCGGGATGCGAAAATTTCCGAAGTCAATTCTGCTATTTCTCTTCACCGGGATTGTTTTCCTGGCGCAGCAGATTCCGATCCTAGGCGTGTTGCTGATGATGTTCGGCGCGCCGCTTTGGTCGGTGGTCACGATCAACCTCGGTTTTCTGCTGATGGCCAAAGAGGCGTGGGATCGGACTTTGCCGCGGGCAGTGATCGTGCTGCCGATTTTGTACTTTTCCATTTATGCCGGGATCACGATCGCGGGCCACAGGCAATTATTGCGGCTGCGCCAGGAAATCGCTGAAAACAACCAGTCGGTGCATGTCGCTTTTGATGCGACGCAGAACGATCTGGTGGTTGACACCAAGGCGGCGGGAGGTTCGATCTCACCGCTCAGAAACGTTCCGGAAAACCTGGTGGAAGCCTACGATATTCCGGTGGTGTACGGGGAGAATCGAAACAATCGAGTGGCTTCGCATTTGTCGTACCGGGTGGTGGCGAAGAAAACGTGCGATGCGATTGGCCGCGGCGATCCGAATGTGGTCTCTTTTTCCTTTCAGCAAAACGGCGTGTTTGACCCGAACTTTTGTCTTTTGCGACAACCCGAGGATCCGACGAAGGCCGTTCTGACGGTTACAGCAGGAGACAGTGAAGAGACTCACGACTGGGTGTTGCCCACCAAGGTGTCGACCATCACGCTGAGCGATGCGAGTCATCAGTCATTCACGCTGAAAGGGGGCACTGCGGCGCCATTCAACTGGTTCCCGACGCCGGTGATCGGCTGCGCGCTCGACTCGGCCGCCCCCAAATGGCGTTGCGTCGCTGAATTTGAACGTGACGCTTATGCGCCCCTTGCGGGCAAGAATAGTCGTGACCTCAACCACAGTCCTAATACGGCTGCAATTGCCGCCGCGCTGGGATTGGTCGCAGCGCCGGCGTCGGGCCGGATCCGCGAGAACGCGACCAACTCCACGGTTGCGCAAAACCTGAAGTTGTATCAAGAAAAGGAACGCGACGAGGAAGTCAAGCGTTTCCACGATCTGGTGACGGATTTGGCGCTGCCCGACTGGCAGTTTCCTTATTTATTGCAGCATCCGGAGTTGACGGCGAAGGAAGCGCCAGCGATGGTTCAGGCACTTCAGCGGGCAGAAGAAGTCACAACGGTGACACGCCATGGGCGGGAGCACAGCGGTCTCAAATACAACAACAACAATATCCGGTTCGTGTTGTCGGAAATGATCGTTCGCTTACCGGAAGCTGCGTATGCGCCCCTAGTGCCTCAGTTGGTGGAGGCTGCCCGAGCGGACGCCAAGAATACGGAATCGGGGGTGGGCTGGTCGCTGGAGTCCCAGGCACCGGCCTTTATGATGAGACTCGGCGACGCTGCGCCCGCGGAGATGGCAGATCTGTTTGCGGAGACACTGCAGGCAGCACACGCGCCGCGTAGTGCGCAAACGACAGCAGTACTCGGATTGTGCCGCGCGGGGTCGGATTATGCGCCGAAGGTCAAAGATGACCTGTTGCGGCTGTTTGCGTCCACCAGTCGTTACAACGGCGGAACGATGTCTCTGCACTCAGCGCTGTATGTCACGCTGCTGCGAATGGGGATGAAAGATGCGGTGGTGAACGATCCAACCGAGGGGCGGCGAGACCGTGTGTTTCAGTGGTATCAGGATAAATTTGCCACCGTTTCGCCCGGGTCGCCGAAGGACGTATGCGCCGTGGTCCGGTAAGAATTGCTGCTCGCCTGATTCTGGGACTCTGAACCCTGCCTTTCGCATCGAGATCGGACGACTGGACGAAAAACACCGACCGCCCGGGAGTTGAATCCGGGCGGCCGATGTGTGTGCGGACTTCGTTTTCCGACGAGAGAATGAGCTGCGTCTGAAGCAGCGAGTTGACTATGACAGGAAGAACTCTTTTGCCAGCGGGAGCCATTCCTGGTTGGGAATCTGGGCGGCAACGTCGTTGACGGCCACGCCACCATCTTGCGCGAGGGCTCCGGCGAAAGCGAGCGGCATGCGGCGCTGCAGGCGGCTTGCAGACTCTTCTGTCCACCAGCGGGCGAGTGCGCCGCCGAGCAGGTTGCGGAAGCTAGTCTTAGCGTCGGGAGCTTGCACGGTGACCAGCCAGCCTTCTCCGTAAGGATCGCTGAGGGCCAGCTTCGGATCGGCGACGAGCGCCTGGTTGATATCAGACACGCTGCCCTCGATCGGCGAAACCATATCGACGGCGACGCCATCGCGGTGGAAGGTGCACATCTTCTGGCCCTGGCGAATCCACTGTCCGCGTTGCGGCAGGGTGATGCGTTCGATTTTGCCGGTGAGCTTGGAGGCGAAGTCATCCATGCCGACGCGCACGAGGTTGGGGCTCTCGCTGAGCGCCCAGGTGTGGCCGGGATGGTAGCGCAGGTTTTCCGGGACGGAAAAGCCGCCCACTAAAGCAGGCTGAAGGCGTGGCGCAGACTCTCGCTTTGCGGGCGCGAGTTGCATAACGGGTTGCACGGCATGACGGCTGCGGAAATGGTCAATCAGCAAAAAGGTCGTAAAGAAGAAGAGAACCAGTAGGACTGTCATAAGTCACCTCGTCGGAGGGCCGTCTGTCGCGAGCCACTCACACTTTGGTAAAGGCAATCGCCATGCCAAGATCAGGGTGCTCGTGGAAAATTTGGGGAGGCGCAGCGAACTATGCTGAAATGAGAAGGATACAAGACGATCGGGTTTCGCCGGCTCTTGCCTAGGATGAAAATATCAACAGCGATGTTGCTGCCAATCGCAACAGCACGACGTGTCCATTTTCAACGTTTGTCGGAATGAGGAGGCAATCATAATTTGAAATCAACAGGTTGCGGGTTATCGTGGCGATGTTGAATTTCGCAATGGCAAAGCTGAAGAATGCAACGATAAAAATTGGATTTTCAGCATGGGAGAGCTTGCTGCAGTGTTCGGATCGTGTGGGAATTTCAGACGAGGGGGTCGTGACTTAATTTTCTCTATCGACCGACTGACATGCCACAGAGGATGCACGGACAGGGATCGGCGGGATTCGATCACCGGTCGGCGAGTCGTCATTATTACTCAATCGCGTATTGCGCGTTTAGAACGGCGTCGGCGCGATTCGGGGTGGTGGTGAGGGCGGTGTGGCCGTATTCCAGTCCTTTTTCGAAGGCCTTTAGATTCAGGTCGCGGAAGCTGGGCGGAACGGAATCGGCGACCGCCTTGCGAACGGCGTCGGGTTCGAGCAAGTTTGTCACGGCCGTGAAGAATCCCACCATCACGGAATTCAGCACCATGCGCTTGCCAAGTTCTTCGGCGATGCGGGTTGCGGGGATGCTGTAGATCTGGAATTCCTTGTGCAAGTCGGAAACTCGTACGAGATCCTGCTCGATGATGAGCATGCCGCCGTCTTTCAACTCAGGAGCAAATCGCGTGTAGGCTTCCTGCGACATGGCGACCATGATGTCGGGGTGCGTTACATAAGGATAGAGAACGGGCGAATCGGAGAGCACGAGTTGAGCGCTACAGGCGCCGCCGCGGGCTTCCGGGCCGAAGTTTTGCGTCATGGTGGCGTAGGAGCCTTGAAAGATCGAGGCGGCCTTGCCGAGGACGATGGCCGAGAGAATGACTCCCTGGCCGCCAAAGCCTGCGAGACGAATTTCAGTTAGCTGCATACCATCTCCGGTTGTTCGACGTAGCGCTCACCTAAAGAAGAGTTGAATTGCGCTCGCATCATGGTTTGATAGTCGGGGCGTTCCCGGTCGACAAACTTCCCTACGATGATTTCGCCAGTCATGGTCATGCCGACTTCGCTGGTGGGGCAGCCATTGCGGACTTTGCTTTTCTCTTTGTAATCGCGCATAGCATCGAGACCGTCGCCCAGTTTGTTGCGCCGCTGGTAGAGCGTGGGACAGGGCGAGATGACTTCAATAAAGGAGAATCCTTTCTTGTTGAAGGCCTCACTGATGGCGCGGGAGAGTTGGCGGACGTGGTAGGTGGTCCAGCGCGCTACGTAGACGGCGCCAGCGGCTTCTACGAGGTGCGGCAGATTGAAGGATGGCTCGAAGACACCGTAGGGATTGGTGGAAGTGGTCGAGTGATCGGGAGTGGTCGGAGCGGTCTGTCCTCCGGTCATCGCATAAATAAGGTTGTTCACGCAGATCACCTTGAGATCGATGTTGCGACGCGCCGCGTGAATCAGGTGGTTACCGCCAATCGCGGAGAGATCGCCGTCTCCCGAATAAACGACGACGTTCAGCTTGGGATTCGCGAGTTTCAGGCCAGTGGCAAAGGGGATGGCGCGGCCATGTGTGGTGTGAAAGGAATCCAGTTTGACGTAGCCGGCGACGCGACCGGTACAGCCGATGCCCGAGACGAGCGCCAGCGATCCTAGATCGATCTTGGAGTCGATCAGCGCACGGGCGAAGGAATTGACAGTGGTGCCAATGCCGCATCCGGGACACCAGATGTGAGGCACGCGGTCGCTGCGCAAGAAGCGTTCCACTGGGTTTTCTACGGGATTCAAGTCGAGTTGTACGAGGTCGTTATCGAGCATGTCCGTATCGAGATCGTCGTTGCAGTTATCGCTCATCGACTTGCCTCCATAATCACCCTGAGGATGTCTTCCGGGTTGTGCACTCCACCGCCGGCATGGGAGACGGCGTAGGTCTTAGCTTGGCCTTCCGCCGCACGCTGCACTTCGCGCACCATTTGGCCGAGATTCAGTTCGGGAACGACGAACGCTTTGACCTTTGCCGCCAGTTCGCGAATTTTCTTGTCCGGGAAGGGCCAGGCGGTAATGAGGCGCAACTTCCCTACCCGCAAGCCCCGTTCACGGGCGACACCGATCGCGCGTTGTGCGACCCGAGAGGTGATGCCGTAGGAGATGACCACCACATCGGCGCCTTCGAGTTGCTCTTCCTCGAACATGGAAATGCGGTCGGTCGCGTCGAGAATCTTGTTTTGTAATCGGCGCACCAACTTGTCCTGAATTTGCGGCGTCATGTTGGGATAGCCGCGTTCGTCGTGGGTTAATCCCGTCACATGGAAGTTGTAACCGTCACCGGCATGTGCCATCTCAGGAACCATGTCGCCGTTGGTTCCGTAAGGAAGATAGTCTTCGACCGATTTGCGGGTATGTTTGCGCGGGACAACGTCGATCTGATCGGCGGGCGGAATCACGACCTTCTCGGTCATGTGGCCCACGACTTCATCCATCATGAACATCACGGGGACGCGGAATTCTTCGGCGAGGTTGAAGGCTTTGATGGTGAGGTCAAAGCATTCCTGGGGAGAATTCGGACAGAGGGCGATGATCTCGTAGTCGCCATGCGAACCCCAGCGCGCCTGCATCATGTCGGCTTGCGCGGGAAGCGTGGGCAGGCCGGTGGAGGGTCCGCCGCGCTGCACGTCGACAAAGACGCACGGCGTCTCGGTCATGGCGGCGTATCCGATGTGTTCCATCATTAAAGAGAAGCCGGGGCCGGAGGTGACGGTGAAAGCTTTCGCTCCTCCCCAGACTGCACCTTGCAGAGTGATCGAGGCGGCCAGTTCGTCTTCCATCTGGATAAAGGTTCCACCGACCGTGGGCACGCGCGAGGCGAAACGCTCGACGACTTCGGTGGAGGGAGTAATGGGATATCCCGCGGCGAAACGGCTTCCGGCGGCGAGCGCGCCTTCGCAGCAGGCGTGATCCCCGTCCATGAAGTGGGTGCCGGTGAGGACGCCGCGCGGGTCGGCTTTAACGGTGTCAGGCCTCATTTGTCACCTTCCTGGGCCACGCTGGGCTTGGCGGCAGCGTCGACCGATTTCTTGGGCGAAGCAGCCTTCGCCGCTCCCGACGACTCGGTCTTGGTGGCGCAGATGGCGAAGTCTGGACAGTACATGCCACAAAGATCGCATCCGCTGCATTTTTCGGGATGCACCACGTGCGGAGGGTGGTAGCCCTTGGAATTAAAAGCGGAAGAGAGAGCGAGCACGTGGGAGGGACAAAACTCCACACAGAAGCCACAGGCTTTACAGCGCTCTACGACGATGGAAACGCGTCCTTTTGCCATGGAGACTCCACGCTGAAAGGCGGTCGACTGGGACCGCAAGATCTCGCGTGATTATGACTTTTGACGCGTACATCGCGATGTGACAGTAATCACCGACCTACGTGCGGAGGCGCACATGGAAGCAGTTATGGTTCGCGCACCCGCGTAAGGTCCGGCTGAGGGCGAGCAAGACGGGGCGATCCGAGGCACTGCCGGATCGCTAACAGCAAAATGTGATCGGATGACGGCCAAGAACTGCGAGTTGTTCACGGGCTTGTGAAGAAAAGCCCGGACGCCCGACTTGAGAACGGTCCCCGTAGTCGCAAGCGCCTCTCTCGCTCGTTCCCAAAGCCCGGACTGCCGGTGTCGTTGAAATTCCTGTCGCTCTGTTTTATCCGTGTCGCCAGTCGAAATCGGGGATGATAAAACCCCGTTCACAGAAGAGGATTTTGTAACCAGGTTACTGCCCATCATCAGGTTTGATCGTACATGATCCGCTAACTCTACTGTAACTGTTCCGGCTTTCCTTGTTAGCCGAAAGATGGACAAGTAAGGTCAGAGAGCCTTCTACTCAAGGCGTAGCCCTTAGTAACGTGGAATCCAGGGAAATACTGTGCCCGGGACGGACAAATTGGCGAAATCTCGTTCGCCCAAGATCCGTTACGGAAACTAGGGCCCATAACCCAATTTATGGTGCGCAAGCAAGGGCGTTTTCACGCTGGCCACCACCCCGACTCGATGCGCACTCTCCGGCACTTTAGGTGGTGGATGGATGCGTGAGGAACGACACGTTCGCGTGTGCTCTCAATCACAGCAACGAGGATGGGGTTGGACCAGAATGAAAGGTTATTTACAGAATTCTCACTCATCCAGGGGGTGCTGCATGTTCGAAGCTCAAGTTGAAATGGAACGACGCTCGTCATTCTTGCCATTAGTTCTTATGATGTGCCTACTTGCAGGGATCGTGGGATTGGCCGTTTACATTGTGGTCCAAGTCCATGAGCGCACACCTCTAAACGCGCAGCAAGCAAGCGTTGTCGTAGCGGCGACGCTGCGAGGCGCGGATCCGGCAGTGATTCACTTTCATACCGGCCTGGTGAAGCCGACCGACGAGGAAACACCTGCCGCTCCCAACTACAGGCTCCTGGAAAAAGCAGGCATCGTGAAACTGGCGAAGGAAGCCAAAGGCAGAGTGGAGGTGTCCCTTACAACCGAAGGAGAACGCCTGCTGGCAAGCATTCCGGAGGTCAAGAAGAGCAAGGAGCCGGATGGGACGTTCCTCTACCAGGCTCCCCTCGCACGCCGGGAGTTCGTCGGTGTCGCCAACATCGAGATGACCGGCGCAAATACTGCGACCGTGCAATACAACTGGAAGTGGGCGCCGAACGCGCTAGGCGACGTTTTCGACGCTGGCGGCCCAGTGGTTAAGAGTTTCAATCTTTGGGATCGGCAGACGCTGATCAACAAGTTCGCAGTCGAGTTCTATCACGGCGACGCGACGCGATCGAGTATGGGTTTGATGCGCAACGGCAAAGACTGGAAAATCGCCACTCTGTAGGAGTTTTTATTTTGCGGGCGCCACACCCAGTCGTGTGACGCCGAGAGAATTTCGCCGAAGGGTGTACATGAGTTTCAAAAGGGAGCACAGTTTCACTAGCGTTAAAGGAGAGACCGCGATGTCTGTCAAGAACTTAATACTGCTACTCACCGCTTTGCTGGTGTGCCTCTGCACCGTGGCGGCGCAAAATCAAACGCAGGACCAACCGGAAAAAGTGATCAAACACGTTCCCATCAAAGCGACGTCGCCCACATCGGGCAAAGACATGTACACGGCCTATTGCGCCGTTTGTCACGGAACGGACCTGAAAGGCGCCGGGCCGGCGGCCAGCGCGTTGAAAACGGCTCCCACCGACCTTACGCTGCTGGCGAAGAACAACGGCGGGAAATACCCTGAAATGAAGGTCTCGTCGGCGATTCGCGGCGAAGGTGGACTTCCCGCTCACGGCAGCAAAGACATGCCGGTGTGGGGATCGTTGTTTTGGAGCATGAGCGCCGGGCACGAAGGCGAGGTCCAGCAACGCGTAGCCAATCTCACTCACTACATCGCGTCGTTGCAGGCGAAGTAAGCAGCGAACTGTAGTTTGCAGGTTCTGAGGAACCGCACCTGAGTTAGGGCACAGGCGCCCAAGCCTGTGCCCAATTCTGATTTCGTCCTGCGCTGGATAACTCCGACTGACACAGCACCACCCGCTGCGTTATCTCTTCACCCGTTCCGACCAGTTCAGGACTACCGACATCGGCATCGTCTCGCTTTGCTTCAGGGGTGTGTTGATCAGAAATCTCTGGCCATCTTTACTGATGTCGTAGGTGACATGTTCGGAGGTGGCGACCATCTCCCGCGGATTCGCTTGAAACAAGACTGTCGGAGTTCCAGCATCGAAGTGAGCCCCAGTGGTCACCGACACTGCCATCAGCTTGCTCTCGGGAGAAAAGTAGAACAATTCTTTGCCATCGCTTCGCCACTTAGGCTGATCTCCCCCGGTCGTGGAGACTTGCCACTTGCCGTGGGCATCGGGGAACGAGGTGACGTAGATTTCCCAGCGGCCGCTCTCGTTTGAGGCATAGGCCAACCACTTACCGTCGGGCGAAAAACGGCCGTTCTTGAGGGTAGAAGTCGCTTTCAGGAATGGCGTGGCTTTTTGTTCTGGCAACGCGAGAGACCACAAATCCGATCCGCGCTCGTAGAGGATGAATTTGCCATTGTGCGACCAATCGTCGGGAAAACGGTCAGGACCGTCCTGCACGATTTCCTGCTCTTCCTGCGCCCCGTTGGCATCTTTGAAGTACAAGCCGAATTTCAGCTCGCGGTTGGAAGAAAACACCAGGCGCGAAGAATCCGGGTTCCAGATGGGAATCGTGTCGATCGACGGATCGAAGGTAAGCCTCTTCGCGCTTCCATTTTCCAGGTCGTAGGTCCAAATATCGGTATTCTGGCTTACGGGATCGGTCGTGTCGGCCGCGATTATCTTTTCGTTCGGAGACAGGAAGATGTTCCCGTAAATCCCGGGTGTTCCCTGCTTGACGGCCGTTCCAACCTGCTGGCCTTTGCGATCGAACCAGAGTAATTGCGACGTGCCCGCGCCGCCGCTCTTTTGCGCAACCAGCAATCCCGCATCGGAAGTCGCGAAGGCCGCTTTCGCAATTCGCGGGAAATATTGAATATCGTTGAGGAGCGGCGTTGGTTCTCCCGTTAATTGAAATTTCTTCGCATCGAAAGCTTGCGCGAAAAGGGTTTGATCGCGATAGAAGAGAAGATATCCCGGAGCGGCGTAGGAAGCGTTGGCTCGCGCGTTGGTGACGAAACGCTTCTCATTCGAATTCAGCGAACCGACGAAGATCGAATACAGTTCTTTGCGTCCGGAAAGATTGACCGCCAGAAAAAGGTAGTGGATGCCATCGGGGAGGAAAACTGGCCAGCGGTGGCTGTCTTCTCCCTGGGCACGGTCGGGAAAGGTGATTTGCGTGGGAGTTCCGCCTGAAGCGGAAATACGAAAGATACCCGTACCGAGAAGGCCGCTCGGGGTGAAGAGGATCACGCCATCTTTGTTCCACGCGCCGCCACGGCCCGTGGGCGCATCGCAGAGCGTCTGCACGTTGCCGCCAGCGAGGTCCAATTTCTTGAGGCGGCCATCCGCGAAAAAACCGAGCGAGCGACCGTCGGGCGACCAGAACGGATAATTGGCGCCTTCGGTATTCGGGAGACTGGACGCTCCTGGCGCTCCGGGTTCGTAGATCCAGATAACATTCTTTCGCTCGGCTTCGCGGTAGCCGACAACGGCAACCGTGTGTCCGTTCGGAGCGACGGCGACGTCGCGCGCGGGAAAGGGAAAGGGAGCAGAGTAAAACGTTGTTTGCTCTGCCGGCTTGGAACTACGCCACCATATTGCCAGGGCGACCAGCAGGAGCACGAGGGCGCCCGCAGCAACCCATGCGATAGGGTCGCGGTTCCGGCTTTGTTTTTCGGGCGGCATCGTCGCAGGCGTGCCCGCTTCGGCGATCCACTGCAGTTGCATCCCCACATCGCGCGCGGTTTGAATGCGGTCGTCTGGATTCTTGGCGAGGCAAGCGGAGACGATGCGCTCGAAGGACGGTGGCGTTAGCGGCTGCACGGCCGAAATGGGTTCGGGCTCTTTTTCCAGAATCGCGCTGGCCACGCTGATCTGGCTCTTCCCATCGAAGGGACGGTTGCCCGTCGTCATCTCATAGAGTACCGCCCCCAACGCGAAAATATCTGAGCGCGCGTCTGCTTCCCTACCCTCAATCTGTTCGGGAGACATGTACTGGATGGTGCCGATGACCGCACCCGCGGTGGTCAGCGGCGAGAGAGGACTAGCCTCAGCGACGGTCATGGTTTTCGCGGCGCTCAGCAGCGGCGCTTTTGAACTTCCAGATCCCGAGCCTGGGGACATCGCTTTCGCCAGGCCAAAGTCCATTAGCTTGGCGCCGGTTTTGGTCAGCATGATGTTTCCGGGCTTGAGATCGCGATGAATGATGCCTGCGCGGTGTGCCGCCTGCAACGCCTCGCACACCTCGATGCCAATCTTCAACGACTCTTTCAGGGGCACCGGACCTTTCTTCAAGCGCTCGGCCAGCGACTCCCCTTCGAGATACTCCATCACCAGAAAATCAATTCCGTCCTGGTGGCCGACGTCGTAGAGAGTGCAGATGCGGGGATGGTTGAGTGAGGAAATCGAGCGGGCTTCGCGCTCAAAACGCTCTTTCAGCTCGGGATTGCCAGAGAGATGTTCAGGGAGGACTTTGATGGCCACGTCACGGCCCAGGCGGGTGTCGCGCGAGCGATACACCTCTCCCATGCCGCCCGCTCCGATGGGCGACTGGATTTCATAGGGACCAAGCTTCGCGCCAGAGGTGAGGGCCATGCGTGCGCGCAATTATAGGGCATAGCAGCGGAGTTTGACCGATTTCAGTTGCTCCGATGGCGAGCATCCGGCAGTGATGGAGGTGGCCCGGCGACTCCTAGTCCGCCGACACCAGAGCCGGCGTGGGTTCAGGCATGACGCGCAATTCGCCTTCGCGCGCATCCACCACCGCGATCGCGACGATCTTCACAATCTCTTCCGGCTCAGCGCCGCGCGGCAGCAAGTGGACGGGACGGTTCATCCCCATCAGAATCGGACCGAGGGTCTCGCAGCCGCCGATTGTTCCGAGGAGTTTGCAGGCGATATTGGCGGACGCAAGATCGGGAAATACCAGAACATTCGCGCCGCCTTGCAAGGAACTGAATGGATAGGTCTGCTCCAGGATTTCAGGAGAGACCGCGGCGTCAGCCATGATCTCGCCATCGACAATCAGCGAGGGATCGGCCCTGTGCAAGAGTTCGACCGCCTTGCGTACCTTGTCGCACGACTTATGTTTGCTACTGCCGAAACTGGAGAACGACAGCATCGCCACGCGAGGCACAACGTCAAAGCGCCGCGCCTCCTGCGCCGCACAGAGGGCGATTTCGACGAGATCCTCCGCCGAAGGATCGACGTTGACACTGGTGTCCGCCAGGAAAAACAGATCACCGTTGGCGGTGATCATCGGATAGCATCCCGCGACTTTGTGCAATCCCTCGCGCATACGAACGATTTGCAGGGCCGGACGAATCGTATCTGGAAAATGCTGCGTCACCCCGGAGACCAGAGCGTCGGTGTCTCCCATGTGCACCATCATCGACGCAAAGATGTTGCGGTCGTTGATCAGGGTTCGCGCCTCAGCGAGGGTTACCCCGCTGCGCTGCCGCAGGCGAAATAGTTCCTGAATATAGCGCTCGCGATAGCGCGCCGTCAGGGGATCGACGATCTCGGCACCGCGCAGGTTCAATCCGAGTTCCAAAGTCTGGGCGAGGATCTTGGCAATGTCGCCGAGAAGAATTGGAGTGGCAATCTTCTCTTCCAGCAGTGTGTGGCACGCGCGCAAGATTTTTTCGTTGTCGCCCTCGGGAAATACCACGTGCTTCGGCTTGGATTGCGCCTTTTGGATCATCATGCGCGAAATCTCGTGCGCCTTACCCAAGTGCCGTTCCAGTTGTTTGCGGTATTCGCGAATATCGATCGTTTCCTGAGCGACGCCGCTTTCCATCGCCGCTTGCGCTACTGCCGACGAAGCCCAAACCAGCACGCGGGGATCGAATGGCTTCGGAATCAGGTAGTCGGGTCCAAACTTTAGCCGAGATACGCCGTAGGCCCGGCATACCGAGTCGGGAACGTCCTGCTTGGCCAGGCTGGCGAGCGCTCGTGTGGCCGCGAGTTGCATCTCTTCGTTGATGACTGTGGCGCGCACGTCGAGCGCGCCGCGGAAAATAAACGGAAAGCCGAGAACGTTGTTTACCTGGTTCGGATAATCGGACCGTCCCGTCGCCATAATGACATCACCGCGGCTTGCCTTTGCATCTTCGTAAGTAATTTCAGGATCCGGATTCGCCATGGCAAACACGATCGGGCGGGCCGCCATCGAGCGCACCATATCCTGCGTAATCGCTCCCTTTACCGACAAGCCGAGAAATACGTCGGCATTTTCCATCGCTTCCGCGAGCGTGCGAAGTGGCGTGTTCCGGGCGAAACGCTGTTTGTAGGCGTTCATACCCTCGGTGCGGCCTTCGTAAATCACGCCCTTCGTATCACACAAAAGAACGTTCTCGCGCTTCACGCCGAGGCGCACATAGTGTTCGGCGCAGGCGAATCCGGCTGCGCCCGCGCCATTCACGACCACGCGGATCTCGCTGATCTCTTTCTCGACGACTTCTAACCCGTTCAGCAGCGCCGCGCCTGAGATGATTGCGGTGCCGTGCTGGTCGTCGTGGAAGACTGGAATCTTCATCGTTTTGCGCAAAGTTTCTTCGATGTAAAAACATTCCGGAGCCTTAATGTCTTCCAGGTTGATGGCGCCGAAGGTCGGTTCAATCAACTGGCAGACTTTGATCACGTCTTCGGGATCGTGGCTGTTGATCTCGATATCGAAGACGTCGACGTCGGCGAAGCGCTTGAACAGAACTGCCTTCCCTTCCATGACGGGCTTGCCCGCGAGCGCACCGATGTCGCCGAGGCCGAGGACGGCGGTTCCGTTGGTGACGACCGCGACTAGGTTGCCGCGCGCGGTGTACTTATAAGCATCCTGCGGGTTGCGCTGGATCTCGAGACAAGGCTCGGCCACTCCGGGGGTGTAGGCCAGGCTCAAGTCACGCTGCGTGCGGCAAGGCTTGGTGGGAGTGACTGAAATTTTTCCCGGACGAGCCCCAAAGTGATAATCCAGCGCTTGCTGCTTCGTAACCATATGTGCTCCTCGTCGCTTCAGCAACCACGATTTACCCGTTTCTCGGCAAATGAAACCGTTGCGGCCAGCCACTTCGGTGGAGATCCCAACCGGTCAATATCGCTCGCGGACTACGAAAGGGCTGTGACGTCCATCACTCGCATCTGTAAGTTTCTCCAGTTCTTAGAAACAGTTATGTGAGGCGTATCACATTACGATGTATCTGGCAGCACAGCGCGAGGTTCCTCTCCGGACGGAGACTGACCTCAGACGAGGTCTGCTCATCTGCAGGTGCAAGATGTCCATCCTGCGCACTAGCAAGCGACCCCGAAGTTGTTCAGGAGGCTCCTTCATGCTCTCGCCCTACGGTATGGAGATTGTAGAAAGTTGCATAACGTGCAAGCTGCGCACCGATCGCATTTTCTGCGACCTGCCGGCCGGCGCCTTACAAGCATTTGAAAGCATCAAGTACGCCACAGCTTATCCGCAGGGTGCGGTGCTGTTTGTCGAAGGGCAGAACCCACGCGGCATTTTTGTTCTCTGCAAAGGAAGTGTCAAGCTCTCTATCAACTCTCCCAGCGGACGCACGGTGATCGTGAAGTTAGCTGAAGCCGGCGAGGTCCTGGGATTGAGCGCCACCATATCCGGCAAACCGTATGAAGTCACGGCGGAGACGATCGATCCGTGCCAGGTGAATTTCGTAAAGCGCGACGATTTCCTACGCTTTTTGAAAGACGATGTAGAGGCCTGCTTCAAAGTCGCTGAGCAGTTAAGCGAAAAGTATCATAGCGCATGTAAAGAAGCGGGGTCGTTGGGGCTGTCGCACTCCGCGGCGGAAAAACTGGCGAAGCTGCTTCTGGAATGGAGTGGTAAGAATGGCGAAGCCAGCAAGGCCGAACCGCGCCTCAAACTTCGCCTCACCCACGAAGAGATCGCGCAGATGATCGGAACTTCGCGAGAAACCGTCACCCGACTTTTTGCGGACATGAAAAAACGGCAAATTGTTCAGTCGAAGGGCTCAACCCTGGTCATTCGCAACACCAACGCGTTGCGGGAGATCGCCAACCACAATTAGTCGGAGCCTGCGCGGGCCGCAGATGCACCGAATCCGCCCAAGACCCTTCCATCTCCAACATTCCCCGGGCTTTGCCCTCGCGTGATCATAATCACAATTTCTAGTGATGTCTGTCACGGCTCGGCGTTCGTTTCTCTCTTATCTTTGCTTCCATCGGTTCTCGGTCATGGGTCGTCGAGAACACGAACCGGTTCGGTAGGAAAGGGAAACGGCAAATGGGCACAGGAAACGGCAACGGACAGCATTCCCCTCAGCAGCCTGGAGGGGCGACAGGCAAGAACAAGCCTCGTTTGATCTTCTGGGAACTGACGAAGGGCTGCAACCTGCGCTGTATCCATTGCCGCGCCACAGCGACGGAACTGAGTGCACCGACCGATCTGTCGACGCAAGCGGCCCGCGACATTATCGATCAGATTGCCGAAGTTTCCAGTCCCATTCTTGTGCTGAGCGGCGGCGAACCACTTTATCGCTCCGACATCTTCCAACTGGCGCGTTACGGAACCGAAAAAGGCCTGCGCGTTGCGCTCGCGACCAACGGCACTCTGGTGAGCAAAGAAGTCGCGCGCATGATTGTCGATAGCGGGGTGCAACGGGTCGCCATCAGTCTTGATGGAGCCGACGCTTTAACCCACGACAGCTTCCGCGGCATTCCGGGAGCCTTCGACGCCGCCATCGCCGGTTTCCGTAATCTGAAAAATCTCGGCATGTCGGTGCAAATCAATACCACCATCGCGCGCCACAATGCGCACCAACTTCCTGCCGTACTCGAACTGGCGAAGTTGCTTGGAGCCGACGCGCTGCATACCTTTCTCCTCGTGCCGGTTGGTTGCGGAGTCGATATCGCCACCGAGCAGATGGTTCCTCCCGAGGAATACGAGCGGATGCTGAACTGGTTCTACGATCGATCGCTCGAGGGCGGAATCGAAATGAAGGCGACCTGCGCGCCGCACTACTTCCGGGTGGTACGCCAACGGAGAGTCGCCGAGCACCGTTCCGAGGCTGCGGCCGCGAATGCTGCGCAACTCGGAGCTGCGCCTTCTTCCGCTCATATCGGGCCTACAGAGATGGTGATGCCGGGATCGACCGGCATCGAACTGAAACCGCAAGGTCACGGTCAGCCTGTCGGCCATCCTGGATCGCATCCATCCGACATGAACGCGATGACCAAAGGTTGCCTTGCCGGCACGGCCGTTTGTTTCATCTCGCATCAGGGCGAGGTCTTCCCTTGCGGATATCTTCCCGCTTTGGCCGGCGATCTGCGAAAACAGGCCTTCGCTGAAATCTGGGAGAATTCGGTCGTCTTCAACGAACTCCGCGACGTCAACAACCTTCACGGAAAATGCGGTTGCTGCGAGTTCCGCAACGTCTGTATGGGATGCCGCGCCCGCGCCTATGCCGCAACCGGAGACTATATGGATGAAGAGCCCTTCTGCGTATATGAACCGCATTCCAAAGAGCTGAAAACGATCAAACAAGCCCCGGCCGTGGAAGTCGCGCGCTAGGCAACGCGCGTCTGTTAACGCTTGGGCAGGCCCAATTGGGGAAAGTTCCACGGGCCAAAACACACCAATTCAGCGCGATATTCCACAATCGGCTTCTGGCTCACTCCATTTTCCACTTCAAGTCATCGCCGCAGACCGCTCATTTTAAATGACTTCTCGTTAACCTCGTTCTTTGGCAAACGGTGTGCTCCTTCAAACCCAGAGAGGAGCTTCCGTGGAACCGGCACTGATGGTCGTCGGCCTGAACTACCACACCGCTCCGGTGGGTGTGCGCGAGCGCTTCTGGATCAGCGAGAGCCGCCGCTACGAAGCTCTGATCCATTTGTCGCGTGCCGAGGGCATCGATGAAGTCTTGGTCATGGCGACCTGCAACCGTACGGAATTCTGGATGTGGGCCAGCGACGTCACCCTGGCCGCGAATTCCGTCATGCGGCTCCTCGGCGCCGAGTACGGACTCAAGCTCTGCGAGTGGAAGCATTTCTATCGACTGCTCGATGAAGCGGCCCTCCTCCACATCTTCCGCGTCGCCTCCAGTCTTGACTCCATGGTCGTCGGCGAACCACAGGTCGTGGCGCAGGTGAAAGAGGCCTGGGCACTGGCACAAAAAACCGGGGTCACCGGGCGATTCCTCGACGCGGTTTTGCAGAAAGCCCTCACCGTCTCCAATCGTGTCTGCAGCGAAACGGCGATCGGTCAGGCTGCAGTTTCGATTCCGTATGCCGCTGTGGAACTGGCACACAAGACCTTGCGCTCGCTAGAAGGCAAAAAGGTGTTGTTACTTGGTGCAGGCAAGATGAGTGAACTTTCAGCCCGCGGACTCATGAACCGGGGCAAGGGTTCTGTACAAGTGACCGTCATCAACCGCACTCTCGAACACGCGTCGGAACTGGCGGTGAAACTGGGAGCTCATGTGGTTGCGTTCGATGACCGCTGGAAGTATATGGCGGAGGCGGACATCATCATCAGTTCGACGTCCTGTCCGCACACGATTCTCATGCGTGAAGAAGCCGAGATCATGATGCGAGAGCGCCTTACTCGCGAACGCATGACGAAACGCACAAATCGTCACTCTGTGATGCACGACTCTGCGGTAGTCGAAGGCCGGAGCGAAGATACGTTTCCCGAAAACGGCGCGGAAACCCGTCCGCTGGTTATCGTCGACATCGCGATGCCACGCGACATCGATCCCGCGGTGCGCGAGGTTGCGGGTATTTATCTTTACGACTTGGACGATCTGGAGGTGGTGGCCGGCGACAACGCGGTGGAACGGGCAGCCGCGGCCATCGAAGCACAAAAGATTTTACACGTCGAGGCGCAGGGCTTCCGTCACAAATTGATGGCGGAGCGCGTGGTTCCTACTATCGTCGCGCTGCGCTCGCGTCTCGACGAAATTTGCCGGCAAGAGCTGGAGTCCTTCAAACAAGAGACCGGACCATTTTCCAAAGACCAAGACGAGATGCTAAATGCCGTCTTGTCCCGAATGACGCAGAGGATCGCAGGATCTTTGGCCCGTGAACTCAAGGAGCTTCCAGAAAAAGTGCAGCAGGAACAGATGACGACAGCGTTGCAGCGACTCTTCCATCTGCCACCCGCCGAAAAGGCGATTGCCGGCACCAAAACTGCATAGCGACTGACCCGGCAGCGTGGATCAGTCGGCTACCTTAGACTCACGCGACAGATGGACAGATGGAAGAACAGCCGGCGACTATTATCGTGAACAGACGCCTGCTCCTGCGGGCTTCTGCCGGACCCTGCCGAAGCTAACGACTTCCCTAATCAGTGAGCCGGCCCGAGCGGCGCCAGCAATCCGTAGACATCCACGACGGTCGAGGTGCCGATGTAGACCTTCCCGTTCACGATCGTCGGAACGGAAAATTTCACGGCGTTACCCGCGCGATCGCGATTGTGCTTGGCTTGGGTGCTGTTCCACAACTCTTTCGAGATATTGGTCGCATCGAAGGCGTGGAGAACGGCCGGTCCGGGACCAGGTCCTGGCGAACCGTAGTTGGACGAATCAATCGCCCACAAAATCGCGCTGCCCACCGTATTGCCATTCGAAGAAATCGAAGGAGTCGCGCCAGGAAATTGGATGGCGGTCGAGTTGGCCGTGATATGCGTGAAATCTGGAAGACCATTGACCAACGGAATCGACTTCAAATTGTCTCCCGCGCCCCAGAAGTATAGAGTGCTGTTCCAGTATGCTGGCATGGCCCACATTCCGCCGATGGCGCCCGAAGCGGACTCTTCCAATATTTGCGGATCATCAGTCTGGCACGAGTTCCTGCCCTCGTAATGCTGGTTGCCGGCGGTCATCTGATCGCGGTTCACGACATAAATCGCGCCTTCTTTTCCCGCAGCCACCAGAATGTGAGGATAGGTTCCCGGCTGGTCAGGAAGAACGAGAACACCTCCTGAGCCAAGGTCGGCATCTTCGTTCGAGAGGCAAGCCTGATCGGAAGGAGTGAAGTAATCGAGAAGCGAAAGCTCGCCATTCGTGGTGCCCAGCTTCATGATGGTGTCGCCCAACTCCGTGGCCGGAACATGTTGCGTATCGAAACTGCCATTACCGCTGGAAATGTAGATGCTGTTACCCGCATCGGCCGCAACCCCTGATCCCGCCATCCAGAAGCCGCCCAGTCCGCCGTTTGGAGTTGTCACAAAAACGCTCTGTTGCGCAAAAGTCGCGGCATCGTAAGCAAACATCCATCCGTGATAAGGACCAGAGTCGCAGTGCGAAGCGTAAGCCAGGTAAATCGACCCGTTCAGCAGCAGCAGTCCAGGACGGTTGAGTTGCCTTAAGTCGTCAAAAGTCAGCATCCCGCCTTGCGATCCATCTCCCGTTCCGCTGACCGTCGCGGAGATCACAACGGGACCAGGCGCTTTCTCGTTGCCGGTCGTCAAATCCAGAGCATGCAGGCGATGAAAAAAATTGGATCCCTTCTGCGATTTGGCCTCGACGTAAATGGTGCCGGAGTTCGGATCGATCACGGGAGTGCTAGTAATGCCGATGTAGGGCTGCATGTCGGTGCATCCAGTCGTGTTCGAACTGAGCAACGCGTGTTCATTCTTGGCCGCGCCGTGAGCCACATCGACCATGCTTGCTTGCCAAAGCGCCGCGCCTGGTTGATCGGCGTCGAAGGCGTAGACGAACTCTCGCTCGGTGACGACGATGAGAAGATTGTGCAGAGCCCCATTGATCGTGACATTCGGAACATACAACGGCTGGGCATAGATCTGGCCCTTCACCGGAAGAGTGAACAGCCTTCCAAACTGGGACACGTTCACATTCGATGTGGTGAGAATCGTCTCGCTTGTATTCTGACCGGTTCTGCCAATGTCGTTGTGTTGGGTGAGAACACTGGTCTGGGCGAACGACGGCAGCGCAGCCATCAAGAACAAGACGGCCACCACACAGGAGCGATTCAGAAACTGCGAAAACACGTGGGTTCTCTGCGTTAGGCGGACAAGGCTGTGGTGCCGATTCGCTCTCACTTGCTGCATGGGTGTGACGCTCCCGGAGGTAGGGTCGAAACTTTCGCTATCCAGCATAGCACGCCAATGACCGCGAATCCCAACGGAAGTTTGGTTCAATCGCGGATGCGAATGAGAGGCGAAGAGGTGACTCGCCGCGTCCAACGGGCGTTTCGGGCGCTCAGTTTTCGATGACCATGCAAGCGCTAACGAACAACGGCAAACGATGCGACACGATTCAGCCCGGTCTTGCGATCCGCCACGCCATCACTCTCGATAAGAAGATTGTGTCCGGCGTCAAATTTCAGAGCCGGATCGGAACTGGGAATCCAGAGCTCAATCCGGTAATGCCCGGCATGAAGAGCGGGAATCAACAGGTGTTCCGAGAACTCCGTTTTTTGCCCAGGCGCTAAAGAGCGGAAATCAACGTGCGGCAGAACGCGCCGGATGTAGTTATGTCCGGAATCATCATCGATCGCCAGATAAACCGGGCGTGATTCCGAAGGCTTGGCGCTATTTAGATTTGTGAACCAAAGAGAAACGCTCATCCAGTTGTCGTGCCTGGTCTTAAACGAAAACGCCGCATGATTGAGAGCGATTCGCGGCTCACCAGCTCCCGGCTCCGCATTCGAAGTTTCATGGGTGTAGTCGCATGTAATCAAAATCGAGCGACTACCGCTGGTATGACAGAGTTTTGAGTCTGAAGCGAAGAGGCTCGCGGAAGCGCCGAGCGCAAACGATGCGGCGATGAGGATCCGCGCGGCAACAGTCAGAACAATCGAAGGGCAGCGGGTTTGCTGTGAGGTCTTCTGCAATCGATTCATGGGCTCCGATTTATACAACGTCGCAGCGAAGAACGACGCCAGGAATTACTGTTCTTCGGGAGTGGAGGTTTGAGAGGATTCGTCGTCTCCGCGGATCAAGCCGAATTTCTTTAGCTTGTAGCGGAGGGCGTCGCGGCTGATATCCAGAAGTTTGGCAGCGTGAGTTTGATTTCCGTTGGCTTGGCGCATGGCGAGTTCGACCATGGAGTGTTCGACCTCTTCGAGAGACGTTCCGCCCTCGGGAATGTAGAGCCGCGGAAGCGTACGGCCGTTGGGCAGGGTTTGGCCTCCGTCGGCCGGCGAGGTGCGCTCGAAGACCGTGCGACCGCCGGATTCTCCCACGGAAAAGGGCAGATAAACAGGGCGCAGATACGGCTCGTCTTCGAGAATCATGCCGCGTTCTATCGTGTTCTTCAGTTCACGAATATTGCCTGGCCAGTTGTGACTGAAAATTAGACGGCGCGTCTCTTCGGTAATTCCGCGAATCGACTTCTTAAAACGCCGATTGTAGCGATCAATGAAGAAATCGACGAGCGGCAAAATATCTTCCTTGCGATCGCGCAGCGGCGGAATAAAAATTGCGATGATTGCGAGGCGGTAATACAGGTCCTGGCGAAACTGGCCGTCGCGCACGGCTTTTTCGAGATCACGATTCGAGGCAGCAATCACACGGACATCGACCTGCATGTCGCGAATGCCGCCAACCCGTCGAATCACCTGATCTTCCAGAACGCGCAACAGCTTCGCCTGCAGCAGAGGAGAGAGTTCGCCGATCTCGTCTAAGAACAAAGTTCCGCCGTCGGCCGCTTCGAAGAGGCCTTTCTTCATCTGCTTGGCGTCGGTGAACGCGCCTTTTTCGTGGCCGAAGAGTTCCGCCTCCATCAGAGTTTCAGGAATCGCTGAACAATTGATCGCGACGAAAGGTTTCTCCTGGCGAGTGCTCTCGTAGTGAATCGCCTTGGCGATGAGGTCTTTGCCGGTCCCGCTTTCTCCCTGAATCAGAATGGTCGTGGCCTCGCTGGCTGCCACTTTGCGGACGAAGTTCATCAACTCGGTCATCTTGGCGGAGACGCTGACCACATCGTGATATCCACCAACGCGTCGCACCTCGCCACGGAGTTGCTGCACCTCGGTGCGCAGACTGGTCGCTTCTAGCGCGTTCTTGATGGTAATGTGCAACTCGTCGAAGTCGACGGGCTTGCCGATGAAATCGTAAGCTCCCAGCTTGAGCGCCGCTTTGACATCGTCCAGTTGCGGATCAGCCGTGATCATAATGACGGCGCGGGCGTCGCCATTCTTCTTAAGCTGATCGAGCACTTCGATTCCGGTGAGATCGGGCATGCGGACGTCGAGCAAAACGAGATCTGGAGACTCGCGCTGGGCCAATCGCAGTCCGGGCTCTCCGGCGTCGGCTTCGACGACCTGATATCCCCACTCTTCGCACTTCTGACGCAGGGACCAGCGCACCAGGCGCTCGTCGTCAACGATCATGATTTTCTGGGAAGGCACCGCAGACTAATTTACACGAAACGGCGAGCAGAAGGCAGTTCCGAGAGACTAAGCGACAGTTCTCTTCGGGAAACGCTCCATTTGCGCTACGAATCGAGATTCGGCGAACGAACTTCACAGGCGCCGACCGGCTCGTCGTTGGGAATGCGCAGCGGCAAGATCACCTCGAATTTGCTTCCCTTCCCTAACCTGCTCGAGACTTCGATGCGGCCGTGATGTTCTTCGACGATGCGGCGGGCGAGAGAGAGTCCAAGACCCGTTCCATTGCCTTTTGTGGTGTAGAACGGGCGAAAGATGTTGGCGAGATTTTGCGGAGGAATTCCGCGTCCCGTGTCGCTGACGGCCACGCAGGCGCAATCTGCACGCGCGCCGAGCTCGACGCGCACCGAGCCGGAGCCTTCAATCGACTGGACGGCGTTCAACAGCAGGTTCAGTAGCACCTGGTGAATCTGATCGCTGTCGTGCTCGACGTCCGGCAGATCGGCGTCTTGTTGCAATTCGATCTTGATTGGCTTGGAGAGCACTTGCTGCCGGGCTAGCATCACCGCGTGCTCTACCGTCGTATTGAGATTGCTCAGGCAAATTTGCGGCGGATGCGGGCGCGCCGTCTCCAGTAAGTCGGTGAGGATCCGATTAATCTGAGTGATCTCTTGCCGCGCATCTTTGACGACGGCCTTTGCTGGACTGGTGGGAGGCAGATCGCGTCCGACAATCTCGAGCACGCCGGCGATACCGGCAAGTGGATTGCGAATCTCATGGGCGAGACCGGCGGCCAGTTCTCCGAGGGTCGCGAGGTGCTCGGCACGGGACATCTGGGTGCGATGCAGAGATTCGATTTCAGCGCGGCTCTCGCGGAGCTGCTGCATCATGTGGTTGAAATTGCGGCCGAGATCTCCAATTTCGTCGTTGCGCCGCGAGAAGCTTACCGATACGTCGAGGTTCCCTTCGCTGACCTGCGCAATCTTTTCCTGCAGTTCGACCATGGGCCTTTGGATGAAGTAGGCCAGCGCGCCGATCGAAACTCCGCAGATGACGATGGCGCCAACTCCAGCGACGATGAGGACGGCGTGGCGCTCCGGATCGCGAAACGATACCGTGGCGACGATGAACAGGAGCAGCCCTGCCAGCAGTACAAAGACGACCGGCAAGAGCGCTTTAATCTGCCAATTGACGCGAACGGAATTCACTTCGAGAACCTCAGCAACCCGATAAGGGCTTTCTTGTCCTGGTAAGCACTTTTCCGCAAACTAGGAGTAATGCACTGCCACTCGCTAAGCCGAAGTTCGCGCGGTTTGGACGCAGGGGTCGTCCGCCCCCGCATGTCCGCCCCACAACTAGGCGTAAGCGTGCAATCCCGGGAGTAAATAAGTCACTCCAAAGAAAGTGAACATGACGACTGCGAAACCCGCGATCGCGAAGTAGGCGGCTCGGCGACCGCGCCATCCGCGAGTGACGCGCATGTGGAGATAAAGAGCGTAAACGAGCCAGGTGATTGCAGCCCAGGTCTCTTTCGGATCCCAACTCCAGTACGAACCCCAGGTCTGATTCGCCCAATAGGCACCAGCCGCGATCATAAGGGTCAGGAGGGGGAAGGCCAGGCAAATCGTCTTGTAGGTGATGCGGTCGAGGTTGTCGGACGTGGGAAGTAAGCGCTCGAGATCGTTGCGGCGCCACACCAACAGCAAATAGAGGAGAGAGATAAAGACGCCGCCTACTAAACCCGACAGGATAAAAGGACTGGCGGCGAGGGTTGTCGGAAATAATCCATCCGCATCAAGCGAGGGATAACGGCTGTCGCGCGCACGGACGAGAAACATCGCTAAGGTCATCACCTGCAGAAGAATGCTGAGAAACACCGCTCGATTGGCGACGGTAAGATAGCTATCGTTATTTTTCCAGCGCGCTATGCCGTAGCAGACGAGCGGAGCCGCGACCGCCAGCAAAGTCAGCGTCATCACCCAACCCAGATCAGGGATGGTGACGAACAGCCGCACGCCCTTGGACAGGAAAACTTCCGCTTTACGATCTGGATCCCAGGCTACGAGATTGAGGCCACCCCATTTTTCAAAACGGGTCAGGACGATGGCAGCGTAGATTCCGAGGGTGCTGGCGCTGGTCACGGCGAGGAAGGTCTCGGTCTTCATGTGATCCTGGATGAGGAACATCATCGCCAGAGCAAAACTGAGAGCGCAGGCGGCGTAGGCCAGCATCGCGAGCGTAACGTGCACGTGCAGCCAAGTCGATTGCAGCGCCGGCACCAGAGGATGAACTTCGGTGCGAAGCAGTTGCATCAAGACGACTCCAACGATCGCTACCGGCATCGTCACGGTGCCGATCACTTTGACGTGATATTTCTTCTCGGCGACCAGTGTGAGGACGGCGAGTGTCCAGACGAAACTGAGCAGCATTTCGTAGACGGTCGCGAAAGGAGCGTGACCGGCCTCGTACCAGCGATGAGCAACTGCGGCGGTGTTGGCAATCAGCCCGAGCCAGGTGGCGAGCGAAGCGAATTTCACGTAAGACTCGATACCGGTGACGCCGAAGCCGAGGTAAAGCGCTCCGGCTCCGCAGTAGAAAATCAAGGTAGCAAAGAGCAGGTTCGTCTCACTCAAGAGATTGCCGCTCTTCACCACGTTCAGGAATGCCATAAACAACAGGAATGCGATGGCCAACCCGACCATAACAATCAAGGTCATGCCGGTCGCCGGTTGCTGCTGTTGTTCTATTTTTGCCTGAGCCATTTCCATCCTCCCAATTTTGCTGTGGCGATCTTCAGCGACAAAAATCAAACGACCAATTTTTGCCCGGGCTTATCAGTTGCCTGTTCTCGAGGAACCACTTTCGTCGTGGCTGCGAGTTCCTCTTCGATTGCGGCCGTCAAATCTGCGAAGCGCTGTTCGAAGGCGTCACGATTGCGATTGGCGCTGCCGCCGATCCACAGTGAATAGGTGCCTGTCTTTGCATCAAGCACGGGGACCACCCAGAAGCGCATATGCACTACATAAAAGACGAAGGCAAGCCCGATGCCCATGAGGACCACGCCAGACCAGACTCCCCACTGGCCGGGTTCGTGAGAAACTTGCAGCCCGGTAAAATGTCCCATCTTCAGGTCGGTAGCTTGAAACTGCCAGGGCGATTTCGAGTTGTCTGAGACACCGTCAATTTCAGGAAACCAGATGTCGAAATTTCGGCTAATGCCGGCGCTTTTTGTGGTGAGGACCAAGTGAGCGGCAGGGTTTTCCAGTTGTCGGGATTTGAGGTAGACCTGCCCGTCGCGTACGGCATAATCGGGGAAGAATTCCGCGAAGCGAACGGTCGTTTCAGTGTCGAGCGATGCGCTTTCGTTCACTGCCAATCCGATTTCTTGCTTCTGTGACGTCGGCGAAGGCGCCATCGGAACGGCAACGAGAGCAAGCTTGTCGACTTTGCCGTTGGGTCCGTAGCTCGATTGGTAAAAACGGACTCCGCGATAGAGAAGCGGGTCATTGACGACGATTTCTTTCTTCGTGACATCCCGCCCGTTCTCGACGATGGCCAGTTTCGACCACCATTTTTTCGGACTGCCGTCTTTATAGTTCTCTTGCCCCGCGCTATCGCAACGAATCGAAAAGGGGAGGGTGCGGGTCGAGCCGTCGTGCAACTCGACTATGTTTGAAGTTTGTCCTTCGTTCAGGTTGATGGAGGCGCGCCACCCCCAGATGCCGTCGATTATGGTGCCGCAGAAAATGAGCAGCAGGCTGGCGTGGACAATGTAGACGGCAAGTTCCGAGATGCGGTAGCGTTCGGCGAAGATTCCGAAGTGATCTTCACGCACTACGCGTTCGGACTTGAAACCTAAGGAGTGCAGGGCGCGTTGCGCAGCAACGATGCCCGACTCTTCGTCGGCGATAGGAATCGACTTCTGCGGGCGCAAGGCCCGGCGAAAACTCTCTTCGGGATACTTGTAAGGACGCGAGAAGTAGCGCCACGAATTGGGGAAACGATCGATGGAAGCAGCGACGATGCTCAGGCTAACAAGGAGGACGAGCCCGAGAAACCACCAGGAGTGGAAGACATCGGTTAGACCGACCGCGTCGAGAATGTGAAGTGCCTGCGGAGAGTAGGCACTCTGCATCTCGTCGGGATCGGTGACAGGGCGTTGCAGAACAACCGTTCCAACCGCCGAGAGAATGACGACCAGGATCAAGAGCACCACACCGGTCTGGATGGAAGCGATGGTGCGCCAAGTTTTATGGGCGAACGAACGCGAATCTACGGCCATACCCTCTCCATGTTCGATAGCTCAAATGCATGTTCCGCGCCAGACGAAAACTGCAATGTAAAGTCATGACTTGCAATGAGTTAAAGTGAAGAAGCGGTGCGCCTCGATGCGTCGGTTTGGGCTAAATCACCCACCGTTCAAGGCTTCGGCGGCGATTTCACACATCACACGAGGTTCGTGACGAGGCTCACGGACGTCGGTGACGGCGTGCGTCATGCTGGGGGAATGACCGATGTTTCACGGGCCGAACGAATGTGACAAACGTCACAATCTCCAGTGACAACAGGGGTCACAGAGATTCTCTGATCGATTCCAGGACCTCACCGCTGATCACTCGGTTGACGACCGGAGCGCTCTGAACGCGCTGCGATTCCTGGAAGAAACGACGCCGCAGAGCTCGTGGGGCATTTCACCGAGGACGCTGTGGCAGAAAGCCCATTCTGGGATCATACTGGGACTAGACCCCTACCGAGAAGGTCTGCAAACCCTTCTCAACTCGTTGCCAGTCAATTTCTTACGATGGTGTTGCGATTTACAACTCTCTTTTTGCGATACGGCAGGTCCCGTGCACACGCACCCTTCGGAGGCCACTTGAGACTGATCCCCCCACGTATCGGTTCCCGCGAAACAGCCCCGAAACGGCTGGAACGTTCTTTCGCCGCCGTGGTCCTCATTTTATTTGTTCTGATCGCGCTCTTGATGTCTCGCGCCATTGCTGCCGTACACCCTGTTCCTTTAGACAAGAACGTTGACGCCGCCAAGTGCCTGGAATGTCACGAGGACAAAACCAAGGGGAAGGCGGTTCACTCCGCGATGGCGATGGGCTGTTTGACGTGCCACGAGGTACGGGTCAACAAAGATATCACTCGCATCAAGCTGATCACCTCGACTCCTCAGAGCCTTTGCATTACCTGTCACGCTGATAAAGATGCGGCAACTCTAAAAGGGACGGTCCACCCGCCAGCCGTTCGCGACTGCCTCAAGTGCCACGATCCCCACACCTCCGACAACAAGTTTCAGCTGCTGAAAGCCACTTCGGGCGAGAAGGGGAAAAATCTCTGTCTCGATTGCCATACGCAAGGGCTGAATGTGCCGGAAAAAGGAAGTCGCCATGCCGCGCTCGATATGGGGTGTGACACCTGTCATACGACTCACAAAGTCGGCGAACGGGGGAAACAGGAATTCGACAATCACCTGACGAAGGCGGTCCCAGCCCTGTGCATCGACTGCCACGACGTCAAAGACGAGGCGCTCATCAAGACTCACCAAGGGCAGCCGTTTGCCACGGCCAGTTGTACCCAGTGCCACGATCCCCATCAATCGGCGCAGCCGAAATTGATGCAGAAGTTCATGCATCCTCCTTTCGCCGACAAGACTTGCGAGATCTGCCACTCGCCGGCAAAAGACGGCAAAGTCGTTCTAACAAACGCCGATTCGCGAGCCCTTTGTGCGACCTGCCACAGCGACCAGGTCGAGAAGATTGATAAGGCCAAGGTGCCGCATCCCGGAGCGCAGGGAGAATGCATCGCCTGCCACAACCCCCACGCCGGCAAGACTCCAGGCTTCCTCCAGCCGGACCCGGTGAGCGCCTGCCTGGCCTGCCATTCCGATCAGGCCGAGCAGTTCAAGAAGGCACACCTGCACCAGCCGGCTTTTGGGCAGGGATGCGCAACCTGCCATCAGCCGCACGGCGGCGACAACGAGCACCTGCTGCGCACAAAAAAAGCAGATACGCTCTGCCTCGAGTGCCATGGGCCGGAAGCTCCGGCGCCAAAGAAACTGGAAGCCGAGCATATGATCACCATTTTTGATGGTAGCGTGAAGCTTCCCGACGACTACTTCAAGAAGAACAAGGCGGTGGTGCTGCCGCTTAAGTTTGGGCGCGGGCATCCGATCGAAGGGCATCCCGTGTCGGATGTGATGGATCCGAGCGACATCACAAAAGTTCACGCGCAGATCAATTGCCTTTCCTGCCACCAGCCACACGCGTCGGCCCAGCCTGATTTGCTGGTAAAGGATCAGGCAAACAATCTGGCGTTCTGCGTCACGTGCCACAAGGATCTGACCAAGCGCTAGCCGCGTAAGAATTTGGAGAATGATATGTCCGATGTCAAGACGAGCTTGATTCGCCGATTAGAACCCGCCCCAAGCAGAGGGCACGACGCTTGGGGCACGCGGCTACTCTGTCTGCTACTCGGGTTGGCAATGATGGCTTCCGGGCCGGCGTTCGCGGATAAGAAGAAGAAAACGACCGATGCGCCCAAGAAACCCGCGGTCATCGACTACTCCAACATCGTTTGGCCGAATCCGCCAGCTGTGGCGCGAATCCGGTACCAGGGGTTTTACGCGGCTGAGAAAATCTCGCAGGTCGAGGCCGGCACCGACACCAAGAAAGCGAAGTGGATGGACCGCCTCGCAGGCACGCAGACGCAACAGGAGAGCGGCAGAGTCCTATGGCAACTCGCCGAGCCCTACGGCATCGCTGTCGACTCCAAGAACAACTTGTATATCGCCGACCAGAAAGTGGGCGCGATCTTCATTTTCAACACCGAGACGCGTGACATGGAGATGATAAAAAACAAGACGCACGCGCACTTCGATCGCATTATCGGCCTGGCGATGGATGATGGGGATCGTCTCTTCGTATCCGATCCCGGTCTGCGGCACATCCTTGTCTTTAACGCGGCCCATACAACAGAGGACGTGATCACCGATGGACTCGGCGAGCCGAGCATGCTCGCCATCGACAAAGAGAATCGCCTTCTCTACGTCTCCGATATCAAACTCGACCAGGTGCTCGTCTACGACGCCGACACGCTCAAACTGCTGCGCAAGATCGGGACCACCGGACACAATCACGAGCTGACAACACCTGGCGATTTTGCCAAGCCAACCGGCGTCGCAGTCGATTCGGACGGGAACCTATACGTCGCGGATACCTTAAACAACCGCATCGAAATCTTCGACGCCGATGGAAAATTCGTCAGCGCTTTCGGGAAATCGGGAGACGGGCCGGGATATTTTGCTCGTCCCAAGGGCGTGGCCATCGACAGCGACGGGCACATCTGGGTCGCCGACGGCATGCAAGATCGCGTTCAGGTGTTCAACAAAGAGGGCCAGTTGCTGATTTCGTTTGGCGGTCATGGATTGCTGCCGGGACAATTCCAGGGTCTGGTAAGCATTGCGGCCGACAAAAACAATCGCATCTTCACCTCGGAAATCTATCCCGGGCGGGTGCAGCAGTTTCGCTATGTGACCGATACCGAGGCCGAACAGCTCAAGAAAGAAAAGGACGAGCAGCGCCTCAAGAAGGCGGGAGTCGGTCAAAAAGATATCGTGCCGGTCTCCCCTCCGGTAGCGCAGACCTCAACTCCGCAGAGCCAATAGGTTTCATAGACAGGGCTGGATCGTGGGCGTTCACAGCGCGGCTATCAGATCTTGAGCGCCGTCGTCACACCATCGCCGCTCGGCGACGGTTTGGCAACTCCGTGGCATCTCGCAATAGCGCTTGTTGCATTTTGCAACATTCCTCATAACTGCGGCATTTCACCAACCAACTTTGGCAATTGGCTCTTTTCCCCCAGTTTCTCTGACAGCGGAAATTAGGCGCCGTACCCATCAAGGAGAACTACATCATTGAAATCAATGACTTACATCAGGATATGCGGTGTGTCCGATTTTGGTCTCTTACGGATAGCCAGTTGCATTACTGAAGGTCGAGGGGCGGCTGCGAAGAGTGCCCAGGCACAAACCTCAGCCCTAGGCCTAAGCCTCTGAGAATTTAGAAAGAGTTCCAAAAATCATGGAGGTTTTGAATTTTATGAAGAAAGCGATGTTAGTTGTGATGTTGGTCTTCGCATTCGCAGGGTTTGCACTGGCAGTCGGGAACGCTGACGGTGGATGGTCCTCCGCCGTTGATGTCCTGGGAGCCCATAACAATCAAGGCCGCGGCTGCGCGGGCTGTCATGCTCCGCACAGCGGCTCGTTCGGTTCCGGTCACGGCGGCGGCGCCGATGCTGGAAGCTATGCCTTGTGGGGCCAGGACGCGAGCCCACTGTACGGCGCCACGATCGCATTTGGCGACCAGGGAAAATACACCGAAGTTCTGCCGACCAGCATCAGCACCGGCAGCACGGAAGTCGGCGGCATCCTGCTCTGCCTGAGCTGCCACGATGGCAACGTCACGCAGTCGAACATGATGACCAATCAGTCGTACGAACAGAGAATTGGTCTGATCACCAACACCACTTACGGAACCAAACCGATTCCGACTCTGCTGGGCAACGATGGCACGACAGCCGGCAACTACACCAACGATCACCCGGTGGGGCAGTTGGCTGACATCAGCACGGGCAACGGACTGGTGTTCAACGGAACTTCGATGTCGGTGACCGCTGGCACTCCGTACGCAACGTTCGTATCCAACTATGGATACCCCGCTCTGGCTCCTGGCAAGTATTCGCAACCCTTCGGCGTCACCGCCGGTGGCAAGCCATACGTAGTTTGCACCACCTGCCACAACCAGCACGTAATGACCGTGTATACCTCGACCACCGCCAGCCCGATCGCGGGCGACAACGGCGGCAAGTGGTATGCCACGTACTTCTTCGTGAACGGCCCGTACGATCCGAACAACCAGAACTATGCTTCGAACCAGGCTCCTTCGACCACACAGTTCTGCCGCCAGTGCCACTTTGGCGAATCGAACGAAGCCAACAACACGAACAACATCACCACATCGTTCTAATGAGCAGCTGGTGCACAAACGGGGGAGAGAAATTCTCTCCCCTTTTTTTTCGAATTCGCCGAGCGTAAGAATTCAGCAAGTGAGGAATTATGAAACCACCACTCCCCATCAGCGCGTCCGTCTTAATGGCGCTCTCTGTCTTGATCGCTCCGGCGGCAGCTCGCGGGCAAATGGCGTCCCATGCTCCGACCTCGATGGCCAACACGACCGTCGCCAGCGCCAGCGCGCCCCAGATGGCGCCGGCGTTACAAGTCAGTGACAAGGCGGTGGCCCGCGTGAATGGCGCCGTGCTCACCGATCGCGACCTGTTGCGGGAAATGTATTCCATCTTTCCCTACGCCCAGCAGCACAACGGATTGCCCAAGGCCCAGGAAGCAGCGATTCGCCAAGGGGCGCTCGAGATGATCATCTTCGAAGAGTTGGTCTATCAGGAAGCCGTCCGCCGCAAGATGACAGTAACCGCCGAGAAGCTAAATCGCGCGGAAGCCGATTTCCGGAAACAGTTCAAGAGCCCCGACGCCTATCAGCAATACATGCAAGTTGAGATGCAAGGCTCCGAAAGCAAGCTGCGCCAGCAGATCAAGCGCTCGATGCTGATTGATTCGCTGCTAAGAAACGATGTGGAAGACCGCTCCGCTGTATCGCTGGCCGAAATCAAGGCTTACTACGAGAAAAATCCGAATCGCTTTGAGCGCGGAGAGTCCTACGCCTTCCAGAGTATTTCCGTCGTTCCGCCTTTGAAGCCCACCGCGGCGCAGGCCAAAGACGCACAAAAACATGCCGAAGAGGCGCTCCACCAGGCAAAGGCCACGAAGACGTATCAGGATTTCGGGCTACTCGCCGAAAAGATTTCTCAGGACGACTTCCGCGTGAATATGGGCGACCACAAGGTTATCGCGCGCGACAAATTGCCGCCGCAGATCGTCAAAGCATTCAGCACCATGCAACCGGGGCAGGTAAGCGGACTGATTCAGATCGAATCGGCGTATACCATCGTCCGGCTGAACGCGCATAACCCAGCGAGCAAGCAGAGCCTGCAGGAAGTGAAAGCTGATCTCAAGGAAGAGTTGCAAAAGAGTAAGTACGAGAAGCTGCGGTCGGGGCTTGCCAAGCAATTGCGCGCCAAGGCCAAAATCGAAGTCGGCTAGCAGTTTTGACGTAGGGACAGCCGCCCCGGCTGTCCCCGCAAGCGGCTCGTCCCGCTCTTTCGTTAAGTCGATCCCCCGAACATTCAGCCACGAGCGGGGCTCCGCGCCGAAGGGTCGGCCGAGGGCGACTGGCCCACGTTGAGTCTTTCTCCCCCCTGAGCGCGTGATATCCCACACTGCCCGGCGGACTGCTTCTCCCACCGCACCCAACCAACAGCTAACTCCCTGATTATGAGAGATATGCAGATTATTCCGAAGCGACAAGTTTGGCAACCGCTTTGCCCTGCAAGAGGTAAGTTCTCCTCGGATATTGGACCGCCAGGAAGGGTTGTATTGCCATGAAGATCGAGAAACTCATCGTCGGGATAGTGGTTCTGATGATGGCCCAGTTTGCGGCGGCTCAGCAGCCAGCGATCTCCATCGGGGAAAACACAAAACTGAACGCGGGCGGCCTGTTTACTTTCGGGTACACGGGCGATTACGGCGATACAGTTCAGTCTGACCACGGTCTGGATCTCGGCTTTGATGGCAAGGTCTCGGGTTCGTACTACAACCCCAATTTCGTATCGTTCACGGCGCACCCCTACTACGACCAATCGCGAGCCGATTCCAGCTATCAATCGATTACCGGGGCCAGCGGCGTGGACGGAGCGGTTAATTTCTTTACCGGCAGCAATTTTCCCGGCTCCGTGAGTTTCAATTACGACCGCAACAGTACCGGCACGTTCGGCTTTGCCGGGCAGCCGGACTTTACGACCTACGGTTCAGGTCACGGTTTCGGGATCAACTGGAGTGCTTTACGTCCGAACTGGCCGACGCTGACCGTCGGATATTCGCAAGGAGCTGGAGCCAGCACCATCTATGGCACGAGCCAGGAGAGCGATTCAAGCACGCGCCTGTTCAACCTGCACTCGAATTATGAGGTCGTGGGTTTTCGATTGAATGCTTATTACACGCATAACACTTTAAACTCGGTGTTCCCGGCGTTCCTGTCCGGCGAACAAGCCGAAGTGCAGGGTTCAACGGGCAACGACTTCGGTTTCGGGGCGCAGCATAGTCTACCGATGCGAGGAATATTAGCTGTGAGCTACACTCGCGCCTCGGCCGACAACGGTTTCTCGGCCAATGATGGACAGGGCAACAACACATCCGATCTATCGAATTATACGGACAGCACCGAAACAGCGAGCGCGTCGTTTCATCCCACACAGAAATTCAGTTTTAACCTGACCCAGAACTATACCGACAATCTGAATGGCTACCTCCTGCAGAATCTGGGTGGCGGGGTGGGTGCAGGAGGAGAAGATCTGGGATCCGGGTCGCATTCGTCCACAATGGGCGGGGCGGCGACCTACGCGTTTACGAACTTCATGTCAGCGTCGGCACAGGCCACCTACTACGACCAGTATTACTTCGGGCAAAGTTACACAGGGGAATACCTGGCGGGCACGCTGAACTACGGCAAGCGGCTCTTCGACATGTTCACATTCTCAGGTTCGATCATCGACAGCTCGAACGGCCAGGGACAAAACGCGGTGGGCTTCATGGGAAATGTGAACTTCTATCATCGCCTCGGGCACTGGACCACATCGGGCCAGTTCAGCTACGCACAAAACGTCCAGACCCTCCTGATCACCTACACAACTTCTTACTACAGCTACCGCGCGAATGTAGGACGACGCCTTCCCGGCGGTATCCAATGGATCTCGGCCTTCACCGGCAACCACAGCGGGTTGAACCAGCAACAAGGAACAACCAGCCATAGCGAAAGTTATTCCTCGTCCCTGAGCATGCGGCGCCTATCGGTGAACAGCTTCTACTCGCATTCCGCCGGGCTTTCGCTTCTTGGCGCGGGTGGAATCATCCAACCCGAGCCGACACCCGGTATCACCGATTTCATACTTTTCACCGGATCGAGTTACGGCGGGGGGCTCACGCTGAGCCCGATGAGGCGGATGTCGATCTCCGGAACGTTCAGTCGCGCGATCAGCGACACCATCGCCAGCACCACTTCGCACAACAACACCGAAGTCTTTAATGCGCAGATGCAGTACCATCTGAGACGGATCGGATTGCAGGCCGGATACACGCGCTTCACGCAGGGTATCAGCGCGATCGGCGAACCCGTCAACACCACCTCCTACTTCGTCGGGATGACCAGATGGTTCGACTTCTTCTAGACAAGCTTCGCCGAGCGGTCACGTTGGCCCGTCCGACCTTCGCGAGGCATGCGTCAACAAAACTGGCTTTTGCCGGTCTGGCAATTTTGCTGGCGATGCCTGTCTCCAGCTTTGCCGCGGGAAAGTCAAAAGAATCGCTGGGCCCGCCGCCCCCTCCCGATCTGCTGCTCGACGGCGGCCGCAAGTTGTCGTTTGAGCGCAGTTTCAGCCTCGAACGCGAGGTCAAACCGAAGCGCAGTTTCTGGACGCGCGTTGTCGACGTGATCGCCGGCCAGCCCGATTTCCATTACCTGGTGAGTCCCTACAGCGTAGTCACCGACTCCCATGGACGCGTGATCGTTACCGACGTTTCTGCCGGCGGCGTGCATATTTTCGACTTCGTCCAGCAAAAATATAAGTTCATCTCACGACGCGACGCCGGGAAAGACCCGATGCTCACTCCGCAGTGCGTCGCGGTCGACGCCCAGGACAATATCTACGTCACCGACTCCCAGACGGGCAAAGTATTCGTATTCGACGCGAACGGAAAGTACCGGCGCGCCATCGGCAGCCTGAAAGGCGGCGAAGGATACTTCAAGCGTCCCACGGGAATTGTGGTCGATTCCGCGGCGCAACATATCTACGTCACCGACACCCTGCGCAACAAGATTTTCATGATGGATATGCAGGGCAGCATCCTGCAAACCATTGGCAAGACGGGCACTGGAGATGGCGAATTTAATTTTCCAACCGAGCTGCGCCTGAACGGAACCGAGTTAGTAGTCGTCGATGCCATGAATTTTCGCGTCCAAGTGCTCGATAAGTCGGGCGCATTCCAATACGCAATCGGCAAGGTCGGCGACGGGGCGGGATGGATTTTCCGTCCCAAGGGAATTGGCTTCGATTCGGAAGGCCACCTTTACGTCGTCGACGCCCAGTGGGGCATCGTGCAGGTTTTCGATCGCGAAGGCCATTTGCTGTACTACTTCGGGCAGCGCGGCACGGGGCCGGGAATGTTTCAACTTCCAGCCGGCTTGCAAATTGACAATCAAGATCGGATCTACGTTGTCGATTCCTACAACCGGCGCGTGCAGGTGTTTCACTACCACGGCATCGCACAACCAGCGGACCGGAGGCTACAGTGATCACGCCCCTGTCGCTTCCCTGCTCTAAGTTACTAGCCGCTCTTGCACTGGCAGTGCTTGCGATGATGGTCGTAACTTGTGGTTTGCTCGTGGCGCAAACGCCCGGAAACAGCGACGTATTGGGTATGCATAATCTGACGGCAGCGAGCGGAGCGTCCGTCTATTCGCAAGGCAGCCTCGGTTGTACCTTCTGCCACGCGCCGCACAGCGGATCGGGCGGAATCTCGCCACTGTGGAATCAAAAATATTCGACGCAGACTTACACTCCGTACACCAGCACGACCTACGTCGAGCAAGGCAACACGCAGCCCACGCTCGGTATCACCAGCAGCCTCTGCCTCAGTTGTCACGACGGCACGGTCGGCGTCGGACAGTCCTCCGCATATGGACAACTGCCGATGGTCGGCTCGCTCAATAGCGTCGATTCTTTCGGAACAACCTTAACCGGCTCGCACCCTTTCAGCCTCGTGCTTCCTCTCAAAGATGCACCCGATCTCGTGGCATCCCTCGTCGCCCAGGGCAAGACCGCCGACCCGACGCAAGCCGTAGCGTTGATCAATGGCAACATTGAATGCACCAGTTGCCACAGTCCCCACGTACAAGGCATCGACAGGATCGCCCAGAATTTTCTCGTGCGCGACAGTTCGAACGCGCAAATGTGCCTCGCCTGCCATGATCCGAACCGCGTGGTGCAGGGTCAGGTCAACCTGCTAGCGGGATTCACCGGAAGCATTCATCAGACTGCCACCAACCAGGTCTCGCCGGATGGACACATCGGCTCGTATCCCACGGTCGGGGTCAACGCGTGCACGTCCTGCCATATGTCGCACGATTCTACTGCGCCGGCACGCCTGCTGCGTCCGTCAACGCCATCCGCTCCCGGCACCGATGCCGTAACACAGGATTGCATCACCTGCCATAACGGCGGCACATTCTTGTCGCCCGTGCCCGCGAACATCATGGCTGAAGTGGCAAAAACGGGACATCCTATCCCCGCTGGAAACAACTTCCACGACGAAGCCGAAGCGGTTTTGTTGAATAACAATCGCCACGCCACCTGCGTCGATTGCCACAACGCGCACGCCTCGAATCAGACCACGCAATTCACTGCGCCGCCAACACTTCGTCCATCGCAGGCAGGAGTGACCGGCATCAGCGCCTTGGATGGCGTCACCGTGCTGACGCCGGCAATCAACCAGTATGAGAATTGTCTGCGCTGCCACGGCACCAGCACCGGCAAACAGCGCCTCATCATCTATGGCTACGCGCCGACGAGAGTTGTCTCCGCGACCGATCCCCTGAATGTCATTCCCGAGTTCGCGGCTGTGGCCACTTCGAGCCATCCCGTCACGCACGACCGGTCGAGTCCCCTGCCGCAGCCCAGCCTGCTCCTTAATCAGCTCAATCAGAATGGAATCGCTTCCGCGCGCTCCACTGGCCCGCGCGTCTTCTGTAGCGATTGCCACAACAGCGATGACAATCGCGAGTTTGGCGGCACCGGACCGAACGGCCCGCACGGCTCCGTGAACTCCCACATACTGGAGCGCAACTATCAGTTCAGCCAGGCCGCGACGCCCGGCGGACTCGTCACCAACTTATTCCCCAATCCCGATCTCACCGTCACCGGACCCTACGCCATGTGCGGCAAGTGTCACGACCTCAGCAACGTGATCGCCAATAACAGCTTCACGCAACACGGCCTGCACATCTCGCAATACGGATTCAGTTGTTCCACCTGTCACACCGCTCACGGCATGGGAGCGGTTTCTCCCAGCATCACGGGCGAGCGGCTGGTGAACTTCGACGCCAACGTGGTGGGAGAGAATAACGGCGCTCCAATCGCATACAACCGAAGCGCCAACACCTGCACGCTGATGTGCCACCAGGTCGCCCACAATGCGGATGGCACCGTCTCCGGAGTTTCTCAAAGACGTCCGATTGGGCACAAAGTCAGATAATCAGCTCGACTTCCGAAAATCGAAACTGGCAGGCTGCGGAAACAGTCTGATCTTGCTCATTAGCTACAGCCTTTCAAAACAGCGTTGCGGGATCAGTTTACGAGTTTCGTGATGCAGAAGAGCAGGGCAAGACATCCGTCGACGACTGCGACTGTGGATGCGAGCCAGACCAGGGCGAAGATACGCGCTTTCTGCGAGGGAGGTGTCGTGATACCGACTGTGCTGTGCAAGTAGCTGAGAGCGTCATTGACCAGGGACTGGGGGATGAAGCGCGCTAGGATTCCGATGGCGAGAAGCGAGATCAGGATGTGAAAACCGATGATGGCAATCATGGGGTTCGCTCGCGCGAACAGGGAAATCGTAGCATGGAGGGAGTGGGCGGAGATGTGATGGGCAAACACCTCGAGAGGAGGCTAGTTCTGGGGAAAAGACGGGCGGGCAGGAATGCCCGCCCCACACGAACGAAATCACTCGCAGGCGGCGGAGTCTTTGTGGTTGGGATCGGCGACTTGACGATATTGGTCTTCGGTTCCGACAAAAAAACGGACGAATGGGGTCGAGGTGGGCTCATCGACCATGGTCTCAACCTGCCAGATCATGCCGCCTTTGCAGACTCCGGAGTTGGAGAGCGGGGTGCGCTGGTTTCCGGAATAGTAGTAGAAATCGTCTTTGCCGTGGCCGACCAGAGGGTCGGCCGAGGTCTGGAGCGTGCCTTGCGCGCTCAATTGGAGCAGAACACGGCCGTCTTCGCTGGGCAGCGGCGGGGCATTTTTCTGGCGAAAGTTGATGCGTGCCCATCCGGAGAATCCGGCGGGAATGAGGAAACGCTCGGGCTGACGACGATGAAAAACGAGATCGAAGGCGGTCGGGCCGACGACGATTGCGGCGAGGAAGAGTGGCAATCCGAGAACGAGAAAAATAACGTTGCGGCTTGTGGAATTGAGCATATCGGTCTAAGGCTTCATTTACGGTGTGGCGGGCAAAGGATGGGAATGACCTCGCGCTTGTTGCGGCGAAAGACGCGGAAATCGGCTTCGTCGGTGGTAAGAATGGTATGGCGCGGATAAAGTTCGCTCATACGGATGAGGCAAAGATCGGCCAGGTCTGGCTGGCGGTCGGCGTAGCGGCGCGCAAGTTGGTGAAGAGAGTCGATGTGTTTGTCGCAGTCGAACGCGAGGCTTACGACATGTTCCTGCAGCATCTCCATCACCGCTAGAGCGGATCGAAGATGGAATGCGGTCTCGGCCAGCACCGCTTCACAGGTAATGACCGGCCAAGCAATCCGTTCGCTGATCTCGTCAGCCCAGTCATGGTATTGGTCGTAGTCGCGAACCAAGGCTACCAGGAAACCTGTGTCGGCGATGGCGTTCATCCGCGCGAGAATCCTTTGCGGGTCGAGAGATCCCTGGGACCGCCCTTGATGATGCCGGAAAATTTACGCCAGGCCTGATTGCCAGCCGCCGCCCGATCTCTGGCCAGTGTCGTTTCGAGCGACTGACGCACGACGCTTGCGACCGGTAGTCCCGTGCTGCGAGCCTTCTTCCTAAGCTGCTCGAAAAGGTCTTCCGGCAGCCGAACGGTGAGTGTATTACTCATATGGCGGGATTGTAACACATCTTCGAACCGGGGGACTACCGCGTTCTAACTCCGGTTTCCGACTCTTTCGGCGTGCAGAGACTGCAGAGCTTGAACGCGAATTTCTCCGCGTTGCAGGGCGGAGATTCCTTCGGCGGCGGCGCGGGCCGCGGAGAGGGTCGTGATGGTCGTGATGCGGGCGGTAACGGCTGCGCGGCGGATG